>JAEEGL016084842.1_pt1 | contig 31063 bp, 29 predicted proteins | sample 9134231 | NCBI WGS metagenome assembly JAEEGL01 (sample SAMN16246548, study PRJNA631951) | gut metagenome | biome: gut microbiome; feature: rumen; material: fiber-attached | host: Bos | place: Iran: Karaj | collected 2018-10
CTTGTTGCAGGTATCGGTTACTACGGACATGCTTACTACATTCTTCCAGGAAGTTACAAAGTAGCAGTTCCAACCACCGAAACAGACAGCCACAGATCTAAGGGAATAAGACCCGGAGAGTCAGTTGCTTATTATGCAAATGTGACAGACATTGCAGCTGATAAGCTCGTAGAAGGTCTTGCAACGATTCATCCGGCACAGGGTACAACATTCTCTGCTACAGACTGGGGTGGAAATCTCAGAGACGGTAAGTATAGATGGGACTACAGACAGCAGAAAATTGCTGCCGGTTCTACTTACGACTACAAATATTGGAAGCAGTTTTCCGAAGGCAAGACTGTAACAACCGGTCACTTTACGTTACAGGACAGCTGCATTGCATACTCTTATTTCCAGACTGACATAAACTACACCTTTACTACAACAGACGGAGTTTCTCATACAGAAAATCTTTATGCCCTCTTTATCTATGATGATGAAACTGCAATTACAAACAAAGTTTCTAAGTATGTAAAACCTGTATCTCAGGGCGGACTCGGCTGTGCAGGTGCAATGGCATGGGTTTTCGAAGGCGATTATGAGGAACGCGATGAAGATGATAAAAGACATTCTCTGCACCTTGCACTCAACAAGGCTGCAATAGAAGATAACATTTCAAGCCCTTATGCCACACAGGAATGGACATATAACCCAGCAGGACACGGTGCATATGTTCCGCCGAAGATTGTAAAGGTAACAGGAAGCGGAAATTCAAATTCTGACAGATTCCAGTTTACTTTGAACGGATTCTCTGTTGCTCAGACTAACAGTCTTAAGGTAATCATTAAAATACCTGAGCCTGCCAGCGGTTCTGTAGAACCGTTACTCAGATCCGCAGACGGCGAACATACAAAGTATCAGCCTACAACCGCTTCGGCCATTACAAGCGGAGACTGGGCCGGATACACAGAAGTTACAGCCACAGCTTCTGCTGCCTCAACCAGTGGTCTTATGATTACCCTTAACGGAAGTTTCAGCAACTCTGTAACTTATGAAGCTTACATTGCAGAAATTACCATTAACGACGTACCTGTTACGCTTAATAATCTCAACGGTTCCGGCGTAAGCCTTATAGACCCGCCAAATAACTGATGTAAATAACAGTATATTTGTTAAAAAAAGAAAGCGATGGTTTTTAATTAAGCCACCGCTTTTTTTTATCTCTCCCCCTATCCCATCAACCATCAGCACTTCAAATTCAGCGGCAGCGGCGGGTACGGTGTTTCCTTCAGCAAATCATTTACTTCTTTCATATATATTCCCTGAATCACACCAAATATACGGTCTGCAAAATCCTGCTGTGAATAAATTTCTCCCACTTCAACCTGTGCAAAAACTACATAACTCAAAACCATTTTTACAACAGAATTTTCATCATCATCTAAAGAAATATTCACTTTAATTTCGCATCTTAATTCATTATTTGGAACAGTTTCAGGCATATAGTTCATTCTATTTAAATTTACCTTTAACTTCTTTGGAGGCATAAAAGCATTTACTTCAATATTCTTTTCTTTTAATGTTATCCCTTTTACTATCATATTATCTCACCCCCTGTTCTTCTATATAAATCACTTTATTTTACCACATAAAACTACAGCATAGCGCAAAAGTTTTTAAGACGCTCCATGGCATCCTCTAAAATCACTCTCGGGCAGGCAAGGTTTATCCTTATAAAATTCTCACCGCCTTTTCCGTACTGTAAACCGCCGCAAATATAAAGCCCCGTTTTTTCCCTGAGAAGTGCCGTAAATTTATTTCCGGAAAGCCCTGTACCGCTTACATCAATCCACAATAAATAGGTCGCTTCTGCATCCACACACTTCAATTTCGGGCAGTTTGTTTTTATATAATCACAGGCATATTTTCTGTTTTCAAAAAGATACTCATTCAACTGAGTAAACCACTCTCCCCCGTTCGTATATGCTTCACAAGCTGCAACTAAAGCAAAAGCCGAAGGTTCTGCACATTCATCAGTATTCAGCGCCCTCCACACTTTATGCCTCAGCACCGGATTAAATACCACCACGGCACTTGTACAAAGAGATGCTATATTAAAACTTTTTGCAGGACTTATACAGGTCACGCTTATATCTTTACAGGTTTCAGAAACGCTTGCAAACGGAATGTATTTTTTCCCAGGCACAGTAAAATCGCAGTGAATTTCATCAGCAATAACCGTAACAGAATATTTTTTGCACAAATCCCCGATTTTCCCTAATTCTTCTTTAGTAAAAATCTTACCGCACGGATTATGAGGATTACACAAAATCATCAGCGTTACCTGAGGGTCCTTTAAATCAGCTTCTAACCGTGAAAAATCAATACTATAAGAACAGGTTTCTCTGTCATACTCCAAAGGGCTTTCTTTTACTATACGGCCATTATTCACTATCGAATTAAAGAAAATATTGTAAACCGGAGTCATCACCAGAACTTTTTCTGCAACCGAAGTCAATTTCCTTACGCAGCTTGAAATAGAAGGAATCACACCCGTACTAAAAATCAAAGCATCTTTTTCTATGGTAAAATCATAGTGGGTTTTCCACCAGGAGATATAACCTTCATAAAATTTTTCACTGATTATATTGTAGCCGAATACCCCGTGCTGTGCCCTTTTGATTATGGCATTCTTTACACAGGGAGCCGTTTCAAAATCCATATCGGCAACCCACAACGGAAGCTCGCCCTTTTTTACATCCCACTTGCAGGAATCAGTATTTTTTCTATCCACCACTTCATCAAAATTATATTTTTCCATAACTAACTCCTGTCCCGCAGTTTTATTCACCTTTCAGAGTACTCACTTTTCAGTATACTCACCTTTCATTTTCATTTGGATCTTCAGAAAAGGTCTGCCCTACCCTACTGCATTCAATAATCACATCCAAAACATTAGTTCTTTTCGGATTTAAAATCAAAGTCCCTATCTCTTTCGCGCAAATCTTCCCAGACAAAGGATTTTTTACGCTTTCAATATACGAATTAACTTTTGCATCAATGCCGGAAGAATATTCAAAAGCAAGAGTTGTATTTTCAAACCTGCAGTCAATCAGTGTAAGCCCTTCTACATAGCACAGGCCCTGATTACTTTCTATTGTACAATTAACAAACTTCAGATTTTTCGAATACCAGCCCAAATATTCGCCGCAAATTTTAGAATTATACACAGTAACATTTTCGCAGTTCCAGAAAGCATCCTTTGAATTAATTACCGAATCGTGAATCTCTATGTTTTTTCCGCCGTCCAGAAAATAGTTCCCGTCAAGCATAAAGTTTTCAGCCGTAAAGCCTTTAGTGTTCATAGCAAAATAGTCACCTTTTGCCTTCACATTTTTCAGCTTCACATCACTGCAATTCCACAAAGTTTCCTGTGCATTAGAAAAGTCCACATTCTCTAAGACAATATTTTTACTTCGCCTGAATTCTTTCGGTGCCTTTATTTCACAGTTTTTAAGCGAAATATTTTTCGTGTACCAGATTCCGGCTTTCCCCATTTCCAAAAAGACCGTATCTTCAACCTTCACATTCTCGCTGTTCCAAAGCGGATATTTCCACTGAAAAGCAGACCTTTCTACCTGTACATCCTTCGAGTGTTTCAGCGGCGACTCCCCTTCACAAAAAAGCGCCTTCTCATAAGCCTTGTTTTCCGCAAAGTACTGAGCCCTTTCTCCTGTATATGTGTCTTTGTAATTATTTTCCATAGTTCTAATATAATTAAATTTTTCCTTTTTTTTGTCTAAATATTTCTTTGGGCGTTCGCCGTTCGCGCCAGGCGCTCACTTCGGAAGTTTCGTCCGCTTCGCTTCCAAAACTCCCGACGCCGGGCTACTACAGGTTCCGCCTTCGCTCCAGCCTCCGCACTCACTCGCTCTGTTCGTTCCCTTACGGTGGCCGCTTCGCGCCTTTCGTATCCCTAACGCGTTACTTCATCATTTTATTTTTTCTATTACTGAATGGGCTGCAACCGCTCCGTCATTTACAGCCGTTACAACCTGCCTGAATTCCTTCGACCTTAAATCTCCCGCTACATAAAGATTTGCAACTGAAGTCTCCATTTTCTCATCACATAAAATAAATCCATTTTCATCTTTTTTAACATCACTCACCAAAGAATTTTGCGGAACTATTCCTGTAAAAACAAAAACCCCGTCACATAAAATATTTTTCGTTTCACCAGTTTTTACATTTTCTACAGTCAAAGATTCTACAACAGTCTCACCGTTTATACTTTTAACAACACAGTCATAAACAGGCTTCACTCCGCATTTTAACATCTTTTCAACAATAGCTTTCTGGGCGCGGAATTCATTCCTTCTATGAATAATGCTTACATCATCTGAAAGACTCGACAGATAAATTGCTTCAGAACAGGCAGAGTCCCCTCCCCCTACAACAACAATTTTCTTTCCCCTGAAAAAAGGCCCATCGCAGGTTGCACAGTAAGAAACTCCTTTACCAATGTGTTCTTTTTCACCGGCCACTTCAAGATTTTTATGAACAGCCCCTGTAGAAAGTAAAACATATTTTCCCTTATATTCAGCCTTAGAAGTTTTTACAGAAAAATAATCACCTATCTTTTCAAGCGAAAGTACCATCTGCTCTAAGAAAGCTACACCAAAAGTTTTTGCCTGCTCTTTCATCTTTAAAGCAAAATCAAAGCCGTTTACTCCAGGAAACACCCCCGGATAGTTTTCAAGCTCATTAATCTGTAAAAGCTGACCTCCAATATTTGAATCAAGTACCAGAGTCCTTAATCCGCCGCGGGAAGCATATTGTGCAGCAGAAAGACCCGCAGGACCTGCTCCAATTATAATAAAATCAAACTCTTCCATATTGCGCTTACCTAAAAAACTATCTTCTTCTACCTGTTAAACGCAAAAGCCGTAAGAAAATATTTATAAAGTCCAGATACAATTGTAAAGCTCCATAAACTGAAAGCTTTTTATAAATCTCTTCCTGCTCTGAATTAGCATATTTACTTGCATTCATAATCTTTTGTGTATCGTAAGCAGTTATTCCCATGAAAACAATAATAAACAGAACAGAAATAATCCAATCTACAGCAGAAATATCATATCCCAAAACTTTCGAAAGCAAAAAGTTAATCAAGGAAATCACTATAAGCCCAACTAAAAACATAACAAGATATTTACCAACTGTTGCAAGATTTCTCTTAGTAAAAATTCCATACAGGCTCATAATTCCAAACATTAAGGCAGCAGCTCCAAAATCAAATGCAATCGTTTCAAAACCATACACACAGAATATAGAAGAAAGAGTTAAACCGTTAAGAACCGAATAAACTAAAAACAGAAGAGTAACAGCCGCAGCCGGAAGCTTCCTTAAGTTAATGGACAGAACAAAAACAAGAACGATTTCTAAAATACACAAACCCATTATAACTTTTCCGTTATAACCAAAAACAATGCGTAAAACCGGTTCACTCGTCGCAGTAAAAAAAGCCACTACCCCACTGATAACCAGCGCTAAAGCCATCCACCCGTAAGTTTTTGCAATAAACTTAGTCTTTTCACTAACAACCTTCTCTTCAGCAATTGCTTCCATATAGTTCTCCTTAAAATTATAAAACTCCAGCCCAAATTTTAATTTTTCCTGATTACTCCGCCAACAGTTAGAATTGCATTTCCATTTTCAATCTCATTTCGCAAATGTTCTACAGCAAAAATAATTCCCTGCGTAATATTTACATTGTTTTTTGTAAAAAGAAGCTTCCATTCAGTTTTTATTTCCGGCGGAATACAAATGTTAATCTGCCCGTTTCTGTCATTCTTTTTCTTTTCTACAGCAGCTTTTGAACGGTTTTCTTCTATAATAACGCTACTTTCAGCATTCTCTTTCGGCTTTTCATTAATTTTAGTTTCTGCAGTTGAATTTACCTGAGTTACAGCAGGTTTTTCTGCAGCTTTTACTTCTCTGTCAGGAGTACTTTGTTTTTTTTCACTTTCCAATGATTCACTTTTAGTTTTTGAAAGAGTTTGTTCAATCTGATTTGTAAGGCTTGGAGGAACATCAGTAAAAGAAACTTTTTTATTTGCAGGAATCATATTAACCTCTCACAGTCTTTGCAAGTTCTGCAATTGCCTTTAATGTGTTTTGTTTAGCTCCGGTTTCTTCAATAGTTTTCTGGAACGCCTGAGACTTTTTAAATGCCTGATCCTGCGGAATAATTATTTTTGTGTATCCTTCCTGCTTTAAGATTGCATTCTTAATATTTGTGTCCAGAGCAAAAGAAGCATTGTGTTCATTTATAACTATAGTTTTTATCTGAGCCTTATCACATCTTCTTCTTCTCTTAAAGTCATTCACATTTTCTAAAAAGATTGTAAGTCCGTCAGCAGAAAAGGTATCGCACTTCATTACAGGAATTATTTCATCACACGCAAAAAATACATTCTCTTCAAAGGTGCTGAAATCAGGGCTTGTGTCAAAAATACAATAGTCAAACTGATCCTGGAACTCTTTTGCCAGGTCGTCCATCACAAAAGGTTCTTCCGTTGCAACATTTTTCTTATAGATTCTTAATTTGCTTTTCTCTTTTCCTTCGCTTTCCAAAGGTTTTGTCGGCATAATCCATAAGTTTTTTATTTCAGTTTTTGTAACAGGCTTATCTGCACTGCAGTTATTTAAGAGCGCATCAGCCAGTTCATAACCGATTTCCTTTAATAATGCGCCGGATGCATTTCCCTGAGGATCAGCATCAATCAATAATACTTTCGATTTTTTTGCAAGTTCTGTTGCAAGGGCTACTGTAATAGAAGTCTTGCCTACCCCACCCTTTTGAAGTCCTAAACCTATAACTTTCACAATTATTCTCCATAATTAAAATTTATATACATTTTCTAGAAAATATAAAGTAATTTTCTTATTTTCTACATTATATCTATACTTCTATAAAAAAGCAAGTTATTTTCTATATATAAACTATACACTCTATAGAAACTTTCTAGAAACAATCTATACAACTATATATTTTCTAGAAAACCAGAAATCTACTACATTACATACAAACTCTTTCATAAACGCCCGTAGCTGAATTATTTTTGCAGATTCGACATCTTTCTCAATCACAGAAACAGAACCTCTCCACGCCCCTTCTCGTGCGTCTGGAGCAAAATTCAGTTTATTAAGCATTTTCTAAAACAGCTTCCCTTTCTTTAGCCAGTAACTCTTCCTTTAAGCGAATTAAAGCCTGTATTTCCGGTGAAAAGCCAAAAATATTCGGATTATTCTTTTCCTCTTCCAAAATCTGTGCATAGCGAAGCGGGTTTTTAGAAATAATCTGAACAGCCTCCTTCATTGTATCCTGCTTAGAAATTTCTTCAGTGCCGCCTTTAACCTGATTATCTTCAACATACAGATATTTAGTTTCATCCAGCTGATTAATTTTAGTTGCATCTATACAGTCAAAATGGAATCCTACAATTTTTCTGCTCTTTTTAATTGGTGTACAGACAATTTGAATTCCAAGGTTCTTTTCGTTTAATTCTTTAAGCGGTAACTCTATAACTATATTTTTAAAAGGTCCCATCTGGGGGTATTCATTTTCCTGTATGTCAAACAGCTTTCGTAATTCTTCAACAGTGTATTCAAAGAACCAGGAATTTTTAATGTTGCCTTTTTTGCCCTTAAAGCCTTTATAGGAAAGTGCAACAAGGTAATATCTTAAAGCATAAAAGGATTTTAACTTTCCTAAATCATTTATTTCAAACAAGGTGAATCCAATTTCTTTTAATTCGTCTAAAAAGACTTTCATGTCATCAGTGAACTTAAAAGAAAAAGTAGTTTCTGTAAATTTACATTTAGCTGATTGAAAAACATTGGTTACTTCATATTGTTTTTCGTTATCTTCAAGAACTATTTTCATGTCCAGAATTTCATTAGCAGATTCTTTTATTAAATTTCTGGTTTTTTGTCCGTCACTTAATTTTAAATCTGTAAAAAAGTCTGAAAATGAAAATGAAACTACATTTTGATTTTCATGTGATGTTAAATACTTAAAAATTGAGTAAAAATACATTCTTTGTGTTGTTGCTGAACATTTATAGCTTGCTCGTAAGAAGTTATTTGGAATTTTAAGTATGTTCTGATTAGGAAAACTTTTAATTATCAGCGATTTCTTTTTCATTTATCCCCTGGTATTATATTTTAAATTTATTAAATTTTACGCATTTATATCTTCTTATGTTATAATGATTTATCATCCCTGAAGATTATAAATGTCCAGTTAATAATTATTAGAGTCCAGCTTTTGATTATTGAAGTCCAGTTTTATGTTATAAAAGTCCAAAATCTAATAATTATTGTTTGTAAAATATAATTCCCACCACCTGTTCTAATTATAAGTTGTAAAATTATAAAAGTCCACTGAAATATTATAAAAGTACATAAATTTTTTGTAAAATATTATAAATTTCCAGATAAATATTATAAAAGTCCGAATTTCTTAGGGATTTATCAGGATGGGCTCATTATTTAAAGTTTCAGATATTGGCAGTGTAAAAAAAGCTTTTTTGGATCTGCATAAAAATAAAGCGGTTATTTTGGACTCTTATAATATTTGGCGATAAAATTCCGGGATTTTTTGTTTCCTCCTGCAAAATAAGCTGGAAGGGGAGGCATTTAAAGATTATAAAAGTCCAAATTTTAAGAAGTTTAATGTGAAAGCAGGGAAGGGGAGGTGTTTTACTGAATTCTGTATAGAAATTTAGACAGTTTATAGCGAAAATTATATGAAATATTATAAAAGTCCATAGAAATTTGCACTTAATTATTATAAAAGTCCACCAAAAATTATCAAAGTCCAGTAAATATTATAAAAGTCCATAGAATTACCCAAAAATTCCTAGAAAAATTCTAGCAGGCCGAATTTTATATAAAAACTGCCGCGAAATATTATAAAAGTCCAAAAATTTGTTTATGAATTGTGTTTATCTTCTATATAAAAACTGATTTTTTTTACTAAACGTTCTTTCGCGAAAAAGAATTTTTTTTTCGTCACTTTTGGATAATTTTGTCTTTTTTGCAGTAGATATATATACAAAGGGATTAATACAAGTATTCCTTATAAAATTTTTATCCTTGCGAGAAATAAAATGAAATCATTAACAGACTAAAACAAGCAAAGTCTATAAGAGAGGAAGTTATGTTTATGTCCGATGAAATACAATATCATGCCCTCAAAGTACGCAAAGAAGGCATGGAAGAAATTCATAACTTGAGGAAATCTCTATAACTTATACCTCATATAGATAAAAGATAAAACTTGGCTTTTTCATCATCCTTCAATCATTGTGTTATTTGTGGAAAATAAATTAAATAAATTTTATAATATTGTAGATAATTCATTAAAGTACATACCAAATAAATATAATTGACAGTAGACCTGGTTTACAATACTATGTGAACTAGGTCTTTTTTTATTTATCGGAGGCTTTTCAGATGGTGCATTATGAAGAAATCCAAGAAAAAAAAGTATCAATTGGTGCTATTAATATGAAAATGCATCATATCGGCTTTTTAATAAAAAACTAAATAGAATAGAAAAAAATAATGACTACATTTAAAGAGTTAAAGAAAATCCTAAAAAATGATAACTCATCTCTTCCTGTTCTAAAAGTTGCATTGCTTGGTGATACAGCTACACAATTTTTAGCAACAGCTATAAAAGGAATTGGTATAGAATGTGGCTATAAAATTGATTTGTTTGAAGCAGAATACAATCAGATAGAACAACAGATTTTTGACCCGTCAAGCGATTTAAATGCTTTTAATGCACAGTTTGTTGTAGTGTTTCAATCAACACACCGCCTTAATGAAAAATACAGCCTTTTATCATCTGATTTCTGGGGTACACTGGCAGAACAAAGAATTGATTTTGTAAAATCTGTTTGCGAGGCGATAAAGGTCCCTGTCATTTATTTTAATTATCCGGAAATTGAAGATACTGTTTTTGGAAGTTATGCCAATAAAGTGGAAAGTTCTTTTTCTTATCAGGTAAGGAAATTGAATTATGAATTAATGAATTTGGCTCAGTCATATCCAAACTTATTTATTTGTGATTTAGCTGGTCTCCAAAATAAATTCGGGCGGGATTTTATGTTTAATCCTGCAGTTTATACAAGTACTGAAATGATTCTTTCTCTGGAAGCAGTTCCTTATGTTGCATCAAGAGTAATGGATATTATCGCTTCGTTGCAGGGTAAAGTAAAAAAATGCCTTATTCTTGATCTGGATAATACTCTTTGGGGTGGCGTTATTGGAGACGATGGACTTGAAGGAATTCAGCTGGGACATGGACTTGGTATTGGAAAAGCCTTTACAGAATTCCAGCTGTGGGTAAAAAAGCTCAAGAACAGGGGAATTATAATTTGTGTTTGCAGCAAGAATGATGAAGCAAAAGCAAAAGAACCTTTCGAAAAACACCCTGACATGATTCTAAAATTAGATGATATTTCAGTTTTTATGGCTAACTGGGAATCTAAAGTTGACAATATCCGGATGATTCAAAAGATACTGAACATTGGATTTGATTCTATGGTTTTCCTGGATGATAATCCTTTTGAACGAAATGTCATTCGTGAGAATATCAGCGGAATAACAGTTCCTGAGTTGCCTGAAGACCCGGCCTGTTATCTGGAGTATCTGTATTCTTTGAATTTGTTTGAAACGGCCTCTTACAGTAATGCAGATAAAGACAGAACAAAACAGTATCAGGTACAGGCAGAACGTGTTGCTTTCTCAAAAACCTTTGTAAATGAAGATGATTATTTGAAGTCCTTGAATATGATTTCAAAAGTAGAAGGCTTTAACAGTTTTAATATTCCGCGTGTAGCACAGCTTTCTCAGCGAAGCAATCAGTTTAATCTTAGGACCGTTCGCTATTCTGATGCAGACATAAAAGCCCTTTCAGAAGATTCAAATTCTATTTGCCTTGCATTTTCTCTTGAAGATAAATTCGGAGATAATGGTTTGATTGCTGTTGTAATCATGAAAAAAGAAGATGAAGAAACTCTTTTTATAGATACATGGTTTATGAGCTGTCGTGTCCTGAAACGTGGAATGGAAAACTTTACATTAAATACTATTGTTTCTGCCGCAAAGGAAAAAGGCTATAAAAAAATAATTGGCGAGTATCTTCCTACACTGAAAAACGAGATGGTGAAAGAGCATTATTCTAATCTTGGGTTTACGAAATTAGATGGTAGTGATATTGAAAAATATGAACTTGAGATATCTGGTTATAAAGCAAAACCTTGCTTTATTGTGGAGAAAAACTAATGGCATCACTGCTTAATAGAGTGACAATACCTGTAAATGCAGGTTCAAATATTTTGTAGAAATTTTGGAGGAAAATTATGGAAAATACAGAAATCTTAAAGCAGATGCAGGATATTTTCATTGATGTTCTTGATAACGATGAAATTGTTTTAACAGAAGATACAACAGCAGATGATATTGAAGAATGGGATTCTCTTTCTCATATTCAGCTGGTTGCAGGAATTGAAAATCATTTTAATATCAAACTTACTTCTAAAGAAATAATGGAATGTGCAAATGTTGGTGATATGGCAGATTGCATCCGGAGGAAGCTTTAATGGTTGAAATTTCTGAAAAGAAAAATTGTACGGGGTGTTGTGCTTGTGTAGACGCCTGTGCTAAAAATGCTATTTCTTTACAGATTGATAATGAAGGATTCTGGTACCCGGTTGTTGATAAAGAGCTTTGCGTAAACTGTGGACTCTGCAATAAGGTTTGTCCTGTAGAAAATGTGCCAAAGATAAAGAAAGAAAATTTCACAACTCCTAAGTCCTTTGCTGCGATAAATAAAAATCTCTATGTTCGTTTTGAGAGTACCTCTGGAGGACTTTTTTCTGCACTTACTGACAGAATCTTCCGAGAGGGTGGACTTGTAGGTGGTACAGTTTCAGATGAAGAATTTAATTTAACTCAGATATTAATCGACAATAAGGGAGACCTTGAAAAAATACGCGGTTCAAAATATTACCAGAGCAATTCAACTGGATTTTATAAAAGTGTAAAAGCTGCACTTCAGGAAGGCAGAAAAGTTCTTGTATGTGGTATTCCTTGTCAGATGGCGGCTCTAAGAAACTATTTGGGTAAAGATTATGAAAATCTCATCATTGTAGATTTAATATGTCTTTGTATTCCTTCACCAAAAGTTTTTAAAAAGTATATTGAAGATGTTGGCGAAAGATATGGGTCTCCTGTTGTTGCAACAAGAGCAAAAAGCAAAGAACTGGGCTGGCGTAAGCTTACTCAAGTGTTTGTATTAAAAGACGGCCGTCACATTTATCAGACTCATGATGAAAATCCGTTTCAGTATTTTTTCCTGAGTACCAGAACAAGTTGTCGTCCATCATGTTATGATTGTAAGTATAAGGGATTTCCACGCATTGCTGATATTACAATTGGTGACTTTTGGAGTGGTAATAATAATCCTGTTTATACAAAAGAGTTTAAAAAGGAATTCGATAATGATTTGGGAACATCTGTTGTTATAGTCAATTCACAAAAAGGACTTGATTATCTGAACGCGTCTAAAGGTTCATTAAAAATAAAAGAAATACCTTTTGAATCTGTATTACCAGGAAACAGGGCATTGTTATATCCGATAATGCCGACAACAATAAATCGTGATGAATTCTATGAAAATCTTGACAAGTATAGTTTTACAGATCTTTATGATATGTATCATAAAAAAAATCTTACATTAAAGCAGAAACTAAAAAAAATAATTAAACGATATTATGGTTTGTTCAAGCATTATAGGTTTAATATTTTTTCTTATTTACGGATTATTTATTATAACGGTTTTGCAAAAGTTTTCTTCTCAGATAAAAACTTAATAATACCTCTCAAACATTCAATTTGCAGATTTGCAAATAAAAAGAATATTAATCTTGAAGGCGGAGATTTAATTATTGGCTTAAAGAGAGTAAAAGGTTCTAAACTTGAAACTCGTTTTATAGTTGAAGGTACTGGAAAACTTGATATTAATGGAAATTCGATTATTGGTTATGGAGCTGACATTGAAGTGTTTGATGGTGGGCATCTTGAGATGGGATCTTGCTGTTTAAACATTAACAATGAAATTATCTGTTCTAATAGTATAAAAATTGGAAATTATGTAAATATGGGACGCAATGTCTGTATTCGTGATAACAATGGCGGGCATTTTATAAATCGTCCGTTCTATAAGGATTCAAGACCTGTTGTAATTGAAGATAAGGTCTGGATATGTTCAAATGTAACAATTATGCCTGGAGTAACAATAGGTGAGGGTGCAATTGTTGGAGAAAATTCGTTTGTAACCGAGAATGTTCCGCCATATACAATGGTTTCGGGAAATCCCGCCAAAGTTGTTGATACGGACGTTCTCTATAAGATGTGATTTTAGGTATGGTAGAAAAAAAAAGAATAGCAATAAATACACTCATGTTGTATTTCCGTATGGTACTGGTTTTGGGAATTGCTTTGTACATGTCCCGAATCGTACTGAAGGTATTGGGTGCTGCTGATTACGGACTTTATAATGTAGTCGGCGGTGTCGTTTCAATGTTCTCATTTTTGAATGGCTCTTTAAGTGGAGGAACTTCAAGATTCATTACGTATGACATTGGAACTGGAGACGAGGAACGTTTAAGAGAAACTTTTAACACGGCATTTATTTCTCATTTGATTCTTGCAGCTATAATTCTTCTGTTAACTGAAACAATAGGACTTTGGTTTGTAAATACTAAACTTGTTTTTGATTCAAGCAGAAGATTAGCGGTTAATGTCGTTTATCAGTTTTCTGTTTTAACCTTGATGTTACAGCTTACGCAGGTTCCTTTTTCTGCTGACATAATTGCACACGAAAAAATGAACATCTATGCATATGTCAGCATTGTTGAAGTGTTTTTAAAACTTGGAATGACATTCCTGTTACGCTTGAACAAATCAATTGATAATTTGATTTTTTATAGTGCCAGTTTGTTTACCATTCAGCTAATGATTTTAAGTACATACAGGCTCTATTGCAGAAAGCATTTTAAGGAATCCAAGTTTCTTTTCTGCAAGGATAAAAGCAGATATAAAGAAATATTTTCCTTTTCTGGCTGGGATGTTATTGGCTCATTATGTGTTCTAGCTCAAGGGCAGGGACTAAATATCTTGCTCAATATGTTCTTTGGTCCTGTTGTAAATGCTGCAAGGGCAGTTACTTATCAGTTGGAAGCGGCTTTTTCTCAGCTTACAAGCAATTTTATGACGGCGGTAAATCCGCAGATTGTAAAAAGCTTTGCAGTACAGAAATATGATGAAATGATTGATCTTATAAAAGATGCCTCAAAGTTTGGTTTCTTTTTGCTTGCAGTCTTTTTGATTCCGGTCCTGTATAAAATTGATTATGTGCTGCAACTGTGGCTTAAAGAGGTGCCGGAACAGACAAATGTTTTTGCCAGGATAATTCTTACAATGCTTATGATTAGAGTTATTGCCCGTCCTGTTATTAACGGAACTCACGCTACGGGTCATATAAAACGGCTTAACCTTATTGCTGGTGTTGTAGGGCTTCTTCCTCTTCCTGTTACTTATGTTTTGTTTAAATTGAACTTTCCGCCTGTATGTGCATTTATAACACTTTTCTGTTGGGGCATAATTGCAAATATTTTAGAAACCATTATTTTTAAGTTAGAGATGAAAGAATTCAGTATATGGAAATACTTTGTTGCGGTTTATGTCCGCTGTATTCTTGTTGGCGCTGTTGTTTTTGCTCTCGATTACTTTATTTCAAAATACATAAACGGAAATTTTTTTGTGTTCGTTCTTTATTATGGCCTTTCTGTATTGATAAACGCAGCGATTGTATTTATTCTTGGTCTTGATAAAAAGAATCAGAAGAAATTAATTAATTTTGTAAAAGGGAAACTTCATGCAAAAAAGGACTCTTAGTAATGGAATTGAAATGCCGGCAATTATGCTGGGAACTTCAATTTGTGACAGACAATGCTTTTCTATATTTGGAAGCCGGGTTTCTGATAAAACGCTCTTCAAGCAGATGACGGATGGTCTGGTATATGCAGTAAAGAATGGCATTACAGGAATAGACACTGGTCGTGATTATAAAAACGAGCCGCTATTGGGGAAAATATTTAACGATCTATTAAAGAGTAAGACCGTAAAGCGTGAAGATTTATTCATAACAACCAAGGTTGGAAATGGGCAGCAGCGCCTGTCTGATATGGAAAAAGAAATAGATATTTCCCTAAAAAATATGAACCTTGATTATGTGGATCTTTGGATGCTTCATTGGCCACTTTCAGATTATTACATTGAAAACTGGAAGCAGCTTTGTAAGATTTATAAGTCTGGTAAAGTTAAAGCTATAGGTATGGCAAATGTTCGTGAGCGTCATTTACTGGAACTTGAACAGGCTGATGTAGAATTTATGCCTCATGTTGTTCAGGTGGAATATCACCCGTTTAGAACAATAAGTAAATTCAGAGAAATGTGTAAAGAGCGTAATATTCAGGTTGAAGCCTACACTGCAAACTGTGCTATGCTTCCTTTTGTTCGCGAGAATCCTGTTTTACAGCAGCTTGCTCAGAAATATGGCAGGAGTATTACACAAATTATTATGAAGTGGCATGCGCAGCAGGGAGTAATCCCTATTTTCAGCTCAAATAATCCTGCACATATAAAAGAGAATATTGATATCTTTGACTTTTCTTTGTCAGAAGAGGATATGCAGAGTATTTTTGCCTTGAATATTGATTACAAATATCATCCTGAATCTGTAAATTGTCCGGGGTACTAAGATGAAAAAGAAATTAAAATTATTGTCAGCATTATATATCTGCTGTGTGTTAGCTCTCATTCCTTTCTGCTGGCAAGTAAGCCTTATAATGTTCATTGTATTTGTACTGATGGGTTTTATTGGTGGTGGTATGCTTCTGGCAAATAAGATGTACTTGAAAACAAACCACTGGAAGAATCAATTTTTGTTTGAGAAAAATTTTATAAGTAATGTCGGTTATCGCGATAATCTTGGAAGAAATTTTGAGATCGTGAATCTAGGGAGCAATCCTGCTTTGTTTGGTTTTTTTTATGAGAAAGTCAGAGGGCAGAATTGGGCAACCGGCTCACAGGGCTTTCCAATGGATTTTGAGATTCTTAAATATTACCACAGTTATATAAGGGAAGGCGGTTATGTACTTATACCGATAATGCCGTTTTCTTCAATCTCTAACTTTCTTGAAACCCGTCCTGATTACTGGTCAGACAGTTATTACCTTAAATTTACAAAGATATTGGATTGGACACAGGCAAAAAAACTTCCGAATTATAGTAAACTTAAATTAAAAATACGTTTTCCTGTAGTTTTTAATCCGAAACTTATCTACTATATTCTGCACGATGTTGCACCTGATAACAGATTGCAAATTGCTGACCAGACAATGCAGGCTGCAGAACTTGAATATGATGCAAAGCGCTGGATTAAGAGCTGGATGAATGAGTTTGCCGTTAAGAAATATGAAGATTTTTGGGGAGAAAAGTTTAATCAGTACTTTGAATCAGGGGTAAAAATGCTTTCTGATATGATAGACTTTTGCCTGTACAGGAACTTGAAGCCTGTAATTATCACAATACCTATGTCATCATATCTTGCAAAGGAATTTACGCCTGAATTCAGACAGAAGATGATCACGGACTTTGTTAATAAGGCAAATGTAAAAGATGTAAAATTTCTTGATTATATGTTTGATGAAAGATTTACTAGGGCGGAATTGTTTACGGGCAGCTTCTTTTTGAATTTGAAGGGAAGAAAAATGTTTACACAGCAGGTTTTGACGGATTTAGGTTTTTAAATGTAGTTTTGACGGAGTTTTTAATAATAAGTGGAAAATAAATTAAATATACTATAAAATATAGAAGAGAAAGATATACAAGGGAGAAAGCTTTATGCAGGCAATTATTCTTGCAGCAGGAATGGGAAAACGGCTTAAGGAATTAACTCAGAATAATACAAAATGTATGGTTAAGGTTAATGGAGTTTCACTTATTGAGCGAATGCTTGTTCAAATTCAAAAGCAAAATGTTTCGCGTATTGTAATTGTTGCAGGCTATGAAGGTCAAAAACTTATAGATTACATTGGAACCTTAGGTATAAAAACTCCAATTGAATATATTACAAATCCAATTTATGACAAAACAAATAATATTTACTCTCTGGCATTAGCAAAAGACGAACTTGTAAAAGATGATACTTTGCTTTTTGAGTCAGATTTAATTTTTGAAGATTCTGTTTTAGAAGCTTTGCTTTCTGATCCCCGCGAAACTTTGGCTTTAGTTGATAAGTATGAAAGCTGGATGGATGGAACCTGCGTAAAACTTTCAGATGATGATGTTATAGAAGCTTTTGTTCCTGGTAAAAAATTTAAGTTTGATGAACTAAAAGATTATTATAAAACAGTTAATATTTATAAATTTTCAAAAGATTTTTCTGCAAATTATTATGTTCCATTTTTAAGTGCATATGAAAAAGCTTTGGGTGAAAATGAATACTATGAGCAGGTTCTTCGCATTATAACAATGCTGGATGATGCTCCTATAAAAGCAAAACGGCTTACAGGTCAAAAATGGTACGAAATAGATGATATTCAGGATTTAGACATAGCAGAATCAATTTTTTCTGTTGAACCAGAAAAGAAGGTGAGTCTTTTACAGAACCGCTATGGAGGATACTGGCGCTATCCAAAACTTTTAGACTTTTGTTATCTTGTAAATCCATATTTCCCGCCACAGAAACTTCTGGATGAAATTAAAGCAAATGCAGATGTTTTAATTACAGAATATCCTTCCGGCATGAAGGTAAATTCCTTGCTTGCTGCAAAAAATTTTAATATACATCAGGAAAATATAGTAGTTGGAAACGGTGCAGCAGAACTTATTAAATCTTTAATGTCATATCTTAAGGGGAAAACAGGTTTTATAAGGCCGACATTTGACGAATATCCGCATAGATATAATGAAAAAGATTCTGTATATTTTGTTCCGTCAAAAAAAGATTATCTATACACTGCAGATGATGTTATGGATTTTTTTAATGACAAGGATATTAAAAATTTAGTTGTTGTAAATCCGGATAACCCTACAGGAAATTATATTTGCAAAAAAGATTTACTTAAGCTTATTGAATGGGCAAAGAAAAAAGAAATAAATATTTTAATTGATGAAAGTTTTGTTGATTTTGCAGAAGAAAAAGACAGTACATTACTTTACAATGAAATATTAGATGAAAATCCGCAGCTTTTTGTAATGAAATCTATTTCTAAGTCTTATGGAGTTCCTGGAGTCAGACTTGGAATTTTAGCTTCTGGAAATAAAGCTGCAATCAGTTACATGAAAAAAGATGTTGCAATCTGGAATATAAATTCATTCGGCGAGTTTTATATGCAGATTGCAGAAAAATATAAAAAGGATTATGAAGCTTCTTTAGTAAGGATTAAGGCAGAAAGACAGAGATTCCAGAATGGGCTTTCACTGATAAAGGGAATTCGAGTTATTCCATCTCAGGCAAATTATGTTATGGTAGAGCTCAATTCAGACATATCTCCAAAAGAGCTTTTAAAAAATCTTTTAGTAAAATATGACATCCTTATAAAAGAGTTAACTACAAAAACTAATGGAAACAATTACTTACGGCTTGCAGTAAGAAATACACAGGATAATGATAAATTACTTGATGCACTAAGGAAGGAATTAGAAAAATAATGATAAAAAGCTTGCAGCTAAAAAGATAAGGTGTGATGTATGAATGAAATAAAAAAAGTTTGCATTATTGGAGCTGGAAATATCGGTGTTGCAATAGCAGTAGATTTATCTTTAAATGAAAATCTTACAGTTACAATACTTACATCTCGTGCCAAAGACTTAAATAAAGATTTTATGCGGATAGACTCTGAAACAAATGAAAAATTTGTTGGAAAAGATATTCAAGTAACAGATGATTATTCAAAAGCTTTAGATGATTGCGATTTACTGATTATAACAGTCCCTTCTTTTGTAATAAAAAACATTATAGATCAAGTGCAGGATTATTCACCTAAACGAATACTTTTTGTTCCTGGTTATGGCGGAAAAGAATTCTGGTGTAAAAAACTTATTGAAAAAGGTTGCATTATTGCAGGATTCGAAAGGGTTTCTCATATAGCGCGTCTAATAGAGCCTACCATTGTCAGGGCGTCTAAAAAGAAAGAATTATATCTTGCTTGTTTAAATAAAAATCATACTGAGCAAATGTGCAGGGAAATTGAAAAACTTTTTAAAATTCAATGTAAACCTGTAAATAATTATCTTACAGTAACACTAACACCTTCAAATCCAATACTTCATACTGCAAGATTGTACTCAATGTTTAAAGAGTGTGATTTTTCTACTCCGCTTGAAAAACAAATACAGTTTTACACAGAATGGACAGATGATTCTTCAAAGCAACTGTTTGAAATGGATAATGAATTACAGCTTGTATGCAAAAGTTTCAGCCAAATAGATTTGAGCGGGGTAATTTCACTTCCAAGGCATTATGAATCTACTACAATCCCCACACTGACACAAAAGATTACATCGATACCAAGTTTTAAGGGGATTCTTTCTCCATTACGACAAGATGGAAATGTTTTTTACATTGATTCTAATTCCAGATACTTTAAGGAAGATTTTATGTTCGGACTATGTATTCTAAAAGGCTTTGCACTTATTGCCGGAATAAAAACTCCAGCCTTTGATACAGTCCTTTCCTGGTATGAAAAAATAAGCGGGGAAAACTTCTGGACTAAAGAGCATATATTTGCCGGGACTTCACTTATTAACTCAGGTGTTCCACAGAATTTTGGCATAAATACAATTAAAGATGTTTATGATTTTTACGGGAGCTCAATATGATTCTTTCTAAAGATGAATTGCGAAAAGCTCAGTTGCTCATGCTTTCAATTTTAAAAGAAGTGCACAGAGTTTGTGAAGAAAATGGAATTCATTATTTTTTGTCAGATGGTACATTAATTGGTGCTGTTAGACACAACGGTTTCATTCCCTGGGATGATGATATAGACATTGGAATGCTAAGGGAAGATTACGAAAAGTTTTGTCTGCATGCACATGAAATTCTTCCGGAAAACCTTGTAATTCAAAATGAATATACAGACCCTGGATATGGTCAATGCTTTTCAAAAGTAATTTTACAGGGAACTAAATGGGTTGAGAATGTCGCAAAAAAAACTTCCAGAAAATATTTCGGTCTTTATATCGACATTTTTCCATACGATAAAATCACAGTTGATAAAAAAAAGCAAAAAAAGCAAGGTAAACTTTTTAAACTAATCAAATTTTTAATTTTCACAAAGCTGGGGTACAAGATAAGTTATAAAAGTCATTTTAGACAGTTTGTATATAATACTTGTTATGGAATAGCAAAAATCATAACAATGTTTGTTCCGGCAAAAGTTTTATTTAAGCAGAGAAACAAAATTATTTTTAAGTATAAGGATTTAACTGAAGATTATATAATCACAAAATTTGGCGGCTCATATTTAAAAAACATAAATCCTCTGGAAAGCTTTAAAAACTTAGAATTGCATCAGTTTGAAGATACTCAATTTTATATTCCGTGTGCATACGATTCAATTCTCCGCAATTTATATGGAGACTATATGAAGATCCCTGATGCTTCAGAAATTCAAACTCACGGTATAGAAGAATTTGACTTTGGGGAGTATTAAGGTCATTAAAATACAATTTTTACAGGATTATGTTTATTGATTTGCTCTTCTTTTGGTGGCAGTTTCATGTAATCACCATATATAATTTTTAGCATACCATCATAGTCTGCGAAACTTGGAAACATTTTGTTGTTAAATTGTAATTCTGTATAATTCTCTACCATTTCTTTTGGATAATATAAGTTTTTTATATTTTCAAGAGTAGACATTGAACATAGTTTAAAATCAGAAGAAATTTTTTCATCCAGTTGTTCAATTTTTTTTACGGAATTTACTATTATTTTATGTCGCAAGTTTATAGGAATTATTTTTAGTAAAGTTCGTGCAATTCGCTTTTTTAATGAGGAATCATTTCTAGTAACATTTGCTCTTGTAAGCAGATTAATTTTTATACCGAGCTTTTTGGTTTTAACAGCTAATTTTTTATTGTTACTGATTTTATCTAACACGAAAATATCTATAAAAATTTCATGATGTCCGGGACTGTTTTCAACTTCTTCTTCGGCAATAAAGGTTGTATTTAGTTTTCTTAATTTTCCAAATAAGAATCCACAGTATTTGTCATCAATGCAATTTTCAAATGCGTATCCTTCAAGTGGATTAACTTTGATTTTTTCGGTTAGTTTTTTGAAGTTTTCTCTTGTCAAAACAACGTCAATATCATCATCCCAAGGAATAAATCCCTTATGGCGGACAGCACCCAGCATTGTTCCTGCATAAATTGAATATTTTATTGAATGTTTTTTACAGTAACCATCAAAATCACAAAGTATTCGAAATTCTACTTCTTTTAATTTATCTATTACTTGATTATCCATATTTATTCTTTCTCTTATGAGAATTTATGGTATGGTATTTGTTTTTTTATGTCAATGATTCTTATAAATGGCATTTTAGTGCCTATATAATATGAGATTTACTGACAAGCCATTAAATTTATGTTATAAAAAAAATATATGAAAATTGGAATAATGACTTTCTGGTGGTCTAATGATAATTATGGACAGCTATTACAATGCTATGCCTTGCAAAAATTTTTAAGCGATATCGGACACGAACCATTTTTGATTAAATACAATTATGAAAGAGATGTTGCATCACCATTATATATAAAAGCATTTAAAGCTTTAAATCCTGTTCGTCTTTTTAAATATATAAATAAAAAAATACATAAAAATTTAGTGAAAAGGGAAGAAAATTCGTTTTCAAGAGATTTTGAAAAATTCAGGACAAAATATATAAAGCAGGAAGATTTTGAATATTCTACCTGGAAGCAGTTAAAATCAAATCCTCCGGAAGCAGATGCGTATATTGTGGGAAGTGACCAGGTATGGCGATTTAGTCCAAGTGTAACAAATTCAAATAAAGGCATGATTCATTCATATATGCTTGATTTTGGCTCATGTTCAACAAAAAGATTGAGTTATGCAGCAAGCTGGGGCTTAGATTCTTTATCAAAAGAACTTATTGATGAAATAAATCCTCTGTTAAAAAAGTTTGATTATGTAAGCGTTCGGGAACAAAATGGAATTGAATTATGTAAGCAGTGTGGGGTTTCAAATGCTGAATGGGTTGCAGATCCAACAATGCTTTTAACTCCCGAAGTTTATAGAGATTTATATAAAACTGAATTGCAGTCAATAAGAATGCCAAAAGAAAAATATATATTGTTATATATGTTAAATAATGTATTTGATTTTGATATAGAAAAAATCTTTTCTTTTGCAGAAGAAAAAAAATTAAAAGTAATATATGTAACAGGAAACGGAGTTTTAGATAAAAAAGAAAAATTTTTTGCAACTATTCCTGAATGGTTATATTTAATCGATAATGCAGAATATGTAATCACAAACAGTTTTCATTGCGGTGTGTTCAGTACATTGTTTAATAAAAAATATGGAATTGTGGCTTTAAGTGGAATGCATAAAGGTATGAACAAAAGAATAGACAGTTTATTTGATAGATTTAATATTTCTCCCCGTTATATAAATGAAAGTTTGAAGATTCTTGATGTGGAATATAAAGCAGATTTAAAATATAATATTGAGAACTTCCAAAAAACATTAGAAGAGCTTTGATTTAATAAATAGTTTAAGGAAAAGATAAATGAGTAAAATATCAAGATTAAAAAAGTTTTATAAGCGTGGAGGGGGAGAAAATCTTATAAAAAGATATATAAAAAATCATGTTTTATTTTATGCTTTAAGGGTCTTTTTATTACTCCCCAAAAATAGAGTAGGGCTTGAGCAGTTTAGAGAAGTTGTTAGAGAAAAAATATATTTAAAATGGAAAAAAAGATATGCAGGCTTTATTGAAAATTATGAGTGCAAAAATGAAAGTTTTGAAAAGCCTAAAATAATCTGGTTTTGCTGGTTTCAAGGCCTAGAAAATGCTCCTGAAATTGTAAAAAAAGCATATGAGTCTATAAAAAAACATAACAGTGAATATGAAATTAGAGTTATTACAGAAAATAATATTTCTCAATATGTAGATATTCCGGATTATATATATGAAAAAAAACGCAATGGAATTATGATGACAGCTCATTTTGCTGATATTTTACGACTTTGTCTTTTAGAAAAATATGGAGGAACCTGGATAGATAGTACTTGCATTATGTCTTCTCATATTCCACAGGACATTGAAAATTCTAAAATATTTATGTTTAAAAATTATAAACCTGCTTCTGATGCTTTAATGTCAAATATTGCCGTGTGGTTTATATCATCCACAAAGGGAAACCCTGTTATGACTATAGCAAAGGAGGTTTTATTAGCTTACTGGAAAAAATATAATTTTATATGTGATTATTTTTTTACATCCTATGTAATGGAAATGATATATGATATAAAGCCTGAATTGTTTAAGGATATGCCTAAATATCCGATAGAAACACCACATTTTACTGTGTTTTCTTTAGCAGAGAATTTTACAAAAGAAAAATTTGAATCGTATTCTTCACAAACGTTTATTCATAAATTATCCTATAGATTAAATCCTGAAGAAGCTAAAAATGTTGACAGGTTATATGACATATTGGAGAAAGAATGAAAGAAATTGGTTTAATTTCAATAATTGTTCCTGTTTATAACGCAGCTGAATATTTAGTAAAATGTTTAGAATCTCTTGTAAATCAGTCATATAAAAATTTAGAAATAATTTTAGTAAATGATGGTTCAAAAGATAACAGCCTTGAAATAATGAAGCAATTTGCAGATAAAGATTCCAGAATTGTAGTAATAGATCAGCAGAATTCGGGGGTAACACAAGCAAGAAAAAGAGGCGTTCAGGAAAGTAAAGGTGAATGGATAATTTTTTGTGATGCAGATGATGAACTGCCATATAATTCTGTAGAAGTTTTGGCAGAAAACTCTACGGATTCACAGATTGTTATAGGCCAGGTTTCTTTTAAAGGGAGTTTTAAGTGGCCTTATAAACCGTGCAATGCATTCTTAACGAAAAAGCAGGCCCTAAAAAGAATTGTAAATGGAAAAATCCACTGTGGACCTGTAGCCCGTCTTTTTTCAAAAGAATTATTTGATGAAAATACTTTCTCTATTTCTTCTGATATTGTTAAGGGAGAAGATCGTTTAATGAATTTGTATTTGTTCTCTAATCTTGGACAAGGAAAAAAAGTTAGACAAATTGAAGATGTAGTTTACTTATATATTCAGCGTCCAACTTTCCATCCTTCTGATTACTTAAATAGAAAGAAGAGAACAAAACTTCATATGAAAATTTTGTCTAAAACATCAGCATCCTTAGTTATTTTAGCATGGCTTATGTATATAAAATATGAATTAAAACTTATTATAAAGAGAATGTTGAGAAAAAAATGAGTTTTTATATAAAGTTGTTTTTGGCTTTGATTGTAATTCTTTCTATAGGGCTTTTAGGCTTAAAAAAAGAAGGCAATCAGCTTGTGGTTGTAGATGTAATTACACCTGTTTCAATTTTTTATGTTGGTTTAATTATTTTTTTAGTCAGCTCTCTTAGATTTGAAGTTGGAACCGATTATATAGGTTATAACTCTTATGCCAGAAATCACATATTGGGAAAGCCTTTTTTTTCAGAGTTTGGTAAAATCGAACTCTTTTTTAATATATTTGCAAGGATTTCCTATAGACTTTGCGGGGATATGCAGTTTTTATTTGCGGCCCTTTCTTTTTTTACAGTTTATTTCCTTTTTAAAGGATTTTTATATTATGATAAAAATTTAATTGTTCCAGTCTTAATATTTTTTATTTCTACAACTTTCTTTATTTCATTAAATGCAATGAGACAAATAGCTGCGTTTTCTATTTTTTTATACGCAAGTCAATATGCAATCAGTAAAAACTTTAAGAAATATTTTTTGTTAATGCTATTAGCACTATGCTGGCATAAAACTGCTTTATTATATTTGTTTTTATATTTTGCTCCTAGAATTAGAATCAGGAAGAGTTTTTTCCCTTTGGTTATTTCAATGTTCATTATGAAAAAAATAATTAATATATTTTTAGCGAGATATTTATCTGGTTTAGGGTTTGGTTATTATCTTATTGTAAAAGCAGGAAATGCTTCTACATCTTTTATACTCATTTCAGGCATTATTTCTGTAATTTTCTGGAAGGTAATATACAGCTCATATGAAGAAAAAGATAATTTTTTATTCAATATTGCTTTGTTAGAATTATTAATAAACATTTTAGGCGATGGAATTCCAGGGGCTTTTAGACTTGCATATATATTCTGGCCAATTTATTGTGTTGTTTGTCCATATATTTTAAGAAAGGCGAAATCACTAAAAGTAATCTATTTAAGTATATTTATCATTTTATTTGGATTTTATTTTTATAAACAGCAGATATTAGCTAATTCGCATACTATAGTTCCGTATAAATCGATTTTAAGAGGGGTGCTATAATGAAAAAAGTTTTGTTTATTTCAAATCACGCAGGTTTTTCAAAATTTAATGCTCCATATATGCAGTACTTTCATGAACAGGGCTGGCAGGTCGATAATGCATCTCCCGGGATTGAAACAGGTTATTTTGATAATCAGTATGACGTTCCTATAAAAAGGAATCCCTTTTCATTTTCAAATTTTAAAGCTTTAAGAATGCTAAAAAAAATCTGCAAAGATAATCAATATGATATTATACACTGTCACACTCCTGTTGGCGGCGTACTTGGAAGAATGGTGGGTCATGTTTGTAAGAAAACAAAAGTTATATATACAGCTCACGGTTTTCATTTTTATAAAGGTTCTTCTTTAATAGACTGGCTTTTATGGTATCCAATTGAAAAACATTTTTCTAAAAAAACAGATTGTATTGTAACTATAAATCATGAAGATTATGAATTAGCAAAGAAAAAATTTAAAACAGATGTAAGATATATTTCTGGCGTTGGTGTAAATATAAACAGATTTAAGCCATGCGATAAAAATACAAAAGATGAACTTCGAAAAGAATATGGATTTAGCAAAGATGATTTTATATTAGTTTATTGTGCACAATTTATCCCCAGAAAAAATCATAAGTTTTTTATGTCTTTAGTTGATGATTTAAAAGAGAAAATCCCAAATCTAAAAATTATTTTTGTAGGAAATGGAAAATTAGAAGCAAATTTTAAGAAGCAGGTTTCAAAAAATAATCAGGAAAATTTTATTTCTTTTATGGGATATCGAAAAGATGTAGAGAAACTGTACCAGATTTCCGATTTATTAATTTCAACAAGTTTTCAGGAAGGCTTTGGAATAAATATTGTAGAAGGAATGGCAACTGGACTTCCTGTAATTTGTTCTGACATTCGAGGTCATAACGAAATAGTTAAAAAAGGTGAAAATGGATACAGGATATCTTTATCTTTACCAAATGAGTACATAAATAAAATTTTACTTTTATGTACTGACAAAAATCTTTATAATTCTATTTGTGAAAATAATATAAGGGATGCAAAGAAATTTGATGTAGAGCACTCTGTCTCTCAAATGGCAGAAATTTATAAGGATTATTTTTGAATAGCGAGAATTAAGAGGTTTGTGTGTTAAATAATAAAAAACAAATTTACATAATCGGTACAGTAGGTGTTCCCGCATGTTACGGAGGTTTTGAATCATTAGTAGAAAATATGCTGGATTTTACACCTGCTGATGTACAATACACCGTTTTCTGTACAGCGAAAAAATATGAAACGAAATTAGAAACATATAAAAATGCCAGGCTTATTTATCTTGATCGTGATGCGAACGGCAAAGACAGTATTTTATATGATTATGAGTCGATGAAAATTGCAATCAAAAATAATGCTGACATCATGCTTATTCTGGGTGTCAGCGGCTGCATTTTCCTTCCAGAAATCAGGCGAAAGTTTAAGGGCAAAATTATTACTAATATAGATGGTCTTGAATGGAAACGCGATAAATGGAATCCTCTGGCTAAATGGCTCTTACATTATTCAGAGAAACAGGCTGTAAAATATTCAGATGTAGTAATCGGTGATAATAAAGGAATTACAGATTATATTTATTCTGCCTACTCAAAAACTGTTGCAAAAAAGCGAGTAGAGCTTATAGCTTATGGTGGTAATCATGCAGAAAAAATTACAGATGATTCTTTGTATGAAAAATATCCATATATGAAAGAGCCTTATGCAGTTACGGTTTGCCGCATTGAGCCGGAAAATAACATTCATCTCATCTTAGAGGCATTTGAAGGTCTGGCAGAAAAACAGCTTGTGATTGTCGGAAACTGGAAAAACAGCCAGTATGGAACTGAATTAAAAGAAAAGTATTTAAAGTGCGAAAATATTCATCTTTTAGATCCAATCTATGAAAGTCATGAAATAAACTGGATTCGCTCTAATGCTTCTCTTTACATTCACGGACACAGCGCCGGGGGAACAAATCCAAGTTTAGTTGAAGCTATGAATTTAAGCCTGCCAATTTTAGCTTTTGACTGTGTTTATAACAGGGCTACAACTCAAGACCAGTGTTTGTACTGGAGAACTGCAGAAGAACTGGAAGAACTTATAAAAACAAAATCCAGTGAGTACAGTTTGATTAGTGCAAAAATGAAAGAACTAGGTAAGACTGAATATTCATGGGAAAATATTGCCAGAAAATATAATGAATTATGGAACAAATAACCAAAGCAAAAAACAACAGGACACTGGAACTATTCGAAGAAGAAATTTCTGTACTACGCGAAAGGCTTTTAACAGAAGAAAAAATTAATTCTCTTGCAAGCTCGTCTTCTGTGCTGAAAAATGAAGAGTTTATAAATAAAACTCTTAACGGCGATCTTTTGAATATGCTTAAGTTTTTGCCGGACGGTTTTGCAGATCTTATAATTATTGACCCGCCGTATAATCTTACAAAAAACTTCAGCGGCCTGAAATTTAATTCCCGCTCAGATGAAAGCTACGATCTTTATCTTGAATCATGGTTTCCTGATGTGTGTAAAAAGCTCAAGCCAAACGGTTCACTTTACATGTGCGGCGACTGGAAATGCACTTCATCAATTCAGCGGGTAATTGAAAAAGAGCTAACTATAATGAACAGAATTACCTGGCAGAGAGAGAAGGGAAGGGGTGCCAAAAGCAACTGGAAGAACGGCATGGAAGATATATGGTTTGCTGTTAAAAATGAAAAGGACTATTACTTTGATGTCGAAGCAGTGAAACTAAAGCGAAAAGTTATTGCACCTTATAAAGTGAATGGCAAGCCTAAAGATTGGGAGAGCGGGGACGAAGGAAATTTCCGCTTAACCTATCCGTCAAATTTCTGGGATGATATAAGCATTCCGTTCTGGTCAATGAGCGAAAACACAGAGCATCCGACTCAAAAGTCAGAGAAGCTTTATGCGAAACTTATTTTAGCTTCTTCTAAAAAAGGGGACATAATTTTTGATCCGTTTTTAGGTAGCGGGACTTCAAGCGTTGTTGCAAAGAAACTTGAAAGAAATTTCTGCGGAATCGAATTGAGTGAAAAATACTGTATGCTGGCAGAAAAGCGCCTGTTGCTTGCGGAAAACGATAAAACGATTCAGGGCTATAGCGACGGCGTTTTTTGGGAGCGAAATACGCTTGGTGCTCAATTAAAGGCAAAGTAAAATATTGTACGGCAATAAATCTTCCTATATAATGGATTATACTTTATACAAAACACATAAGGGATTAGGAGAGAATATGAAAGGAATAGTTTTAGCAGGTGGTTCAGGTACAAGACTTTATCCTATAACAAAAGCTGTTTCAAAGCAGATTTTACCTTTGTACGATAAACCTATGATTTACTATCCGCTTAGTTGTTTAATGTTGGCAGGAATTCGTGAGGTTTTAATTATTTCAACTCCGAGAGATATAAAAGTTTTTGAAGAATTATTTGGTGACGGCTCCTGGCTTGGTATGCATTTTGAATATGCTGTACAGGATAAACCAAGAGGACTTGCAGATGCCTTTATTGTCGGTAAGGATTTTATTGGAAGCGATGATGTTGCTTTAGTTTTAGGCGATAACATTTTCTACGGTCAGAGCTTTACTTCTACCTTAAAGAGAGCAGCCCAGAAAGTTACAGAAAATAAAGGGGCAGTAATTTTTGGATATTATGTTGCAGATCCTACTGCTTATGGTGTAGTTGAATTTGATTCACAGGGAAATGTTTTAGGCATAGAAGAAAAACCTGCAAACCCAAAATCAAACTATGCTGTTCCTGGACTTTATTTTTATGATAATTCAGTTGTTGATATTGCAATGAACGTTAAACCAAGTGCCCGCGGTGAAATAGAAATTACTTCCGTAAACACAGAGTATTTGAACCGCAAGCAGCTGAAGGTTGAACTTTTGGGTCGCGGAATGGCCTGGCTTGATACAGGAACTTATGACGGCTTAAACGAAGCAAGCAATTTCATATGTACAATTCAGAAGCGACAGGGGCTTTATGTTTCCTGCATAGAAGAAATTGCATATAAAAATGGATGGATTACAAAAGACCAGCTGCTGGAACTTGCTAAAGGCTATAAAACAGAATACGGCAGATATTTAGAGTTTGTTGCAAATTTATAAAATTTTATGAGGAAGTGTGTAAATGGCTTTTGAGTTTAAGAAGTGTGATATTGAGGGCTTGTATGAAATCCAGCCAAAAATTTTTGGAGATAACCGCGGATATTTTTTAGAAACTTACAGTGAAAAAGAATTTTTTGAAGCAGGCCTTACAATGAAATTTGTTCAGGACAATCAGTCTAGTTCTTCAAAAGGTGTTCTGCGCGGACTTCATTTTCAGACAAAGCATCCGCAGGGAAAACTCGTGCGTTCACTTTATGGCCAGGTTTATGATGTTGCAGTTGATTTAAGGCTTGGCAGTGCAACCTACGGAAAATATTACGGAGTTATTCTTGACTGCGAAAAACAGAATATGTTCTACATTCCTGAAGGATTTGCACACGGCTTTTGTGTTCTGACAGACCTTGCAGTTTTTGCCTATAAGTGTACAGATTTTTATCATCCGGAAGATGAGGGCGGTCTTATGTGGAATGACCCTGCCATTGGAATCGACTGGGAAAGCGTTCTGCCGGGAATTACACAAAACGCAATTCTTAGCGAAAAAGATAAAAAGCATTTGCCATTCAGTTTAGAAAATAAATATTTCGATTTAAATGCAAAATGGATAGGGGCATAAAATGAGAAAACTAAAAAATATTCTTATAACAGGTGGAGCAGGTTTTATAGGCTCTAATTTTATTCATTATTTATTCGGACAGTCTTCAGCAAAAAACAATTTGTTCAATGATGCAAACTTTGAAGGAACAGTTGTAAATGTTGACTGTTTAACTTATGCCGGAAACTTAGAATCTCTTGCAGACATAGAAAAAAAATTTGGCGGTAAAAGATACTTCTTTGAAAAGGTTGACATCTGTAACCGCGTAGAAATCGAAAGAATTTTCAGGCAGTACGATATAGACACTGTAATTCACTTCGCAGCAGAAAGCCATGTAGACCGCTCAATCTTAGGGCCAGAAGCATTTATGAAAACAAATGTAATGGGCACTTTCACTTTACTTGATGTTGCAAAAAACTTCTGGAAAAAAGAAGACGGCACAATCCGCGACGATGTTTTATTCCATCACATTTCAACAGACGAAGTTTATGGCTCTCTGGGTGAAACTGGATATTTCAGGGAAGACACTCCATACGATCCGCGCTCTCCTTACTCTTCATCAAAAGCAAGTTCTGATCATGTTGTAA
>JAEEGL015713573.1_pt1 | contig 31061 bp, 32 predicted proteins | sample 9134231 | NCBI WGS metagenome assembly JAEEGL01 (sample SAMN16246548, study PRJNA631951) | gut metagenome | biome: gut microbiome; feature: rumen; material: fiber-attached | host: Bos | place: Iran: Karaj | collected 2018-10
CCTACGCGCAGACCAAGGGGCTCGACACACAGATGATCATCGACGGCGTGTGCATGGATCCCCGTATCGGCAACCACTACAACAACCCCTCCTTCGGCTACGGCGGCTACTGTCTGCCCAAGGATACCAAGCAGCTGCTCGCCAACTACCGCGACGTGCCGCAGACGATGATCGAGGCGGTCGTGAAATCCAACAGCGTGCGCAAGGACTTCATCGCCGATCAGATCATCAAGAAGGACCCCCGCGTGGTCGGCGTTTACCGTCTGACCATGAAATCGAACAGCGACAACTTCCGTGCCAGTGCCATTCAGGGCGTCATGAAGCGCATCAAGGCCAAGGGTATACCTATCATTATCTACGAGCCCACGCTGGAAAACGGCAGTGAGTTCTTCCGAAGCGAGGTCGTCAACGATCTGGAGCGCTTCAAGCGCGAGAGCGATGTCATCCTCGCCAACCGCTTCGACGCGGAAGTACTCGGCGACGTAGCGGAAAAGGTCTATACCAGAGATCTGTTCAGGAGGGATTGAACCATGAGCAAAACGCCTGTCGAGCTCAATGGCAAAACGATCCTCGTCACCGGTTCTCCCGGCTTCATCGGCGCGAATCTGGTGCTGCGCCTGCTGCGGGAACTGACCTCCGGAACAGTCATTTCTCTCGACAACATGAACGACTACTACGATCCAACGCTGAAGGCGTATCGTCTTGGATTGATTGAGAAAGCATCTGAATACTCCCCTGTCAAGCATGTCTTTATTAAGGGAAACATCGCAGACAAGTCATTGGTCGATCATGTCTTTGCCGAGTATAAGCCCGCCGTTGTCGTGAATCTCGCAGCGCAGGCCGGCGTCCGCTACAGCATCGACCACCCGGACGTTTACATTGAGAGCAATATCATCGGCTTTTACAACATACTGGAGGCATGCCGTCTTTTTCCCGTGGAGCATCTGGTCTACGCCAGTTCCAGCAGCGTCTACGGCGGCAACAAAAAAGTCCCCTTCTCCGTGGAGGACAAGGTGGACAATCCTGTTTCCCTTTACGCGGCGACGAAGAAGAGCGATGAACTGCTGGCGCACTGCTATTCCAAGCTCTATAACATCCCTTCCACCGGCCTGCGCTTCTTTACCGTTTACGGGCCTGCCGGCCGGCCGGACATGTTTTATTATTCCGCCACGCAAAAGCTGGTCGCCGGAGAGACGATCCAGATCTTCAACTACGGCGATATGAAGCGCGATTTCACCTATGTGGACGACATCGTGGAGGGCGTATTTCTCGTCATGCAGGGCGCGCCGGAAAAGCGGACCGGCGAGGACGGCCTGCCTCTTCCGCCATACGCCGTATACAACATCGGAGGCGGGCAGCCGGAAAACCTGCTGGATTTCGTCTCCACGCTCCAGGAGGAGCTCGTGCGCGCCGGGGTGCTGCCGGAGGATTACGACTTTGAATCGCACCGTGAACTGGTGGGTATGCAGCCGGGCGACGTACCGGTGACCTACGCTGACAGCCGCGCGCTCGATACGGATTTCGGCTTCACGCCGAAGATCGGCATTCGCGAAGGCCTGCGAAGCTTTGCGGAGTGGTATCGGACGTATTCTATGCGGGATGTCTGATCATATCCAAAACAGAAAAAACAGGTCGGGGGTTCCCGGCCTGTTTTTTGCTTCCGTGTCAGCTTTCGGCTTGTTCGCCGCCTTCCGTCGTTTCGCTCTGCAATCCTTGGGAAAACAGATCCCAAAGCTCGCCGTAGCCCTTGGACGACGGTTTGACAGGTTTCTCCAGCGGATTGATTTTATCGATGCGGAGCGTACCGTCCTTCCCCATGAGCAACACCCTGCTGCCCAGCGTCAGGGCTTCCTGAATGTTGTGCGTGATGAAAATGACGGTCAGCTTCTCTTCCGCAGCGATGCGGGCGAGCTCCGCCTGCAGCTTGTTGCGGGTGATCGCGTCAAGCGCAGCGAACGGCTCGTCCATGAGGATGATCTCCGGCTTTAGCGCCAGCGCCTTGGCAATGGCGACGCGCTGCTTCATTCCGCCGGACAGTTCGTGGGGGTAATAGCGTTGATAGCCCGTAAGGCCGACCTTTGCCAAGTATTCCCCGGTAAGCGCTCTCAGCTCTGCCTTATCGCGAATGCCCTTGATCTTCAGCGGGTATTGGATATTCGCCTCGACGGTTTTCCACGGGAAGAGCTGATTGTAGTCCTGAAAAACCATGATGCGATCCGTAGAGGGCATAGTGACCGGTTTCCCTTTGCAGGAGATCGTCCCGTCGAATGTTTCAAAGCCTGCGATACAGCGCAGCAAAGTACTTTTTCCGCAACCGGATGGCCCGAGGATGCAGACGAATTCCCGCTCCTCGACCGTCAGATCGAAATCATGCAGGATCTCCTTCTCTTCGCCCTGATTGCTGTATGCCTTTCTGAGCTTTTCGATTCTGAGTGCTTCAGCCATATTCAAATTCCTTCCCGCGTCAGCGCACCATGCCCCAGCGGCGGACGGTCACTCTTTCGATCTGCTGGAATATCCCGTATTCCACGATAATGCCCACAATGATGACTAAAACGATCGCCGCGTAGACCGCCGGATAGTCGATCCAAACGGTTCTTGCATTGTTGATGAACACGCCGATGCCCGCGGACTGCGCCGCGCCAAAAATCATCTCCGCGCTGATCAGACCTCTCCACGCGCGCGCCCAGCCGACCTTAACGCCGGACAGGATACTCGCGAAGGACGCGGGGATATATACGCCGAAGATCATGCCGAGCTTGCTCAGTCCGATGTTCCGGCCGGATTCGATATAGATCTGCGGCGTCGTGCGGAAGCCGTCGATCAGGTTTCGCGACATCGGCCAGACCACGGAATGGATGACCAGCACGAGGATCGAAGTGTCGTTCGCTCCGATCGTAATCATGAGGATCGGCAACAAGGCCACGCCCGGCAGCAGATCAAAGACCGACACGATCAGATTATAGATGAGTCCGAAGATCCGGCTTGTGACGGAGAGACTGGAAAAGAGCAGTGCCAAAACCATCCCGATCCCGAGCCCTTTCAGGATCGCGGCGATGGAGTTGAGCAGATAGAGCAGAATCGGCCTGCGCTCGTTCGTAAAGCAGTAAAGCAGACGTCCGAAGATCACGTCAAGGGACGGAAAGCCCATGAGGTTCCGGCTCTTCGCGTAGAACTGCCACAGAACGGCGCACACGATTACAAAGAGGATCTGGATCGCAACGTCACGCGTTTTTTTCATACAATAACCACCCGTTATCAGCTTCTTGCAAACGTCCGGAGATGGACGTCACTCCGCATTTTCCGTCTCAAGCAGCGCGATAAACGCGCCGCACGCCTCAGAGCGGAAGAGAGCGTCGTCGTACGCAACGTAGATCGCCCTGCCGGAAACGCTCTCCGGCAGCGCATACAGGCACACCCCGGAGAGATCGTCCTGCGCCGCCAAAGCGTCCTCAGAGGCAAAACAGGCTCCCACGCCCTTGGCGGCGAGTCTGACCGCGGTGTAGACCTGATCAACCACGATACGGCTGTCGACGCTGATACCTCGCTCCGCCGCGAAGCGCCTGAACTGGCGCTGCAGGGGCTGCTCCTCCTCAAGACAGACAAAGGGCCTGTCGTTGAGCAGGCAAAAGTCGATCAGCTGCCCTCTGCCGCCGGGAGTCGTACAGAAGTCTGCAAGCCCTTCATTTATCGGGTCACTCTTCGGCACGCAGAGATAGACCTTCTCTTTTTTGATGAACCGCTTTTCAAAACGCTCGGGCAGGCGCTCGCTCGTGGAAATGAAGCAGTCCAGCTCTCCGCGCGACGCCATTTCGATCAGTTCCCCCAAAGGCGCCGAGCGAAACGTGATCCGGTACTCCGGATGCGACCGGAGCAGCCGGATGACCGTGTCGGTCACCAGAGAATTGATGTAAGCCTCCGGCCCGCCGATGACTGCGCGGCTGTCCGCCCTGCTGCGGCTGTCCGCGAGGCGCTTTTCAAAATCCTCCGCAAACACGGCGAGGCGTTCGATGTACTCGATGTACAGCCGCCCCTCCGGCGTCAGAGAAACAGGCATCGTCTTCCGGTTGAAGATCCGGAAGCCCAGCTCCGCCTCCAGATTCATCAGCCCCGCGCTCAGCGCCGGCTGCGAGATCCCGATCTCCGCGGCTGCGCGGGTCAGGTTTCCCTGCTTCAGGATCTCCTTTACATAGCTGTCGTAAGTTCTGGGGTTCATGCGGTGCGCCTCCCGGGAAAGCGAGCGTCGCTCCTTGTTATGCGGCATAACAATTTGCTTATACTTGATTGTAATACGCGCCGGCAGGCCTGTCAAGAACAAGTTTCCGCCCCGCGGGCACAGGGCCCGCGGGGCGGAAACGGTTATTCCTTCACGGACGGTTTCACTTGGTGAAGGCCAGATCGCTCATGGTTACCTGCGTCTCGATGAAGTCGGCGCGATACATGAAGTCCGCCATGTCCATCACGCCCTTCATCTCAGTGGAGAACTGGCAGTCCGGCTGCTCCAGATAGCTCTTCACCTGTTCCGGCTCCAGCTGGAGATAGTCCGCCTCGATCTTCACGGTCTCCTCTTCATTCTCATTGATGAAGCGGATCGCCTCCTCAAAAGCCTCTGTGATCGCCTTGAAGAGCTCGGCATCTTCCGCCAACTCCGTGGAGGCCATCGCCACGAGGAAGGTGTTGCCGGAGGGCCAGACCTCGCTGAGCTCCTTCAGTTCGTTGTACTTCGGATTTTCCCGCTCCTGATAGATGAACGGCGATGACGTGAGGTGCAGCTTGACGGTACCGGATTCCAGCGCCGCCATGCCCTCGGCATGGGACATCTTCTGGATGTTGTTGTCGAGCGCGTGCGCGTCGCCGAGCACCTTCTCGGCGGTCATGGCGAGCAGGATGTGCTGAATGGAGCCGGTGTTGACCAGCGCGATCGTATCGCCGGGCTTGATGTCGGTCAGGCTCTGGATTGACGGGTCGTTAGACATCAGGCCGTGCGACTGGGCGCAGAGGTTGGAGACGATTTTGTAAGGGATCCCGCGGGCGACGCCGGAGACGGCAGGCGCGACGCCCATGCAGCCGATCTGGATACTGCCGCCGATGATGCCCTCGTTGATGGCGGCGCCGGAGTCGAGCTTCTGATAGGTCACCTTGACGCTGCCTTTGTAGTGCTTCTCAATGAGTCCCTTAACCTCCATGACGTGAACCGGCGCGTAGCCGATGCCGCCCTGATAGGCAATGTTGATCGTTTTCTCTTCATTCTTGTTGGACGCCTTGCCGCCGCAGCCGCTCATCATCAGCAGGGCCAGCGCCAGCACAAGGATCAGCGTGATCGTCTTTTTCATGATGAATTCCTCCATATAATCTTATTCTTATATTCCATAAGCTATTTCTTATCGCCGATTATACGACGGTACTTCACGATTGTCAAGAAAAAGTTTTGCCCCGCGGAGCAGCGGCTCCGCGGGGCAAAACAGGAGTGTCTTCAATCGCTCGTTTTTCGCTGACTTGCTCCACGCCGTCATGATTGGTTCGTTCGCATCAGATACTCCCACACTGCGTTTCTGACTGCCGTCTTTGTCGAGTTGATATTCCCGGAGGAATCTATCGTCCGTTCCTCCGCGCCGGCATAATGCAGCTCTTCCACGATCCGGATCTTTCTCTCGATCTGATCGACAGCGCTATCCTGTTTTCTCTGCCTGGAAACCTCCACCGGAATACTCAGCTTGATGAGGAACGAAGGCTGGATTCGCAGGATCCTTGACAGCAGTTTTCTTTCTTTCTTTGCCATCAGCCCGTTCAACACATCGAGAGCCGCGGCGCCCGTCTCGGAAATATTCAGCCCGTCGTTGATGCCGAAAAACTGATCCTGCGGATAGCGGTCCGTGATCACAACGACGCCTTTTTCCCTCCATCGTTCGATTCTTCTGATCGCCCTGTATTTATAGCGCATATTGCTCAGGGCAACGAGGTTGAGCGCCGTTTTCCTAATGCCGCTGCGCAGGCCGCTTTTCTTTTTGCCGCCTCCGTCGACCGGCTTTGTTTCCGTCTCCTGTGCGGTCATACTGCGTGACGATCTTGACGCCACAAGTCTCTGCAGCAGTCGGTTCAGCAGGCTGCTCTTCCCCTGGCCGGTTCCAAGATACACATATCTGCAGTCGATTTTCCAAGACAGCCATTTCTGCGTGTCCTTCGCGAGCGTTGTTTTGCCGGAGCCGTCGACGCCCAGAAAGGAGATCAGCGCGCCTTTGTCAAGCTTCTTCTTTTTGTTGACCGGGCGACCGAGCTTTTTGGCAGTCATCTGAACCGCGTAGCGGAACAGGCTGCAGAGGAAAGTTGCCGCACGGCCGGTTTTTCTGTTGTTCGCAAGGTAGCGGATCAGTTTCTGCCTCACGCTACGCATCCGCCCGTTCTCCCAGTCCGCGTCGCCGCGCGCCAGCGAGAGCATCTCCGCGCCCAGAGCTTCGCCGAACATCTCCGAGGCGAAAACGGCCGTTCTCTCCCCGTTCGTCCGCTCCCGCAGATACGCAAGCTCCTTCGCATCCGGTCCGGACAGCTTGAAGCGGGCGCTGTTGTTCGGGATCGGGACAAAATCAAAGCGCTTAAGCAGAATTCTGGAAATCAGGATCAGGATCTCCATATCGGGATCGCATACCCAAACGCCGGGCTCCTCGAGGAAAACCCTGTTTTCAAGCATGGTTTCAGACCAAGGCAAGTACTGCTCCTTCAGATTCATCTTGCCCGTAATCAGCCTGAAGTGCAGATGGATATGCGTCTGTATTGCCGTCTCAGCATCCAAGCCGATCCAATCCTCGACGCCGTCATATGCATTCCATCGGTGCGAGCGCACGCGAATGTATTCGTTTCGTCGGAGAATGTCGCACGCCGTGTCCCTGCTTTCCGGCGATACGAGCACATCCAGGTCCGTATCTCCGACAAGACCCTTCATCAAGTGCTCGTTGCTCTTCCAATGACAGTACGTCACGCCGTCTCTGTTCAGCTGTTCAAACAGCTGTTGCACATTTCCGGGTATACGTTCCTCCATTCCGATCATCCTTTTCTCTTCTTAAACGAGAATACGTGCTTCAGCACGGCGAACAGCTCTCTCATGGTCTTCCGGTATGCGAGCCAGTTCACGCACAGCGTAACGGCGATTGCGATGAGCGTATACAGAACGCTGTTGCGGATCCACGTATACCACGTCAGGCTCTGCAGCCCCGTCAGCCGACAGCCCAGAACGATCAGCACCGTGATACCTGCCGTTATGCCAATGCGCTTCAGATACTCCGAAAACGGCAGATTGACAAGATTTGATCTCAAATACCATGCGTAATACGTGATACGGAAAGACATGGACGACACGGTTCCGATCGCAATACCAGTCAAGCCCAGCGGTTTTACCAGCAGCAGAGAAATAACGATGTTGATCCCTGCTTCCACATAAGCGCCCACGGACGTCTGCTTGTAGTGCCCAGCCGCGACCACGACCGCCTGATACGGTCTGCGCAGGCAGAAGATGTATTCCGCGACGGAGATCAGCAAGGCAAAGGTCGGCCGATAATAATCCACGTCGGTGACGTTCTTGACATACAGCAGCACAAACGGTGAGAGCTGCACGAGCGTGACGGAAAAGACGATCCCGGCCACGATATGCGTCAGCAGGACGCTGACGCGGAATTTGGATCGCAGGTTCTCCGTTTCGTTGCGGGCGATCATATTGCCGAACGCCGGCTGGATCGCGCTGGTGATGTTGCCGATGATGCTGTCGAGCCCGTGCAACACCAGCAAATGGACGCCATAGACAGAAATGTCCTTGAACGCGCGCATGAAGGTCAGGATGAAGACGTCCGTCTTCTTGTGAATGAAGGAGGAGACGGAATACCCCATTCCGTGCCATTTCTGCTTCAGCGCCCGCGTCTCCGGCTCGACCTTCCGATCGATCCCGTATTTTCGGACTACGAGTGCCCATATGGCTATAGGCCTTGCGATGAAGATCAGGCCGCTTACGATCTCCATCGTAATGACCGAGCAGCCGGAGAGGATGAGCGCCGCGGAGAAGATCAGATTCAGCGTGATCGTGACGATCCGGAACGACGATTGAATGTATTCCTTTTGATCCGCGTTCAGTACTATGCCGTAGGGCAGGCCGAAGATATAACGGACCACCGACTGCACGCCGAGGATACTGATCAAGGCCGCAACAAACAAATACGGAAACGTCGATTTTGCAAGAAGCGGATAAGAAACGGCCAGCACGGCAATATATGCCGCCGAGCAGAAGGCGACCTTTCTGAAAAAAACGCTGGTAGCCTTGACAACTCTGCTTACACCGATTGTGTCGCCCTCCGAGAGAGGCTTATACAAAGCGGCTTTCGCAACTCCGCCGATGCCGGAATCAAACAGGGTGAAGACCGCCAGAAACTGCGCGATGGACGTCAGGAGCCCGTTGACCGCGGAACCATACGCGCCGATGATCAGCCGGGGCAGAATTATACCGCTGATCATTCCAACGGCTTCCAGCGCGACACCGAAAGCGCTGTTCCTCAGTATTTTTTTGCTTCTGTTCATTTGATTGCCCATACGTGAACTCCAGATCTATGCGGCTGCATGCATCGGATGCGTCCTTCAATCGCAGTGTCTCGTGAACGAAATGTGATTCTGTCCGGCGCTCAGCGCTTCGAGACGCTCAGCCCAAAATGCGAAGAGTGCTTTCTCCCCGACGAGTCTATCGAGCGTTTCGCTCTCGCTGCCCGTCATGATGGAAAGCCGCTTTCCTCTGCGGTAGATCCGCCGACAGCACTCCTCCGGCGGGACATCCAGGTATTCGAACCGGCAGTACAGTTCCGGCAGCAGGAAGAAGCGGACGTAGTCTTCAGCAAATCGCTCCGGATCCACACGCTTTCTTTTCATGACCGATACGGCAAGCTGTATGAAGCCCATGTCCGATACGACGGTGATGTCAGGCTTTTCCCGATCCAGAGCGATCTCACAGCACAAGAGGCGAAGCGCTTCCTTCATATAGCAAAACACGTTCTCTTTATACAGTCCGTACCGGAAAACGAGCCGGAGGAACGCCGGCAGCCGCTTCAGGAAGGAAAGCGAGAGGCATCCGCGAAGCAGAAGCTTCCATTTGCTGAAGGATTCTCCTTCCGCGCCGATACGCCGGCCGTTGGAATAGTACGCGTCCGGCTGTTCTCTGAAGCACATAAGCGCCGTCGTTTTCCCCGAGCCCGGCAGGCCGAAGTATTCAATAATGCGCGCCGACATTTGAAACGCCCCTCTGCCCGCAGCTCAACCGCGTTTTCGGCTGCATAACCATTTACAGGCCAAATAGATGACTGTCAGGATAAAGATGTGCCCCCAGAAAAAGGCGAATTTGTTTCTGGAAACGTTGATGAATTCCGCACATATGCTCCCGTAATACGCGAGCTGCGAATTGCTCATGTCCTCGATCTTCTCGCGTTTGGAAAGAAACCAGCCTACGAGGTAAAAATACAGGCACGCCCCGACCGCGCCGAAATTGGCGTAGCCCTCCGCGATTTGATTGAATCCCCACGACGAGAACGCCACCTTGAAATCAAAGGACGCGGGCGGCGTCAGACGAAGGTTTACGAAAGGAACGAAACGGTCGATGATGTTGATGATCGGATTGTAATAGGAATAGCCCCAGATGAAGCTGCGCGTGCCGCTGTCGAACTGATCCAGCAGCCGTGTCGTGCAGCGCAGCTGCGCGCCGACCTCCGTCAGAAAGCCGATAAAGCTGACGCTCATGTTGTTCAACCCGAGCAGAACGCCGCCTTGCCGGCTTGCCGTGATGAACGGGATCAGGACAAAGACGAGCGCCGCGATGCCGAGAACGAGCTTGAGGCTGATCTTGCTCCCTTTCCGTCTGGTGACGCCTATGCAGGCCAGAACCGCGTACAGAACCTCGCCCTTGTTGCCCGTGACCAAAAGCAGGAAGGCAGCGACGCCATACAGGGCCAGGCCGAACACACGCAGCGGCCCGTTTGCGCACGCAATGATATAACAAATGCCCACAGAATAAAGCAAAATGAACAGAGAATAGTATTCCGAAGAGCTGACGCTGCTCATGAATGCGTGATAAGACATCTGCAGGGTCATTCTCCCCGACAGCAGCATATACAGCATCATGACAAGGAAAGCCAATACGAACGCGACGCCAAGCCATGAGAGAATCAGGCTCATCGTTTTTTCCTGCGTTTCACTCAGCTTCGTTACAAGTCTGTTTTCGCTGCGGCTCGACAGCTTGATCCGGATCCGTCCTCTGCCGCTCGTACGGACCGCGAGCGTATAAAACAAAAACGCCAAAGAGCTCAGGGCGATCGCTTTCCCGTAATTCGGGGAATTGAAAATCGCGTTTCGGACGCTGGAAGGCACGTTGGCAGCGGCGCTCTGTCCGAAAAAGTAGTACACCCACGCAAGCCCGAAAGCCGAAAGCGACGCATACAGCAAATGTACATGCGTCAGTCCCAAAAGCGCAACTTTGTTTGTCTGGCTGTCCCTTGGATAGATATTGACAAACACGAAGACAATCAGCGATAACACAGTGAAGCCGAAATCGGACGGTGTCGGGACAAGCTTTCCGAGAAGCAACAGGCAGAGTATTGTCAGGAGTCCCCAGACGCTCCAGTATATGATCGATTTTTGACTCACGGTCGTACGCATATCGTTGTCTCCATAGTAATACGATTCACTCGATCATCGTTTTTCAGCTTCGGAAAAAAAAGAGAACCACTGCCCGCACACCAGACTGCAGTCCAACTTCTCCCGAATCTCAAACGCGTGTTCGCCAAGCCGGCGCGCAGTTTCGCCGTCGTCGGACAAACGCTCCATGGCAGCCAAAAGGGCGTCCCTGTCCCCGACGGGCACAAGCAGTCCGTTCTCTCCGTCCCGGATCAATTCCCGCGGTCCGCCGCAGGGGCAGTCCGTTGAGATGCAGGGCAAGCCCAGCGCCATTGCCTCGATCAGGGCGTTCGGCATACCTTCAAAATCGGAGGACAGCACGAACATCGACGCTCCGCTGATTTCTCCGCATACGTCCTTCGTCGTCCCGGCAAGAACCGCGCCGCGGATCCCGCCGTCATCGATGAATTCCTGAAGCCGCTCTCTTTCCGGCCCGTCTCCCCATATGACGAGGCGATAATCGCCGTGCTTTTTCGAAAAAGCCGCGAAAGCCTCAAGCAGCAGCATTTGGTTTTTCTGCTTGTTCAGCCTTCCGACTGAGACGATCTCCTTCCGGCGCTCGCCTGCAAATGCGGTCTCCGGGAAGTTAGCCGGGCGGAACAGCGGGTTGGCGATGATCGCATACGGCTTTTTCAAGAGTCGCCAGTAGAAATCCCGTGCCTGCGCCGTCTGGAACACATAGCCCGCCGCAAAGCGCATCAGGAAACGCGAAAGGATTCGCGTGAACGTCTTTCCCGCGAAATGCTCTGGGTCGTTCCTCTCGCTAACGATATTCTTCGTCTTTGTTAGGAAGGTCGCGGGGATCGTATATACCGCAAGCGGAACTCCCATCGTCACAAGAACATCGGGTGTAAAGCGTTGCACCTCTCTTCGGAGCGGAAGGAACGAGCGCCCACCACTCAGCGCGACAAAGTCGAATCGTTCCATATCGTAGGTTTCCCTGCGTCCCCTGCTCAGGGCAACGATCCGGACCGCTGCGTCAGTGTGTTCCATTATCCAGTCCGTCAAATGCACGGTAACCCGTTGCGCACCGCCCATCTCGGCAGTACTGATCACAAACATTATTCTCACGTTTCTGTTTTTCCTTTGTAGCTTTCTTCTATTGCTCTTGCAAACATTATGTCGCGTCGCTGCTCTATTAACTCAAGCTGGTACTTTTTCGCCTCTTCAAAGTTGCGGGTCGCCTGCGCGCACAGGTCGTCCTCCGTGATTCCGGCAAGGATACGGGCGATCCCGCCGCTTGCGCGCTTGCGGAACACATAGCGGTCCTCCAGCAGTTCCGGGATGCCGCCCGTCGCCGCGCCGAGGCAGAGCAGACCGCGACTCATCGCCTCGATCAGCGATCTCGGCAGTCCCTCCTGCAGGCTCGGCTGCACGTAAACGTCAATCGTGTCCAAAAAAGAAAACACGTCGTCATGTGTCATGGAGCCGTGGAACACGACCTGATCCTGTACGCCGCATCGCTCCGCCTCCGCGCGCAGAAAGCCCTGGTCTCCGCCGCCGACGAGATGGTACGTAAAGTCATTCCGCCCCTTCCGCTTCAGGGCGGCGAGCGCCTCGATCACGAATTGCTGCCCCTTATAGCGCACATCCACCGCGCCGACGGTCCCGATTTCCAATCCCGGCGTCTTTACCGCAATGTGCTCCATGCGTCTGTCCAGCAGCGCCTCGTCGACCGGTTCCAGCGTCACGTTCGAGCAGTTCGTCGAGAGTCCGTTCGTCGGATATCTGCGCTGGAGAAATTGTTCTGTCACATAGATCACATAGGGCGCGTCCTTCACGATCTTCCTCGTGTCAAGCGCTGCCTTGGGCGCCAGGATTTTTCCCTTCCAACTATGGTTCCAAAGGGAGTCCCATGGGCATCCGACCATCTCGATCAGATAGGGAACGCCCAGCGCCTTGCAGTAGCCGATGGCGTAGGTGGCATATCCGCCGGGCTGTCTGGCGATTACGAAATCGCAGGACTTCACGAGTTCTCCGATGATCTTTCCTGTTTTTTGCCCGTTCTCCTTGCGGTCCGACAACTGATAAATCGACGGTACCTCAACCACGTGGATGCGTACATCTGAGATGACGTCGAGCCCCTCGACCGCATCCTGGTCGGTGACGCGCCCTATGATGTAAAGCTCGTCGAAAAACTTCAGATAGCGCTGCCAGTATTCCCTGTTATAGCCGCGCAGATAGTATCTGCCGTCTCTGTCCCGCAGGAACTTCAATTCATGGGCAAACAATGCTTTCATACCGTTTCTCCCGCCATCCGGTTATATTCGCGGACCAACGCGGTCCATATCGCGGAGCGCTCAAACAATTCCTTCGTCCTTGCGGCACCGCTTTGGCCCATGCGCGCGCGCTCTCCGTCGTTTCGGAGCATATAGTCCATTTTTTCCGCAAGATCCTTTGCGTCCCCGACCCGGAAAAACAGACCTGTCTTCCCGTCCTCGATGGAATCCCGGCAGCCCATGATGTCCGTTGTCACTACGGGAACGCCGACGGCATTTGACTCGATGTTCACGAGCCCGAAGCCCTCCCGGTGGGTCGGCAAAACGGTGCAGTCGCAGCAGCGCATATACTCTAATGGTGCAGTGACAAAACCCTTCCATGTGACTGTGCCCGCCTCCTGCAGCGCGTGCAGACGCTTTCGCGTTTTCTCCGAGACGATCTCGTCCGCGCCGCAGAGCAACAAATCGAACGCACACCCGCCGCTCTTCAGCAGTTCGACCGCTTCGAAAAGCTCGTTGACTCCCTTCTCCTCCGTGATCCGTCCGAAAAAGCCGAATCGGAAGACCCCGCTTTTCAGTCCGAATCGTTCCTCAAGAACCCTGCGGTTGGTCGTACGGATCGCCTCTGCTTCCCGGCTGTCCACGCCCTTGATGCTGCCGTGACCGATGACGTCGATCTTCGACGCGGCGGCGAGCCGGTCCTTTACAAGATAGTCCTTCAGCGCGCCGCTCACCGCGAAGGTCTTTGTGGACAGCGCGATGGAAAGCGACTCGAAGGTTTTTACAACGAAGCGCCTGAAGCCGGTTTCCTCCGGATATTTCAGCCCATGCACGGTGTAGACCCGGTTGCGTATCCCGAGCAGCTTTGCGGCGAGCATGGAGATAAGTCCCCCCATCGGCGTGTGCCCATGGACGATTTCGGGGCGGATACTTTTCAACTCGCGCATCACCTGCCGGAGGCTCCGCAGGTTGCTGCGAATGCTGATGCCGCGGTGAATGTAAATCGGATGGAAGCAAAAATCTCCCACCGCCTGTCCGTTTTGCCCCTCCTGCCCGTCGCTTGAAATGACGTGCAATTCGTAACCACTGTCCTTCAGGATCGGCGCGAGTCCTTCAAGAAAGGCGATCGAGCCGGAAATCGTAAATACATGAACGACTTTCTTCATCTCAACCGACGATCTCTTTGTAGATCAGCTCACTGTAATTCATGGCGTTCCGGTCGGTTATGCAGGTATACTTTGTGTTGTCAAGGAGCTTCCGGATAATCGCCTTTTCCCGGTCAAACATATCCTCCTGCGAGAAGCGTGGGTTGAAATAGCAAAGGACCGTCATCGCCGGCGCCTTATGGTAATTGAACTCATAGCGGTTGAGAGTAAGGAGCTTTCGCAGCGCGTCGGAGGCGTCGCCGCTGACGCTCGTATCACCTCTCTCCAGCACAACGACGTCCGTCGCCTTCGAGCAGTTGACGATGCGTGTGTTGTCGATATAGGCGTTGATCGGCTTGCTCTTCGTGGTCGGGATCAACTCAATCACGGGGATCACTGTGCTGATCTTGTTGATCTGCTTTTCGAGTTTGGATTCGTTCACCTCGTCATAAAAACGGAAGGTGCTTGTCCACGGCACCGACCAGACGTTTTCGCCGTCCGTCACCGCAAAATCCTCCGCGATGAAATTCGCGTTCCGGTTGCGGCAGAGCATCATGCTGCTTAGGGTCTTTCCGGTGTTGGGCGGCGCGAAAAGGATCGCGCTGTGCCCGTTCTCCGGAAAGTTTACGGCGGAGCAGTGCAACGTGGCGTAACCATTCAGGAGGAGCAGCCCCGCGGTCAGATCCGTCAGGATGTAGGAGATCGAGTGCAGATTCATAAATCTGTGCTTGATCCACTTGTAGTAGGTCTTCCCTACGGTCACCCAGATATCCTTCTCCTCCACCCGGATGACGTATTTCAGCTTCTTCCCGAAGAAAAAGTTTCGCTCATAGTAGACTGTACTCTCCTCTGGATTGCCGGAGAAATAATGGAATTTGCCGATCACCCGGCTCTTCTTGTCGGCGGGGAATACCTCGGTATCCTTCTTGATTTCAAGGTGAATCTTCACCGCGCATTTATCGAAAGCCGACTTGTCCGTGCACGGTGCGACCGTGCCGTAGGACCAGCCGAAATATCCCCCGGACACCTCGGCGCCCAGGACTCCATCCACATACGAATAATACGTCATAACGACTTCCTCACTTTTTCAGAATCATTATCGTCTATTTGTCGGCAAGTGTTTCTTCTTTATCCGAAGCCGCCGGCCTTCCCATAAATTCGCCCATTGTGGCTTCTCCCGCAGCGCTGATTCCTTCGCGCTTCAGCACTGTTTTCACCGTTTGAAAGATGATCTTCCAGTCGCCAAGAAAGCTTACATTATCTACATACTTGACATCCCAATCGAACTTTTCCTCCCAGCTGATGGCGTTGCGGCCGTGGATCTGCGCCAGTCCGGTGAAGCCGGGGCGCACCTCATGCCGCCGCGCCTGATGCGCGTTGTAGCGCGGGAGATAGCGCACGAGCAGCGGGCGCGGTCCGACCACCGCCATATCGCCCTTCAAGATGTTGAACAGCTCCGGCAGCTCGTCGAGCGAGGTGCTGCGCAGCTTTCTTCCGAAAGCGGTCAGCCGGACGTCGTCCGGAAGAAGCGCGCCGTTTTCGTCGCGCGCGTCCGTCATGGTGCGGAACTTGTACAGCTTGAATACCCTGCCGTTCAGACCCGGCCTGTCCTGCGAGAAGAGCACGGGTGATCCAAGCTTGCAGCGCACGAGGATCGCCACGGTCAGCAGGACGGGGCTCAGCACGATGATCGCGAGCAGCGCGCAGAGAAAGTCCTGTATGCGTTTGAAGAATCGCTTGTAGATCTGTTTTCCCCGCATGATTGTCCTCCGGTGCGTCCGCCGCGGCGGACGCGTTTCATTTGAACACGGACATCAGAAATCCTGCGGCGATGGCGGAGCCGATGACGCCGGCGACGTTCGGGCCCATGGCGTGCATCAGCAGATAATTGGATTTGTTGTACCTTCTGCCAACGTCCTGCGCGACGCGCGCCGCCATCGGCACCGCCGAGACGCCGGCGGCGCCGATGAGCGGGTTGACCTTCTTGCCGGTGGCGTAATACATGATGACGCCGCCGATCAGCCCTCCGATCGTGGAGATGGCGAAGGCCACGAGGCCGAGGACGATGATATAAAGGGTCTTCAGACTCAGGAACGTCCTCGCCGTCATCGTCGCTCCGACGGAGACGGAAAGGAACACGGTGATGGTATTCATCAGGGAGCTCTGCATCGCCTCGGAAAGACGCTCGGTAACGCCGGACTCACGGAGCAGGTTGCCGAACATCAGGCAGCCGATCAGGGGGGCGGTCGAGGGCAGAAGAAGAATGACGAAGGTTGCCGACAGGATTGGGAACAGGATCTTCTCCCGCTTGCTCACCGCGCGCGCCTGCTTCATCTTCACCTTGCGCATCTCTTCCGTGGTAAGCAGCTTCATCAGAGGCGGCTGGATCATCGGGATGAGCGCCATATAGGAATATGCGGCGATCGCGATCGGTCCGAGCAGCTCAGGCGCCAGCATCGTCGTCGTGTAGATCGCGGTCGGTCCGTCGGCGCCGCCGATAATCGCGATGGCCGCGGACTGCGGCCCGGTAAAGCCCAGCAGGTTCGCCCCCAAAAAGGCGAGAAACACGCCCAGCTGCGCCGCCGCGCCAAGCAGCAGATTCTTGGGGCTGGCAATCAGCGGCCCGAAGTCCGTCATCGCGCCGACGCCGATAAAGATGAGCGACGGATACAGCCCGGATTTTACGCCGATGTAGAGAATGTCCAGCAAGCCCGCGTTCGAGAGGATATGTCCGTAGCTGTGGTAATACTTCGAGCCGGTATCCAAAAACTCCTCCCAGAGCTCCGGGTGGTAAAGCGCGGAGTTGCCGCCGAGCGAAACGAAATTGTTCAGGTTGCAGAGAAGGCAGCCGAACGCGATTCCGCACAGCAGCAGGGGCTCGAACTTTCTGACGATGCCGAGATACAGCAGCAGAAAGCCCAGCAGGATCATGATCAGGTTTTTCCATCCGTCCGCGATAAAGAACCCGGCAAAGCCGGATTCCGCCGCGAGCTTTTCAAGCGTAAGGAGCCAATTCATAAGCGTCCCTCACGCGATCACGACAAGCGTATCGTCCGCCTGCACGGTCTGCCCCCTGCTGACGCAGACCTTTGAAACGACTCCGCTCCGCGCCGCAACGATCTCGTTTTCCATCTTCATCGCTTCGAGAATGACTACGACGTCGCCTTCGCTGACCTGCTGTCCTTCACGGACGCGGACCTCCGCAATCGAGCCGGCCATCGGCGCCGTCACGGCGTCGCTGCCGGCCGGAACAGGCGTCGGCGCGGGCTTCTTCACGGCGGGCGCGGCTGCGGCTGCGGCCGGGCGCGCAGCGGGCACGGACGGCTCCCGGACTATGGGCGCGGCAGGCTGCCCCTGCGCGACGCGCTCATCCACGAGGCTCGCTCCTTCTTCGTCTACCTCGACCTCATAGGTTTTTCCCTTGAGCGTAACGATATATCTCATGACTTCTTAACCTCTTTGATGGAATGAAACCGCAGCGTTTCGAGCGGCTTGCCGGTTTTGTACGCGACGATCGCCATGACCACCGCCGCGTCTCTCGGATCTATCCCGTTGAGCTCCACCTCGCCGACGCCGGAGCCGCTCGGCTTCGACGGCGCGGACGGCGCAGCGGATGCTGGAACGGGCGGCGCGGCGAGCGCGGCAGCGCGCCTGCTCTCGCTCCTCCGCACAAGCTTTCCGGTCAGCCAGGTCACCAGTATCAGCAGCAGCGGCCCGACGAACGTGACCACATAGCCGAGAAGGGCGATCACCGCGGCTCTTCCGGCGGATATCTGTATCAGCTCATTCATGCTTTATCTCCCCGCGACGCATGCGCTCACTTCGCCTCTTCGGCCTTCTGAAAAGCCGTTTCCGCGCTGATGCTGTATGGGATGCGCTCTCCGGGGGAAACGCTGCTCTCCGGAGCGGGGCCGCCGCTGTTTCCGATCAGCTCGACCTCCAGCTCATATACCTTTCCGTCCAGTCGGATCCTGTACGTTTTCATTCCGAACCCTCCACCTGAAATCTGCGGAACGCTGTGCCGCGCGCCCGCAAATAGGTATCCAGCGCGCTTTCGGGCACCTCCCGGAAACGAATGACGCGGAGCCTTTCCGGCTCGGTATCCAAATCGTCCGCCACCGCTGCGAGCGCCATGGCAAGAATCTCATTTCGTTCCATGCCGCGCCTCCGTCAAAGCGGGATATTTCCGTGCTTCTTTTCCGGCCGCGACTGCTTCTTCGTGCGCAGCATCCGGAACGCCGCCGTGATCTTCCGCCGGGTCTCCTCCGGCAGGATGACCTCGTCGACGTAGCCGTGCTCCGCGGCGATATACGGCGTCATGAAGCGGTCGTTGTATTCCGCGATGAGCTCCTCCCGCTTCGCGGCGGGATCGGCGGCGCTGTCGATCTGCTTTTTCCCGATAATGCCGACCGCGCCGGCAGCGCCCATGACCGCGATCTCCGCGATCGGCCAGGAATAGACGACGTCCGCGCCGATGCCCTTGCTGTTCATGGCGATATACGCGCCGCCGTAGGCCTTGCGGAGGATCAGGCTCACCTTCGGCACCGTGGCCTCCGCGTAAGCGAAGAGCAGCTTCGCGCCGTGGCGAATGATGCCGCCGTGCTCCTGCTGCGTCCCCGGCAGGAACGCGGGGACGTCCACCAGCGTCAGGATCGGGATGTTGAAGCAGTCGCAGAAGCGGATGAAGCGCGCACCCTTGTCCGAGGCGTTGATCTCCAGCGAGCCCGCCATGGATTTCGCCTGATTGGCGACGATCCCGATCGTCTCTCCGTCGAGCCGCGCGAAGCCGATGACCAGATTCTGGGCGAAGTCGCGCTGGATCTCAAGGAAACTGTCCTTATCCGCGAAGGCCGCGATCACATCCCGGATATCGTAGGCCTGTTTCGAGTTGTCCGGCACGATCGAGCGAAGCGTATCGCACAAATCCACCGCCTGCCCGCCGACCGGCACCGGCTTTTCGGCGTTGTTCTGCGGCAGATACGAGAGCAGCCGGCGCACGCCGTTGAGGCAGTTCAGCTCGTCCGGATAGACGAAATGCGAAACGCCGCTCACGCGGCTGTGCACGCCCGCGCCGCCGAGATCCCCTGCCGTGACGACCTCGCCGATGACCGATTTCACCACGGCAGGGCCGGTAATGTACATTTGGCTGTTCTGCTCCGTCATGAAGATGAAGTCCGTGATGGCGGGAGAATAGCAGGCGCCGCCCGCGCAGGGGCCGAGGATAACGGAGATCTGCGGGATCACGCCGGATGCGATCGTGTTGCGGTAGAAGATGTCGGCGTAGCCGGTGAGGCTGTCGATGCCCTCCTCGATGCGCGCGCCGCCGCTGTCGTTGATGGAAACAAAAGGCGCTTTCATCTCCATCGCCTTGTCCATCGCCATGCAGATGCGCATGGCCTGCGCCTCGCCCAGCGAGCCGCCGCCGACCGTAAAGTCCTGCGACGAGGCAAACACGAGGCGCCCGTGGATGTATCCGTAGGCGGTCACGACGCCGTCGCCGATCTTTTTCTTCTCCGCCATGCCGAACTCCGTGGCTCTGGAGGTCGTCATGTCGTTCATCTCACAGTAAATCCCGTGATCGAACAGCGCTTCCAGGCGCTCCCGTGCGGTCAGCTTACCGCTGGAATGCTGTTTTTCGATGCGCGCGGCGCCTCCGCCCTCGGCAGCCTTCGCTCTGCGCGCGTTCAGATCCTCGATCGCCTTGTCCCAAGCAGTACTCATACCGGTTGCTGTTCCTCTCTGTTCCTAATACCGGAGCGTCCGCTCCGAAAAGCGGGCCGATGCGCCATTTCGGCGCAGCCCTGCAGTACTATGAAGAAATGAAATGCCCAGCGCCGAAACCGTCCCTCCGGAAAGATTCCCTCACCTGTCATTTACATATTGCTCTCAAATTCAGTTTTTTCCGCGGAGTCCGCGCAGTATGTGTCTCCGTTTTTCGTGTGTATGCTCAATCGGGGAGCAGGCTTCGCCTGCTCCCCATATGATCGTCTGTTTATCCCATGTAATCCAGAATGTCCTTGACCGTCACGAAGCCCTTGATGGTGTCGCCGTCGAGCTTCTTGTCAAACTCGTCGTCGCAGAGCACGATCAGGGAGAGCTTGGCCATGGAGTCGTACTCCTCGACGTCGGCCAAAACGGTATCCTCGCTCAGCGTGCCCTCGTCCAGCTCCCAGGTCTCCTCCAGCAGGGCGATCTTTTGCTCATTCGTCATTTGCGGTGTTTCTCCTTTCATTTGTTCGGTATCAGGCTGCGCCTGATGGTATTGCTGTTTCAAGCAGGCGGCGCGCCGCGCTCACCTGATGACGCCTTCTTCATAGATCTCGTCCGTTTCGACGACCGGCAGGACTGCGGCGGGATCCAGCGTGAAGCTCGTTACGCCCCAGGCCAGGCCGATGCCGAAGCCGGCGGCGAGGATCCGCTGCGGCGCCCGATCCGCGGCGCCGCCGTAATGGTCGCAGAGCACGAGCGGGATCGAAACGCTGCTGGTGTTGCCGAAGCGGTCGAGACAGAGCGGTACCTTCTCCTCCGGCAGACGCAGCTTGTGGGCAAGCCGCTGGATGATGTAGTTGTTTGCCTGATGGCAGGCGAAGAGATCGTAATCCGCCGCGGCCGTCTTTGTCTCGGACAAATACGCGCGGATCGTCTCCAGCACGTCGGAAACGGAGAAGTTGAAAATGTCCATTCCGTCCATGTATAGATTGTACTTCCAGTGCTTTTCGCCGTCGCCCGCAGTATAGTATTCCTCTGCGGGGCGCATGTCGCGGAAGCCGCCGGAGGGAACGATCAGGCTCCGAAAACGTCTGCCGTCCGCCATCAGCACGGTCTCGTGCGCCTCTTCCCCGCCCGCTTCATAGAGGACGGCCGCGCCTGCGTCGCCGAACATCATGGCGTTTCGCTCGTTCTTGTCGATGACCTTGCTGGTGGTCTCGCCGAGGATCAGCAGTCCGTATCTGCTCCCGGAGCCCTGAAGCAGGGCCTGCATCGTCTGGTTTCCGTAAATGAAGCCGGCGCAGCCGTGGTTGATGTCCATGCAGGCGCAGTCCGTGGGCAGGTCAAGCCGCTTCTGCAGCACGCAGGCGGTCGCGGGCTTGCGGTAATCCGGCGACGTGGAAACGAAGATCATAACGCCGATCTCCGCGCGGTCGATCCCCTGCGCATCCAGCAGCTTCACCGCCGCCGCGTATCCGAGATCCCCCGCGGTCTGCCCCTCGCGCGTCTGGCGGCAGGAGGCGATGCCCGTCGAGCGGATGAATTTCTGGATCGTATTCTCGTCAAAGCGCTCCGTCAGCATTGCAGCATCCAGCCTCTGCATCGGAACGGCTGCCGCCATGCCGCAGATCGAAACGCCTTTTGTTTTGAACCAAGCCATATTGCCTACTCCTTAAATATCGCGCGGGTCAGTCCTCCCTCGCCGCGAGCTTCCTCCTGTCGAGCTTGCCGTTATAGGTTCTCGGCAAGGCTTCAATCAGCCGCACGGCCTTCGGCATCTTCGAACCGTCCAGATGCGCCTGCAGATAAGCCGTGAACGCCGCCGTGTCGAACGCCGCGCCCGGATCGGCCGCCGCGTACAGCCACGGGATCTGTCCCGCCACCGGATCCGCCTTGCCGACGCAGGCGCACTCCGCGACGCCCGGATAACGCTCCGCGATCTCCTCGATCTCGCCGGGCGCAATCTTCAGGCCGTTATAGTTGATGACGTCGTCCCTGCGTCCGACGACGTAGACGAAGCCGTCGCCGTCGATGTAGCCGATATCGTTCGTGCACACGAAGCCGTCGATCAGCACGTCGGCGGTCAGCTCCGGGTTTTTCCAGTAGCCGCGCATATTCATCGGGCCGCGGGACGCCAGCAGGCCGGGCTGCTCCGGCGTGGCGTCGATGGGCTTGCGCGCCTCGTCCGTAAAGACGATCTCCGCATTAACGGATGGGCGGCCGATGCAGTGCTTTTTCCCGCCGAACGCGCCGAAATCCAGAATACAGACTCGCCCGGATTCCGTGGAGCCGTAGGCATTCCAAAGCCGTACGCCCGGAAGGTTCGCGGAGAGCTGCTCCTTGAGCTCCTCCGGCAGCGCCGCGGTACCGATCTCGATATAGTCGAGCTCCTTCGCCTTCTGCCAGAAAGCGCCCTTCGAAAGCCGGATGAGAATCTGTGCCGCGCTGGGCGAAAGATCCAACGCCGTAACGGCATAGTCCTCCATGAGGCGGAAGAACCCGCGGACGTTCATCACGCCGTCGCTGAGCACGACGGAACCGCCGTTGAGCAGGGCGGCGTAAAAGGTGCGCAGGCCGTGGGAATGGCTCATTGCAAGCGGGATCAGCTCCGTGTTCCCCGGCTTCATGGCGACGCCTTCGCGGATATTCTCCGCCAGAGCGACGTCCGCAGCATGGGTCATAGCGATGCCCTTCGATTTTCCCGTAGTGCCTGTGGTGTACAGGATCTCCGAGAGCGCGTCCGGCGCCGGAAATTCGAACGTCTCTTCGCTCTCAGGCGCTTCCATGATCGCCGCATAGGACGCAAAGGATACGTCCGCCAACGGCGCGTCGGCGATCAGCAGAACGCCGTCCGTGTCCGCCGCGATCTCACGGAGCCGGTCTGCGGAAGCGTTCTGCTCCACCGGCACGTAGACTGCGCCGAGCATACCGCAGGCGAGGATCGCCATCAAATAATCCACGTTCTGGCTGCATTTCACCAGTACGCGGTCGCCCCGCCGCACGCCGTAATCGCGCCGCAGCAGGCCGGCTGCCGCGCGCGTACGCGCGAAAGCCTCGCCGTAGCTGAAGCAGATGCCCCTTCCGTCCGCCGCGAAGCGGGCGTCCGGTTCCCGCGCGGCATGCGCCGCGAAGGCCTCCGGGAGCGTTTTCCACATCCGTTCCGTCATTCTTCCTTTTCCGACTGCTCTACCAGCGCGAGGATCGCCGCCGCCGTGTCGAAGTGCTCCGGCGTCAGCAGCTCGTAGTCTACGCTGACGCCGTAGTGATCCTCCAGCGCGGCGACGATGTTCAGAACGTCCATCGAATCAATCTGCCTGTCCGTCCAAATCCGCTCGCCGTGCTCATAATCCACGGTCGGGCAGCAGCTTTTCAGCAGTTCAATCAGTTCCTGCATTGAAGTTTCTCCAGTCAATCTTGCTGCGTTTCCCGCCGAAAGCGTTCGGCAAGGAGGAAAGGCTCCGCGTGCCCCGGATATACGGTGAGCGCCTGCGGCAGCGAAGCGAGAAGCGGCTCGGTAACGCTCCGGAATCGCTTCGTGCTGCCGCCCGGCATGCGGGTGGCGGTGGCGTAATCCCGGAATACGCTGTCTCCGGCGAAGAGCGCGTCTGCGTCCAGCAGCACGCAGATGCTCCCTGCCGAGTGGCCCGGCGTTTCATGGATCTTCAGCGTGTGTCCCTGCCATTCGAGCGTCTCGCCGTCACGCAGCGTGCCGTCGGCATGGCAGACGTAGTCGTCGACCTCCACGGGCTTCCCGTCCCCGAAGGGCAGAAACTGCTTGAGCATGGCCGTGTAATGGGACATGTTCACGCGCGGCTCGGGCAGGGCCGCCGCGGCGTGTTCGCCGCAGAGGACGCGAACGCCGTACGCATCGCGGAGCTCCCTGACGCCCCGAATGTGGTCGTAGTGCTCGTGCGATAGGAGCGCGAAATCGACGGTCACGGCTTCGAGCGCGGCGCGCAACTCTTCCGTCAGCACCGGATCAATCAGAAGAGCGTGTCCGTTCTCCTCGATCACGTAGCTGTTGACGCCGAACACGGCGTCCGTGAAGATGCCGACGTTCATTCTTCGTTGGGATAGCCGTCGAGGAAATAGTCGTCGGTCTGAATCAGCGGCAGGATGTCGCCCGTGTTGACCGGCAGCGCCAGCGTGGACCACGACAGGCCGACGCCGAAGCCGCAGCAGAGCGCGCGGAGCGGCCGGTCTTCCCCGCTCTCGCCGAAGAGCTTCACAAGCGTGATGGGGATGGACGAGGAGGAGGTGTTGCCGAACTTGTCGATGGAGATCCAGTTCTTCTCTGGGGCGAAGCCCGTCTTTTTAGCGATGCGCTTGAGGATCATCATGTTCGCCTGATGGAGCACGAGCCCGTCGTAATCGTCGGGGGTGGTCCCGGTGTGCGCCATGTAGTCGTTGATCTGCGCGGTCGCCTCGTCGGAGGCGAAGTTGAAGACCGCGATGTCGTCCATGCGGGTGCCGGGCTGCTCGTCGTCCGGGCGGTCGGGGTTGCGCCACGCGCCGTAGGGCGAGATGATCGCCTTGTAGCCGGCGCCGTCGGTGTGGGAAGAGACGAGGAGATTCTCGGCGTTCTTCGGATCCTTCTCCAGCAGCGTCGCGGTGCCGGAATCGCCGAAAAGCATAGACGCCGCGTGCGTGGTCTTGGTGCGCTTCTTCGCGCTGCGCTCCTTTGCGGAGGTGTCGCCCGCAAGCAGCAGGGCGTATTTCGTCTCCGAGGCCTGCAGCAGGCTGGACACGATGGTGACGCCGTAGGTGAAGCCGGAGCAGCCGAGGTTCACGTCGAAGGCGATACAGCTCTTCTCCAGTCCGAGGCGGTCCTGCAGCAGGCAGGCCGTGGAGGGCAGTCCATAGTCCGCAGTCTGCGTGACGAACACGAGCACGCCGACCTGCGAACGGTCGATCTGCTTTTCCGCCAACAGCTTTTCCGCGGCGGCAAAGCAGAAGTCCGACGTCGTCTGCCTCGGGCCGGCGGCATAGCGGCCTTCCACGCCGGTGGTTTTCACGAATTTCTTGATGATGCTCTCATCCTCGTCCGTCACGTTGTAGACGGACTGCCAGTTGGTGGAGACCGCCGCGGCGATCCCGACGACCTTGACGCCTTTGAGTTCAGAATACATGGGAAACTATCCTCCGTATATGTATTTGCGCGTTTCGTTTTCAGATGATCAGCAGGACGTGTAGCCGCCGTCCACGTACAGGCAGGTGCCTGTGATAAAGCGCGCGGCGGGGCTCAGAAGAAAGGCGATGGCATTGGCGACGTCCTGAGGATCGGCGATGCCGAGATACTGACGCTGCAGTACGTATTTGATGCTTTCGCTGTCCGCGCCGTAGCGGGCGTTGAAGCCGGCGTTCATCGGCGTGTCCGTCATGGCGGGCGCGACGGAATTCAGCGCGATCTGCTTCGGCGCAAGCTCCTTCGCCAGACAACGGATGGATCCGTCGATCGCCGCTTTGGAGCCGGAGTATGCCGTGTGCACCGGATCGCCGCACACTGCCGCGACGGAGGAAACCGCCACGATGCGCATACCGGGGTTGAAACGGCCCTTCTTGCTGATCTGACGCGTCATCTCGATGAATCCGAAATAGTTGACCTTGAATACCTCCTCGATCTTTTGCGGGCTGAACTGCCCCAAAGGGATCGAATGGGAGATCCCCGCGGCGTATGCGAGGCCGTCGAGCGGACCGCACTCCGTGCAGATGCGCTTTACGAGATCCGCGATCGCATCCACGTCTGCGAGATCCGCAGTATAGCAGGCATGGCCTTCTCCCTCCAGCGTCTCCAGAGTTTCGCGAAGCTTGTCCTCTCGCCGCGCGATCAGGATCACTCTTGCTCCGAGGCGGGAAAGCGTTACGGCGGTCTGCTTTCCGATGCCGGAGGAAGCGCCGGTCACGACGAACTGCCTGCCGGTCAAATCAATAAAATCGTACATACCACTTTGTTCCTCTCTGTATGTTCCCGAAGCGCCGCGCCTCACGGCGTCGTTGTCAAGCCGCTGTCCACGGGCAGGCAGGCGGCGGTAGTCATGCGCGCCGCGCTGCTGAGCAGAAAAACGGCGGCGTTGGCAACGTCCTCCGGCTGTGCGAGCCCCAAAGACTGCTTCCGGGTATGGTAATCGAATCCGCGTCCGGCGGCGTCCTCCGCGTGCCGCGCGAGCTGTTCCCGCAGCATCGGCGTATCGGTCAGCCCCGGCGCGACGGTGTTGATGCAGACGCCGATGCTCGCGAGCTCGATCGAGAGCGAGCGCGCAGCGCCGTCCATCGCCGCCTTGGACGCGGAAAACGCGCCCTGCCAGTCCGCGCCGCGGAGCGCGGTCGCGGACGAAACGCCGACGATGCGCAGGCCGGGATTGAATCTCCCCTCCGCCGTGATCTGCCGCACTGCCTCTACGAAGCCGAAGCAGTTGACCTCGAACAGCGCCTGTACGCGCTCCGGCGCCAAGTCCGGAAGAGATGCGCAAAGCGTCTCCCCGGCGGCGTACAGGAGTCCGTCGAACGCGCTGTACGCCTCTGCCGTCTCCGCGATCGTCTCGCCGATGCGCGGCGTTTCCGACACGTCCAGAACGCGGTAATAATGCCCATTGCCCTTCAAAGACGCGAGCGTTTCCGCGAGCTCCGCCTCCCTGCGCGCCATCAGTCCGACGCGGGCGCCGAGAGCGCCGAGCTTTTCCGCCGCGGCCCTGCCGATGCCGGAGGAGCCGCCGATCACCAGAATGTGTTTTCCGGTAAATTCAACGAGATTCTTCATTCTGCGCTTCCTCCTCAATGGCTCAGCAGTCCGCCGTCCACCGGCAGGCAGATTCCCGTGATGAAGCGCGCCGCGGGACTCAGCAGAAAGGCGATCGCCGCAGCCACGTCCTCCGGCTCCGTTACGCCGAGGAACTGACGGCGCCGCAGGCTCTTGACGGGAACGCTGTCCTCACCGTTATCCTGATACCATTTTTCGTACATCGCGGTGCGCGTGAAGCCAGGCGCGACGGTGTTGACGCAGATGTCGCGCTCCGAGAGCTCTTTCGCCAGCGCGCGCACGGCGCCGTCCATGCCCGCCTTGGAGGCGGAGTAGATCGTCTGCGCCTTCGCGCTCACGAACGCCGCAGTAGACGAGATGCCGACGATGCGCATGCCCGGGTTGAAGCGTTTTTTCTTTGTCGTGCAGCGGACGGCTTCCAGAAAGCCTTCCAGATTCGTCTTCATCGTGACGTCGACGACCTCAGGCGTCAGAAGATTCAGCGGTCGGTCGTTCGTGACGCCGGCTGCGTAAACGAGCCCGTCCAGCGGACCGTACTGCGCGACGATCTCCTTGACGCAGGGCTCGATCGCCGCCAGATCCGAAACGTCCAGCGCGCGGAAGCCGTGGCCTTCGCCCTCCAGCTCCGCCAGCACGCCCCTGAGCTTTTCCTCGCTGCGTGCGGCAAGGATGCAGCGGGCGCCGACCTCGCTGAGCGTGATCGCCGTCTGCCGGCCGATGCCCTGCGAGGCGCCGATGATCAGGACGGTCCTGCCGCGCAGGTCGATCAACGGTTCCATAGCTAATCTCTCCTCAATCCTCAATGAATTCTCAGTTCGTTTATTGCGCGGCCGCCTCCAGATAGGCGTTGAGCCCCTCCAGAGAATTGACCGTAAAGATCTCTACCTCCTCCAGCGTCTTGGCGACGAAGGAAGAGAGCGTCTTGCCGGGGCCGACCTCCACGAAGCGGCGGAAGCCGTCGGCATACAGGTTTCGAAGCGTCTGCTCCCAGAGCACGGGAGACTGTGCCTGCACACAGAGCTGCGCGCCGATATCGGCGTCCTGCTTGTACGGCAGCGCGTCGACATTGGAATAGCACGGGATCGTGAGGGCGCCGAAGGTCATGCCGCGGAAGGTCTCCGCGAGCTTCTCCGCTGCCGGCGCCATCAGAGCGCAGTGGAAGGGCGCGCTCACGGGCAGCTTCAAAGCGCGGATCTTTCTCTCCTTCGCAAGCGCGACGAGCTTGTCCACCGCGTCCATCGTTCCGGAAACGACGATCTGACCGGGGCAGTTGTAATTTACGGGGATAACGTAGCCGTCCACCGCGTCGCAGAGGGCTTTTACCGTTTCCGCGTCCTGCTTGGTAACGGCGGCCATGCCGCCCTCTCCCACCGGCACCGCCTCCTGCATCGCGTCGGCGCGGATCTGAATGACGCGGAGGGCCTCCTCCGCGGTCAGCGCGCCGGCAGCCGTGAGCGCGGCGTACTCACCGAGGGAAAAACCGGCGACCGCGTCGGGTCGCGCGCCCTTTTCCGCCAGCGCGGCGTAAGCGGCGAGCTCCGCCGCCAGCATGCACGGCTGGGTGTTGTGCGTGAGGTTCAGCTCCTCCTGCGCGCCGCCGAAGCTCAGCTCCGTAATGCCGCGCCCGAGGACCGCGTCCGCGGTGCGGAATATCTCCATGGCCGCCGCGCTCGCTTCCGCGACATCCTTCATCATGCCGGGCGCCTGCGCGCCCTGCCCGGAAAACAGAAATGCCATCTTCATCTTTCGTATGCTCCGATCTGTGTTCAGTATTGTTCAGTTGTTTTCCAACGCTTTCATCCGCTTCGCCGGGTTGCCGAGCACGGTCGTGCCCGCGCGGACGTTCGTGAATACGACGCTGCCGGCGGCGACCGTCGCCCCGTCTCCGATCTTCCGGCCCGGCACGATGAACGCGTGCCCGCCGATGCTGACCTCGCGCCCGACCGTGCAGCCGCCGCTGATCCCGGTGCCGGGCATCACGGAGGTATAGTCCCCGATCACACAGTCGTGACCGAGCGTCACGCCCGTGTTCAGGAGCACGCCCGCGCCGATCCTGCAGTCCACGGAAACGCTGACATCCTTATAGAGCACGCATCCCGGCCCGAGCTGCGAGGACTCCGGCACGTAAAGGGAAACCTCGACAAGCGTCTCAAATCGGAAGCCGTCGCGCGTCAGTTTCTCCTGGATCCTTCGCTTGACCGAGGGCGTCGCGATCGTACAGTTGTAGAGAATATCCTCGTTTCTGTGCTCATAGATCCAATCGCGGCGGCCCAGCCACGGATAAGCGCCGATCATGTCGCCCTTATCATACTGATCGCCGTCGTCGATGAAGCCGAGCAGCTCATATTCGTCACGGTAGCAGTTGATGCCCCAGACCAAAAGCGCGACCTCGCGGCCGAAGCCGCTCGCGCCGTATAAGACCAGTTTCTTCTTCGCCATGCCTATCCTGTCCGTTCCTCACGCAGTCCGCAGGGTCGTTCCCGGAGCTGCACATAATACTCCTATTTTAGAACAATATTATTGTAACACACTTTTTATATGTGTGCAAGCAGAAAACCGCTGCCATATGTCCTTGTCGGTTGTCAATTTCCGCCTTTCGCGCACAGCGCCGAAATCGCGGGACGAGAGCACATAACGCCTGCGCCGCTCTTGCTGAAGCGGCGCAGGCGCTGCGTATGTCGCCGATCGTTTTCCTCAGGCAAAGCAGCGGCGGATAATCTCAATTACCCGGTCCTGCTCCTCCGGCGTCATTTTGTTGTCGCTGGGCAGACAGAGTCCTCTCGCGAAGACATCCATTCCGACGTCCCGCGCGGCGCCCTCGTCGACGTAGGCGTTGCTCCTGCCGCGGCCGCTGCCCTGCGCGGTCACAAAGGGGTTGCTGCGGTAGATGGGCTGCGCGTGCATCGGCTTCCAGATCGGACGTCCCTCGGCGTTGAACGCGGAGAGCGCCCCGAGGATCTCCGTCGGGCAGGACTTCCCCTCCTCGCGGACGCAGAGCGCCTCGCGCTCGCTTCTGACCTGCGGGCACATTGCGTCCGGATCAAGGATCATGCAGCTGAGCCAGTAGTTCGGGTCGGCGTGGGTGAAGTCGATCGGGTTCATGCGGACCGGCAGCCCGGCAAAGCCCTTGCGGTAACGCTCCCAGATCGCTTTCTTCTGCGCGCGGTGCTCCTCGGCGTAGGGAAGCTGCCCACGCACGACGCCCGCGATGATATTGCTCATGCGGTAGTTGTAGCCGAGCTCCTCGTGCTGATACCACGGAGCGTCCTCCCGGCTCTGCGTCGACCACTTGCGGGCTTTGTTCGCCCAAGCCCCGTCGTCCGTCAGGAGCATGCCGCCGGAGGAGCCCGTTATGAGCTTGTTGCCGTTCCACGAGAAGATGGACACGTCGCCGAAGCGCCCGGTCTGTACGCCGTCGTAGGTGGCGCAGAAGCTCTCCGCCGCGTCCTCGACGATCAGAGCGCCGTGTTTCTGCGCGATGGCGCGGATCTCCGCGATCTTACCTGGCGTACCGTAGAGGTGGGCGATGACGATGAGCCGCACGTCCGGGTAGAGGCGGAACGCCTGTTCCAGCGCGGCGGGATCCATATTCCACGTATCGTATTCCGCGTCGATGAAAATCGGCTCGCCGCCCTCGTAGCAGACGGGGTTGACCGTGGCGTCAAAAGTCATATCGCTGCAAAGGACCCGTCTGCCCTCCAGTGCGCCGTGCCCGGCGCGGGGCTGCCCGTAGAGTGCCTCAGCGCAGAGCTTGATGGCGAGGTGCAGCGCGGCGGTGCCGGAGGCAAGTCCTACGGCGTGCTTCACGCCGACCATTTCAGCGGTCAGCCGCTCCACCTCGTTGATATTCTCGCCCACAGTGGAGACCCAGTTTGTCCGGATCGCCTCGTCGACCCACTTCTGCTCTTCGCCGTGCATGGTGGGGCTGGCAAGCCAGAGCTTTTTTTCAAACGGCTCAATCCCGGCAAAGCGCGGGTCGGATAAAAAATCGTGCGTCATGTTCACTATCTCCGTTGTCTGTACAGGCAGACTGACCTATACATTGTAACAAATGCTTTATCATCATAGCATGTCTGCCGCGGATATGCAACCTTGGTGTGCGTTTACTTCGGAAAAAGCAGCGTCCCGCCGCATTTCGCGGCGGGGCGGGAATGAGTTTTTGTTCCGGATTTGCTGCGCTGCGCGTCAGGTCACCGTCAGCGTTGCCGCAGAGCTGTTGAGCTTACTGCCCGACGCGTCACGTACGATGCAGCGGTAACGCAATCCGTTGCGCTCAGCCGTGGCCTCCACCGTCAGCGTCGCCGTCTTGTTCCCCTCCGCAGGAGAGTTCGTCCAGCCGCCGCCGGCGTTGTACTGCCACTGATAACTCGCAGCGCCCGTCGCCTCTACCGTGAAGCTCGCCATCTGCCCCAGCGGCACCCTCACGCTATCCGGCTGCGTCACAATCGCAACGACCTCGGCCGCCGTCACCGTAAGCGTGACCGTGTTCGTCGTCTTTGTCACGGGGGGAGCATACGTGCGGATGCCAAGCTCAAGCAC
>JAEEGL011290205.1_pt1 | contig 31060 bp, 30 predicted proteins | sample 9134231 | NCBI WGS metagenome assembly JAEEGL01 (sample SAMN16246548, study PRJNA631951) | gut metagenome | biome: gut microbiome; feature: rumen; material: fiber-attached | host: Bos | place: Iran: Karaj | collected 2018-10
CTTTTGAAAAAGCTCCGCGCCCTGCCCGGAGTGAAAAAGGTGTTCATAAGGTCGGGCATACGCTTCGATTATATGCTGGCGGACAAAAGCGAGGAGTTTTTCAAGGAACTCGTTAAATACCACGTCAGCGGCCAGCTCAAGGTCGCGCCAGAGCACGCCTGCGCCGATACCCTTTACTATATGGGCAAGCCCAAAAAAGAAGTGTTTGAACGCTTCAGGGAGAGGTTCGATCAGATCAGCAAGTCTTCGGGACTCGAGCAATACCTCGTGCCCTATTTCATTTCCTCCCATCCGGGGAGCAGTCTCAACGACGCGATTGATCTTGCGTGCTATCTCAAAAAGCACGGCCTTTCTCCAAAACAGGTGCAGGACTTTTACCCCACGCCGGGAACGCTGTCCACCGCCATGTTCTACACCGGGCTCGATCCGCGCACCATGAAGCCCGTCCACGTGTCCACGGATCCCGAGGAGAAGGCCATGCAGAGGGCTCTTCTGCAGTTCCGCGACCCAAAGAACTTCGCGCTTATCGATAAGGCCCTGCGCAAATGCGGCAGGGAAGATCTTATAGGATACGGTAAGGACTGCCTCATAAGGCCGCTCGGCGCGAAAAGCGGTGCCGGACGCGGCGCTCCCGCGCCGAGGACGAAAAAAGGAGAATGGCATGGATCCAAAAGAAAAGACCGTTAAAAAGATCCTGCTGTCGTGCGGCGCCGCGGACGCGGGCGCCTGCCCGTATGAAAACGGAAGCATGATCGCGGCGGTATTTCCTTATTACGTGCCGGAGGAAAAGGGCGAGCTTTCGCTGTACGCCCGCGGACCGGATTATCACAAGGTGGTGCTGGACGTGCTGAAAAGGGCGTGCGCCGCGCTTTCGGAGCTGTATCCCGATAATTCATTCGAGCCCTTCTGCGACGTCTCTCCCTACAACGAGGTGCTTATCGCCGCCTCCTGCGGACTTGGCGTCTTGGGTATGAACAGACTGCTCATAACCGAAAAGTACGGCAGCTGGGTGTTTTTAGGCGTTATACGGACCGATCTTGTCATAGACGCGCGGCACGAGATCAAAAAATGTCTTATGTGCGGCAGATGCCGCTCGGCCTGTCCGGGAGGCGCGCTGGACGACGGGTTCGACGTCGAAAAATGTCTTTCGTATATAACCCAAACGCGCAGGGAGCTGACCAAACCTCAGAAAGAGCTGCTTTCGGACGCCGAATTCATTTGGGGATGCGATATATGCCAGAACGTGTGTCCCATGAACGAAAACGTCGCGCGGACGGACATGTCGGAATTCCTTGAGAACAGGACGCCTTATCTTCCGGACGGCGCGCTGGAGCTTTCCGACCGGGAGATCAGACGGACTTACGCCGACAGGGCGTTTTCGTGGCGGGGAATAAAGCCGCTGAAACGAAACAGGGAAATACAAAAAAAATAAAGCCGCTCAGCGGCTTTTTTTGCGACCTTTTTGCGCAAAAGGGAAGTATATGGGTGAAAGGTCTTTCAAAACAGATAAAGGGAGGAAAGAATGGAAGACAGCCAGATCATAGAGCTTTATTTCGGACGTTCCGAGCAGGCGATATCCGAGACGAGCTTGAAATACGGCGCGTATTGCCGCAGTATCGCTATGAACGTACTGTCGTCCCCGCTCGACGCAGAGGAGGTCGTACAGGACACGTGGATGGGCGCATGGAACAGCATACCGCCCAACCGCCCGCAAAGACTTTCTACCTACCTCGGAAAGATCGCCCGCAGACTTTCTCTCAAAAAGTACCGCGACAATACCAGGCAGAAAAGAGGTGGGTGCGGTGCCGACGCGGTCCTTGAGGAGCTTGAAGACTGCATCCCGGCGCCGTCGGACCCGGAAAAGGAAGCGTGTCTTTTCGAACTGAAAAAAGTCCTTGACGATTTCATAGGCAGTCTGAAAGACGACGATCAGGATATGTTCGTTTTGAGATACTGGTATTTCGAACCGGTGGAGCGCATAGCAGCCGATCTCGGCTGTTCGGTGAGCCGGGTAAAGACCTCACTTTATCGAAACCGCAAAAAGCTCATGCAACATCTTCAAAAGGAGGGCATGTATGAACGCTGATCGATTGGCAGACGCATTCGGTGAAATAAACGAAAAGTACGTTACAAAAGCAAAGGAGCGCAAATACGTGAAAAAAGGAAGCAGAATTATCACCGGCGTCCTCATCGCAGCAGCCGTGATCGCGGTGCTTATGGCAGGAGCATTTGCCGTGGACAAAACCGGCTTCATGGGTTGGATACAAAGGCCTTCGACCGATCCCGCGGAAGCGGTGACCAGACTTATAGAGAACGAGGCCCTCAAGGATTACTGCTTGGGCGTGGAGGTAGTAAAGGTCAACGCCGATCCCGACGAGACCGCCAGGATGGTGGGACTGTGCAAGGGCAGCGAGCTTGCGCAGCAGAACGGGTGGACCGACAAATACCTCGACAAGCACTTCGTCGCGGTCTATGCCGAATACAGGGTAAAGTACGACCATACGAAGACTTGGGAAAGAGACGGCCACCTGTGGAGATACTTTTACATGGTGGAAGGCAAGGACGGCAACTGGGTGATCTGGGACGCGACCAGCGATGCCGACCTTCCGGATTGATAACATGAGTCTTTTGCCGATCGAACATATGGAAAACGGAACGGGACCTTCCTGCCTGTGAGTATGTTTGCACGTGCTTCAAAACGATGCTTTGATCGGAAAGGATCCTTATGATTTTCAGCTCTCTGACTTTCTTGTTTCTGTTTTTTCCTGTTACGTTTCTGCTGTATGCAGCGATTCGAGGCCAAACGGCGCGAAACTTGATCCTTGCGGCCGCAAGCCTTATATTTTACGCCTTCGGGGAGCCTGTGGCGGTGGTGATCATGCTGATCTCCATCGTGCTGAACTACCTGTTCGGTCTCGGGGCAGCCGAAACTAAATGGGACAGACCCGCGGTGGTGCTGGCTGTGCTTCTGAACATCGGCCTGCTGGTGTTTTATAAGTACACCGGCTTCCTGGCGGGCGTATGTAACAGCGTTACCGGCCTTTCGGTCCCCGTGCCGCAGATCCGGCTGCCCATCGGGATCTCGTTCTTCACCTTCCAGGGCCTCAGTTATGTGATCGACGTTTACCGAAATAAGAACAGGGTGCAGAAAAAATTCCTTTCTTTGCTGCTGTATATCTCGTTCTTCCCGCAGCTCATTGCCGGGCCCATCGTGCGCTATGCAGACGTTGCGGCGCAGCTCGGCCGGCGGGAGTTCAGTTTAGACCGGATCAGCCGGGGCATCTGCCGTTTTCTTTTTGGCTTGGCAAAAAAGGTGCTGATCGCCAATCAGATGGGTCTGATCGCGGACAAGGTTTTTTCCTGCGATCCAGGTCAGCTCGGAACGGCAGCGGCCTGGCTCGGGGCGGTGTGTTACACGCTGCAGATCTATTTCGACTTCTGCGGCTACAGCGACATGGCCATCGGCCTCGGATGTGTTTTCGGTTTCGATTTCAATGAGAACTTCAACTATCCCTTTATCTCCGGCAGCATGCGGGAGTTTTGGCGGCGCTGGCATATCTCTCTGTCCACCTGGTTCAAGGAGTACGTCTACATACCTCTGGGCGGCAGCCGAAAAGGCAAGACCCGCACTGTGCTTAACAAGTGGATCGTGTTTTTTCTCACGGGACTATGGCACGGCGCAAGTTTTACCTTTATCTTCTGGGGCCTTTGGCACGGGTTTTGGCAGATGCTGGAGACCTGTCAAGTCGTTCCGACAAAAAAGAAGTGGTTTCAGCCCATCGGTCACGTCTATACGATGCTGATCGTGATCATCGGCTTCGTGATGTTCCGGGCCGGCACCCTGTCGCAGGGCTTTCGTGTGCTCAGCACCATGTTCTGCCCGCTGGAAGGTAGCTTCCCGCAAAACGCAGAGCTGCTCTCCCTGCTGTCGCCGGCATTTTGGATTGCCTTTTGCTTTGCGCTGCTGCTGTCAACACCGATCTTCCGCATTTTGCGGGATAAGGCGGAACGCTCCGAGCGACCGGCGGTCTATGGCTGCGCGGCCTGCGCCGGCTCGCTGGCGCTGTTTGCTTTGTCCGTGCTGTCGCTGGCGTCGGACAGCTACAACCCGTTCATTTATTTCCGGTTTTGAGGGGGCGTGTGAATATGAAAGCCTTCAAAATCGTCTATGTTGCGCTGTTTTTCCTGCTGCTCTGCCTGCCGGCGGCGCTCTATCCGTTTTTTAAGAACGACCCCGGCTTGGAAAAACGCGCTTTAGCGGAACTCCCGGATTATCTGTCTGACGGGACTCCGAACCGGCAGTTTTCCGACCAGTTTGAGGCTTGGGTCAGCGACCACCTGCCTCTGCGTGCGCAGCTTCTTACCGCTGCCAACACCGTCCGGGGCGAGCTGCTCCACGGGCAGACAGCCAACGTCATAGACGGCAGGGACGGCTGGCTGTTCTTTGCCGCCGAAGCCGCCGACTACATGGGCACGAACGCGCTCACAGACGATCAGCTCCGGGCAATGGCTGTGACCCTGTCGCTGATACAGGAGCGAACGGAGGAAGGCGGCGGACGTTTTACCTTTGTCGCCATGCCGAACAAATCCTCCGTGTACCCGGAATATATGCCGGCTCGGTATCGGCGCGCATCGGAAAGCAATCTGACCCGCCTTCAGGATGTGCTGCCGGACTATGGCGTGACATTCACAGATATGCTGTCTGTTATGACAGCTCATAAGGACGAGGGCGTTTATCATCGGCGGGATTCGCACTGGAACTACCTCGGGGCGCTTTACGGCGCCGACGCGATACTCACAAGCCTTGGCAAAGCTCACACGATCGATCCGGACGCCGCCTATACGGCAGAGAACACTTGGCGCGGCGATCTGGACAAGCTGCTGCTTCCTGCAGGCGGCGTCCCTGACGAGCAGATCGTCTTTGACGTCGATCATGCCGACTTCCGTTTTACATACCCCCAGGGCGTTCGTGATACGCAGCAACAGCTTGCTTTATTTATGAGCGACAGGGAAGAGCGCGACGAGTTGTTTTCCACGAAGAATATGGAACTCTCCGACAGAAGCAGACTGCTCATGGCCCGCGACTCCTTTGGCAGGGCGCTGCTGCCGTGGATGATCGACAGCTATGAAACCGCCGTGTTCCGCCGGCAGGACCACCCCGATCTGAGCAGCCTTGCGGAAGACACCGACGTGGTCTATGAGATAGCCGAGCGCAACCTCTTGCGCGTGATCGAGTCCGCACCGTTTCTGTATGCTCCCGTTCGGGAGGATCCTTTGACCAATCAAATCAAACAGGGAGAGCCTCTTTCCGCTGTTTGTGACGCAGCCGGATACGGTTTCCATCTCTATGGGCAGCTGCCGGAGGATGCCGAGCTTGGAGACGGCAGGGTCTATCTTTTGCTGGAGCAGGGCGACGCACGGCTTTGCCTGGAGGCATTCCCGATCCTTGAGAAAAAGCTTCTGGCAGCGGAAGGAACGAAGGGCTTTTCGGCCTACCTGTCAAAAGAACTCGCTCTTTACGGAGAATATACCCTCACCGTTCTTGCCGGACAAACCGCCTGGCCATTCGGAACTGTCGTTTTTTAGGACGTTACGCTTTCAACTGTAAAAAGCGGAATCATAAGGAGAAAAAATACCATGAAAAAAACTTTGGGGATGCTTTGCATCACCCTTTTGATGACTGCGCTGCTCGTCGGATGCGCTGCAACGACAAGCCCTAACACCACTGCCGGCACGCATAGGCAGAGTGCGCCGGTCAACAGCACACCTGCTGCGGACGACAGTACATCCCATCCCGGTGATACGACGCGCGACCCGGCGGAAAGCACGACCGTTCCCGGTGATACGACGCCAGATCCGGCGGAGGACATGCCCGATCCTGTCACGGTTGGTATCTATATGCTTGTAAACGGCACAAAAATAGAACTTGGTATGAGCTATGCCGATGTCAAGGAAGCCCTCGGCGCGCAAACCGCACCTGATCAGGAGCTCGGCTCCTGTGACAATCCAACCTTTGTCAGAATCGTCCACTATTATCCCGGCCTGACCATTACGGAAAACCCGGATGGTACGATATGGGCAATAGAACTCAGCAGTATGTATGCGGGCGAAAGCGACGCCGCGCTCATGGAAAATATCAAAATAGGTACATCAATGGATGAAGTGATTTCAGTACTCGGCGAACCGGAAAACCTTAAAAGCGCAGAGTACGATTGCATGCTGATTTACCGGCAGGAAGATCAGTATGTCTGTATCTACTTCTTCAATACGGACAACAAGGATACCGTCAGCGGCATTTCCATGACACGGCCTATGGAATAAAAAAGGTGCGCTGCTGTTCTTTTTATTTCAACACGATCGACGCATGACTTTTCATTGATCGGATATGCGCGGCGGCAGACCTGCATGCTGAAAACGGCTGGCGCCGAAAAAAGAGAGAATAACGATCTTGAGTTTGTTTGCTCAAAATGATCGTTATTCTCTTCTTGCGTTTAGGGAAACGCCCCTGAAAAGCAGGCCTTTCAGGGGCGACGATTTCAACCTTCGTTGATTTTCTGTTTTTCTTTTATGCTTTTCGACAGCTTTTTCGCCTTTTCCGCATTCTCCTCCGGGACTTCGGCGGAGTCGCAGTATCTTGCGCCCAGGTAAATTTCGCGCAGCTCTCTGATATTGTCCTCCGGACCCAGCTGCTCGCATGCCGCGGCCTGGGTCTCAAGGGTGCTGAAGCTTGCGGGGATGTTTACCCCGTTCTTTCCGCACAGTATCAAAAACTTGCGATAGGCCTGGCGAACCTGCTCTCTCGGCGTCCTCGCGAACAGCGGCGCGCGCACCTTTTTGGGAGACGATCCTTCGACTGTCCGCACTTCTCTCAGCGCAGCGCTCGCGGGTTCTCTGCGGTTTTTGATTATCTTTATGATGATTATTATCGCGACGGCTATCAGAATGACTATAATAAGCCTTACGAACCACAGCCCGACGGGGCTAGTGGTGACCTCCTGCTCTTCCGCGTTGTGCTCCGAAAGATCGTTCAAGGCCTCGTATACCTTATGAAGGTCGCCCTTATAGGTGATGTGTATCTTGCTCAGCAGCCATGCAAAGCCCGTGGCTATATAGGCCAGAAGCTTAAGGATTGGGTAAAGCGTCCAGCTGTAAATGAACTTCAGGGCCTTGCCGATGGACGAAAGGACGGTTTTATTGGACAGCACCGCGGCCGACACTGAAAGCGCGACGATGGAAATGACGTTCATCAGCCTGAATTTTTTATCGTCGTAAAAATCGCTCTCGTGGCGGAGCAGCCTGCAGGCGGTGGCGCCGGAGAACAGATAGACTATGATGAACATGGCCGCTGTGATCACGCGGGCCCTTACCACCTGACTTGCCAGGATTATTATGACCGCGGGGATAATGGCGATAAGACCCTTGGTGTAAAAGCTGTAAAAGCGCATATGGGTCGTGTACCAGCTCTTCTTTATCACCGTGTATATCGTCAAAAACACGGCCGGGGTCAAAAAGATATAGTCCACCGGGAAGGAGGCCAGCGCGTAGCAGCCGACGGCAATGACCAGAGGCAGGAACCTTATAAGCTTCGGCTTGTCGCGCAGCAGCCAGCACAAAAACGCGGAGAGGACGCAGGCAAACGGAAAAACGGCTATATATGGGCCGGCGAGGAACACCATGCTCAGTATGCCGACGCTCATGTAGTAGAACGACAGCTCGCAAAGGAGTTTACAAAGAACCAGAAGCCACATCATAAACCTCCTTCCAGAATGCATACCGATCCGCCGGAGACGTTTTTGAGCCTTTCGCTCATCCTGGTCACGTCTTCGTCCGCCGACGGGGTGATGATTATATACGAGCGGCCGTGGCGCGTGCCTTTGACCAGCTTTTCCACCGTATCGGCGAAGGGCTCGGTGGTCTCGTAGCCAGCGCGGCCGAGACCTTCGAGTATGCTGCTCAGATGCTTGGCTCCCAGGCCTTCGGGGATCTCCGACCACAGGCCTATGGCGTTTGAGGTCGTGGCGTTAGTTATGAAGTTATACTGGATCGCCTTTTCTTCAAGAGTTTCGCATACCGTTCTTGCTATCGAGAAGCAGCGCTCTATAACCTCGCCGCCCTTTTCGGTCTCGGTGTTCAAAACGACGCTGACCGACGGCTCGAGGGTATAGTCGTGCCTTTTTACCATCATCTGCCCGGAACGCGCAGTCTGGTTCCAGGATATGTTTTTCATGGGCTCGCTTCCGGTGTATTCTCTGAAGCCCAGTATCAGAACGGGATCCTCCAGAATGAACCTCGTTACCGAGATATCTCCCATGAAGCCGCCGAGAGTGTCGGCTATGTTTTGATCCTCCGCCCTTTTGGGGAAGATTACGATGTCCTTCTGCTGATATATCCTCGCCGTGTTTTCCTTGATGCCGATCAGATCGCCCACGTGTATGAAGGCTCCTCTGAAGAAAAACCTTCCGCGGCGGGGCAGGGAGGCGTATACGCGGCGCTCCAGACGCTGACGGGGGAAAAGATAGGCGGAAGAGGTCATCTTTTTGTCGTTCTGTCCGTCGCTTTTTCCTTCGCGCAGCATAAGTCCGCCCGTCTGCTCTTCTATCTTTATGCCTGCGGGCAGCGATTCCACCAGACGGATATAGTTGAACGGCATCCACCCTTTGTTTTTGAGGACGGTTATTACTTCAAACCGCTCGTCGGGCTCTGCGAACAACACCGAAGGGCTGGACTCATAATCGATCTTCTCGGGATTCTGCCTGAGCGATACGATCTCGGCGACCAGTCCGATTATCAGAAGGATTATAAGAAAAATAAGCATCAGTGTATTTCGGTGGGGACCGGTATCGACTCGAGTATCTCGTCAAGATATTTCTGAGCGTCCGAACGCTTTGCCGAAGAGCCGGAGGTTATGATCCTGTGGCCCAGAACGAACGGCGCGGTAAAGCGGATGTCCTCGGGAATGACGTATTCGCGTCCGGCGAACGCGGCGGTGACCTGTGACGCCTTGTAAAGGGCTATCGCTCCGCGCGTCGAAACTCCGGTGACGAAACGGTTGCCGACACGGGTCTTTTCCACGATGTCCATAAGATAACCTTTGACGTCAGCGGACACCTCGACCTCGCTGTAATGCTGCTTCACGTAATCTATCTCTTCGGGAGTCACTACCGTTTCAAGAGTATTGAGGATGTCGGCGGACGATCTGCGGGATATTACTCCGATCTCCTGCTCGCGCGTCATATAGCCCAGAGACAGACGCATGAAGAAACGGTCTATCTGCGCTTCGGGCAGGGGGAAGGTGCCGTAAGACTCTATGGGGTTCTGAGTGGCCATGACCATGAACGGCTCCTGCAGAGCAAAGCTCACGCCGTCCACCGATATCTGGCGCTCTTCCATCGATTCGAGCAGGCTGGACTGCGTGCGCGGCGTGGCGCGGTTGATCTCGTCCGCGAGGATTATATTGGAGAACAGAGGACCTTTGCGGAACTGGAACTCGCCCGTCTTTTGATTGAAGAAGTTGATGCCAGTGAGGTCGGACGGCAGCAGGTCGGGCGTGAACTGGATGCGCTTGAAGTCGCCTCCGATGGTCTTTGCGAAGGACCGAAGGAGCATGGTCTTTCCGGTGCCGGGGACGTCCTCCAAAAGCACATGGCCCGAGCATACGAAGCAGGTAAGGACGAGCTTTATGGCCTCCTCCTTGCCGACGATCACTTTTGAACAGTTATCTACTACCTTGCGGCTGAATTCTACGAATCTGGACGTTTCCAAGGTGTGCCTCCTTAGCATTGGATAATATAAAATAATTATATATCAATATAAAATAAAGGGCAAGAAAAAAGAGCTGCTTTCGCAGCTCTTTTTTTTGATGTAAGATTATTCCTCGCTGATAGCTTCCATGGGGCAGCCGGCAGCGCAGGCGCCGCATCCGATGCACTTTTCAGGATCGATTTTATAGACAGCGCCGTCCGCGGAAATAGCCTCCATCGGGCAGTTGGCAGCGCAGTTGCCGCAGCCAATGCATTTGTCACCAATTTTGTAAGCCATGAGAACACCTCCATCATTTGATGTCTACAATATAACATGGAGTTTTTTCAAAATCAATGCGTTAGTTATAACTAATCTTTTTGTTTTTCCGCATGGGCAAGATCATTCTTCCGGGGGAAGGACGTAGGTCTCGGAGAACTTCTGATAGTCCGCGGAGAACGCGGCGTCGTGCTCGGCCTTTACCGCGTTCAGATAGCTATGGGTATCGAACGAGGAATTTTTGATCTGGATCACGCACACGGCGATGTTGGAGCAGTGATCGGAGATGCGCTCGATGTTCGTGAGAAGGTCCATATAGTCGATCCCGATCTCAAGAGTGCACTTGCCCTGCCTGAGGCGGGTATAATGGCGGTGCTTGACCTGCTCGCCGAGCTCGTCTATAAGCTGCTCGAGAGGCTCGACCCTTGCGGCGATCGCTTCGTTGCGTTCGTCAAAGCACTGCACGGCTATGCGCAGTATCTCGTTCGTGGCGTTGAACAGCACGTTGAGGTCGGCCATGGCGGCGTCCGAAAAGCGGAGCTGCTTTTTGTTCATGCTGAGCGCGAGCTCCTGGATGTTCTGGGCATGGTCGCCAATGCGTTCGAAATCTCCGATGGTGAGCAGCATCTGCGATATCTCTTCGGACACCGAACGCGTCGAATGCACGCCGGACAACTTGACTAGGTATGTACCGATATGATCCTCGAAGATGTCTATCGCGTCTTCGTTTTCTATGACGGCCTCGGCCGTTTTTTCATCATATCGGTCAATCAGCGAGAACGCGCCGCTGAGTGAGGCGATGGAAAGGGCCGCCATCTCTTGGCAGGCCTTTCTGCTCTCCTCGAGGGCGACGGCCGGCATGGTGAAAAGACGTTCGTCCAGCATGACCACGGGGTGGGCGGATATCTCCGAGGGGCCGTCCTTTATGATGAGCTTGGAAAGTCCGGTCATGGGCTTTCTCATGGGCAGAAGTATTACGGCGTTTGCGATGTTGAATATCGAATGGATGAGAGCCACGTCAAAGACCTTGACGGGAGCGTTGAGAAAATCGAAGGAGAACGCCAGCCTTGCCGCGTAGTAGGCAACGAGGCAGATCAGGGTCCCGTATATCTTGAGGGAGGTGTGCAGAACGGCGACCCGCTTTGCGTTTTTGTTGGTGCCTATCGCCGAAATGATAGCGGTGGCGCAGGTCCCTATATTGATGCCCATGACCAGGGGGATCGCCATTTTCCAGGTGATGACGCCGCTGATGGACAGCGCCTGAAGGATACCTATGGCAGCGGCCGAGCTTTGGATGACGCCGGTGAACACCGTGCCTATCAAAACAGCAACGATGGGGATGGCGAAAAGAGCGGTAACGTTTTCAAATCCTTTGATCTGCGCAAGAGGCGACATGGCGTCGCTCATCAGGCTCATGCCGGACATCAGTATGGCGAAGCCCACGAGCGTGGCGCCGACGTCCTTTTTGCGGCCGCGGGTCTTTTGTGACATGATCATTATCACGCCGATGATCGCGAGCACCGGGGCGAAGGACTCGGGCTTGAGCATGCGGGTGAATATGCTGGAGGACTGTATGCCCGCCAGGCTGAATATCCAGGCGGTGAGGGTGGTGCCGATATTGGAGCCGAGGAGAACGAAGAAGGTTTGCTCGAAATGCATCACGCCGGAGTTCACGAGACCTACCAGCATGACGGTAAGCGCGGAGGAGGACTGGACGGCAATGGTGATCAAACAACCGAGAGCCATGCTGATTATCGGGTTGGAGGTAGCCTTCTGGAGCATCCTCTCCAGCTTGCCGTTCGTCATTCTTTCGAGCCCGGAAGACATGGTATGCATTCCGTAAAGGAAGAACGCAAGCCCGCCTATGAGCTTGATTATCGAAAACAGATCCATATTTACCTCACGTCAATTATTCCATATTGCCCCTATTCTCACAAATATAATGATAGCACTTTCTTTTCAAATTGTCACTACCGTTTGTTCAATTACTCCTTATCCCCGGGTTTGGTGAAAAGGGAGAAGACGAGCGAGAAAAAGACGGCTGCCCCTATGCCTCCCGCGGCGGACGAAAACCCGCCCGTGAACGCGCCCGGGATGCCGCTTTCGGCCACCGCCCGGCTCACGCCCTTTGCCATGGTATAGCCGAAGCCCAGGATGGGGACGGTGGCGCCCGCTCCCGCGAAGCTGACGAACGGCTCGTAAAGGCCGAGCGCCGTCAGCACGACTCCCAGAACGACGCCGAAGCTCAGTATCCTTCCCGGAGTCAAACGGGTCTTGTCGATTATGATCTGCGCCGCGGCGCAGATGGCTCCGCCGGCGAGAAATGCTCTTATGAATATCATACTGCCTCCAGTTCTATGAGATGGCATATTCCGGGGATAGTGTCGCCCTGGGAATTGGAAACGGGAGAAAAAAGCGCTCCCGTGCCGCAGAAAAGCACCGATCGGTACAGGCCCTTGTCAAGGGCGGGGAGTATGGAAGCACACAGGACGGCCGCCGAGCACCCGCAGCCCGACGCGCCGCTGTGGACGTCCTGCCCTGCGTGATAAAGCATCAGCCCGCAGTCTTCGTATACGGGGGCCATGTCCACGCCGTCCGCCGCGAAAAGCTCCGTGAGCATGCTTTTGCCCACGGCGCCAAGATCGCCCGTCACGATGAGGTCATAACCGTCGGGGCCTTTGCCGGTCTCCGAAAACCAACGCGAAAGGGTGTCGTAGGCAGAAAGCGCCATGGCGGCGCCCATGTTGGACGCGTCCTTTATCCCGCCGTCAGCGACCGTGCCGGCCTTGGCCGCCTGCAGTCTGACCGAGCCGCGCTTGTCCGAAAGCACCACCGCCCCCGCGGCGGTCGCCGTCCACTGGGCCGTGGGCGGCCGCTGGCCGCCGTATTCGAGCGGGTATCTGTACTGCCGTTCAGCCGTGCAGAAATGAGATGAGGCCGAACACAAAACTTTTTCCTCCCAGCCACCGGAGATCATGGCGGCGCCTATCATCATGCTTTCCGCCATCGTGGAGCAGGCGCCGTAAAGGCCCAGAAAGGGAAAACCCAGCTCCCGCGCCGAATAACCCGCCGTAATACACTGATTGAGAAGATCTCCCGCGATAAAGAGCCCTGCGTTTCCCGTCTGCGCCCTGTAGAGCGCCGCCCTGCACGCGGTCAGTTTCATCTCGCGTTCGGCCTTTTCCCAGCTTTGGTTTTTGCGTCTGCTGTCGTCCCATAATACGTCGAATCCGCGGGCCAGCGGCCCTTGCGCCTCCTTGGGCCCTCCACAGCTGCCCCAGCCTGAGACGTATACCGGACGCTCAAAATAAAAAGTTCCGTTCATGCGCCGCCTCCTGCTATCAAAAGTATCAGACCGTAGATCACCGAGGCCGTGACTCCCAGAGTCAGCACCGGGCCGGCTATAGTGAACATTTTGACGCACGTCCCCAGAACTATCCCCTCGGTCTTGAACTCGACGGCGGGGGATGCGACGGAGTTCGCGAACCCCGTTATCGGCACCAGAGTGCCCGCACCGGCGAATTTTGCCAGCCTGTCGTAAACGTGAGCCGCCGTCAGCGCGACGCCTGCCAGGACCATGGTCATCGATGTCATGGTCCCGGAATCTGCGGCGGAAAACCCCAGCTTCAGATATATCGTATTTACGCACTGCCCGATGGCGCATATCGCCCCGCCCGTGACGAAGGCGGCGGGGACGGTGGATCTGCTCTTCGTGGCCGGACTGTGTTTTTTTGCAAGCTCTTTGTACTGCTTGACGTCCATATAATCACCTCCTTCGTATTTTCAGCTTTTCGCGCGCTTTTTATTCCCCGAAAACGGCTGAAAACGCTTGCAAAACAACAGTTAGTGTAATATAATCAAAATGATAGTTATAATGGGGAGAATGTGATGAAAGAGGAAGATGTAAAGCGTCTTCAGGAATACCGTGAAAGACGCAGGGAAAAGAAAAAAGCCTTTATAAAAAAGGCGCTTATAGCCATGATACCCGTCGCGGTCGTGGCCGCCGCAGTCATATTCGTCCTGAGCCGTCCGTTCGCCACCCCGCAGAAGGCGGTCAAGGCGTTTTACGACGCCGTGTATCTCGATTCCGACCTTCAGAAGATGGAGCAGTGCGTCGTCGAGGAAAAGCGCAGCGCGATGGAATATCTTTTGACTCTCGGTGGGTCGAACCCTAACTATATAACTCTTTATGCGGACGCCGTAAAGCAGTATCTCGGCGACGATTACGTCATAGAATATGATTTTTACGACGAGAACGACATGTCCGCAGCCAGCCTTGCCGCCATGAAAAAGCTGTATTCCGGCGTGTCCACCGGCAAATACCTGAGCTGCACGGTCATCTTCCGCGCCGAAAAATACGCCGGCGCATTCAAGGTCGACCTTGATCTCGTGAAGCAGAACGGAAAATGGCGGCTCACGCGCTACGACATGCTGCCGATAGGCGCCATACCCACCGCAGATTGATCATCACCGCGTCAAAGCGGATAATATTTTTTCCGACAGGAGGGATAAAATGAAGAAAATCAACATCACCGAGACCGTCCTCAGAGACGCTCAGCAGTCTCTTCTCGCCACCAGAATGCCCACGAGCCAGTTTGCGGACATCCTCGAAACGATGGACAAGGCCGGCTATCATTCGCTGGAATGCTGGGGCGGCGCCACGTTCGACGCGTGCCTTCGCTTTTTGGACGAGGATCCCTGGCAGAGACTGCGCACCATACGTCAGAAAGTAAAGAATACAAAACTCCAGATGCTGCTGCGCGGTCAGAACATCCTGGGCTATAAACATTATCCCGATGATATCGTAAGACGCTTCGTAAGAAAATCTGCGGAAAACGGTATAGATATCATCCGTGTTTTTGACGCGCTCAACGACCTGCGCAATATAGAGACCGCGGTGGATGAAGCCCTCAAATGCGGCGTCGAGGTGCAGGGGGCGCTTTGCTATACCACGAGCCCCATCCACACTCTTGAGATGTTCACCGATCTCGGAAAGAGGCTTGAGAGCATGGGCTGCCAGTCCCTTTGCGTAAAAGACATGGCCGGCATAATGAGCCCGCAGGCTGCCTTTGAACTTGTCTCCGCCCTCAAACAAAACGTCAGTATACCCATCGTCATCCATACTCACATGACCACCGGCCTCGGAGCCATGACCCTTCTCAAGTCGGTCGAAGCCGGAGCGGATACGATAGACACCGCCATATCCTGCCTGTCCGGCGGCACCTCCCAGCCGCCCACCGAGTCGCTCAACTATACTCTCAAGCAGATGGGCTACGACACCGGGCTCGACGAGAGCGCGCTCAAGCAGATAAACGACTTCTTCAAGCCCATCGAAAGAGAGGCCCTCAAGTCCGGCCTTCTCAACCCCATAGTGATGAACACCGAGACTGACGCCCTCAATTATCAGATACCGGGCGGTATGCTGTCCAACCTGGTTTCCCAGCTCACCAATCTCAAATCTCTCGACCGCCTGCCCGAAGTCCTTGCCGAGACCCCCATGGTGCGCAAGGATCTGGGTTATCCGCCTCTGGTTACTCCTTCCAGCCAGATGGTGGGCGCGCAGGCCGTTTCCAACGTCATTGCCGGAGAGCGTTACAAGATGGTCTCCAACGAGGTCAAAGGATATCTGCGCGGCGAATACGGCAAAGCCCCGGGTGAAGTCAACGAAGAGCTGCGCAAAAAGGTGCTCGGAGACGAACAGCCGGTGACCTGCCGCTTTGCGGACACCCTTGAGGACGGATATGAAAAGTTTAAGGCCGAGATAGGCGAGCTTGCGGAGTCCGAAGAGGACGTGCTCAGCTACGCCGCTTTCCCGGCAGTCGCCGAAAAGTTCCTGCGCCGCCGCAGCGAAAAGAAGAACAATACTGCGGAATACACCATCAGAAGGGTGGATTAAGATATGCTCAAAGCCGATCTTAACTTTGTCGAGGCTCTTCCCGTCGCGGCGCTCGGTATACTGATAGTCCTTCTGGCGCTCGCGCTGCTCGCGATCATTTTCAGGATCATAGCCTCGATCACCGCCCGCAAAAAGCAGGCGGAGCCCCTGTCAGAAAAAGCGGCTCCGGCAGTCCCGGAGGATGACTCGGTGACCATTCCAGCGGGTCCGCGCAAGCTGGTTTACGACTGCGATGACAAAACGGCTGCGATGCTCATGGCGATCGTCTGCGACGAGCTCGGCAAATCCCCGGATGAGCTTTGGTTCAAGAGCATCAGACAGATCAAGGACAATCAAGGCCCGACGTGCTGAAAGGATGACTGAAAATGAAATATATAGTTACGCTCAACGGCAAGAATTATGAGATAGAAGTAGTCGAGGGCAAGGCCGTCGTCAACGGCGTTTCCGACGCTCCCGCCGCTCCCGCGCAGCCTGCGGCTCCCGCCCCTGCGGCAGCCCCCGTACAGCCCGCGAAGCCCGCTCCCGCCGCTGTCAGCGGAGAGGGCGAGCCCGTAAAATCCCCGATGCCCGGCACCATCCTTGACGTGAGAGTCAAGGCGGGCGACCAGGTAAAGGCGGGACAGATCATGTTCATCCTCGAGGCCATGAAGATGGAGAACGAGATCACCGCTCCCCGCGACGGCGTCATAACCGCGGTAAGCGCCGCGAAGGGCGCCGCGGTGGAGACCGGCGCCGTTATTGCCTTGATCAAATAGGAGGCGGCTTATGTTTTTTGAAGTAATATCAAAAATATGGGCCGAATCCGGATTTGCCAATATGACGTGGCAGCAGGGCGTGATGATAGTCATAGCGCTGGTCCTTTTCTATCTTGCCATCGTCAAAAAGTTTGAGCCGCTGCTGCTTCTGCCGATCGCCTTCGGCATGCTGCTCACCAACCTTCCTCTTTCCGGTCTTTACAATCCCGAGCTTTTCGCATCGGGTCATGTCGACTGGGCGGCATTCAAGGACAGCGCCGGATTTTTGGATTATCTCTATCTCGGCGTAAAGCTGGGCATTTATCCCTCGCTCATATTCATGGGCATCGGAGCCATGACCGACTTCGGACCGCTGATCTCCAATCCTATCAGCTTCATCCTCGGCGGCGCGGCCCAGCTCGGCGTTTACATCGCCTTCCTGGGCGCTGTGCTCCTGGGCTTTACCGGCCCTGAGGCGGCCTCCATCGGAATCATCGGCGGCGCCGACGGTCCGACGGCCATTCTGACGACGTCCATACTCGCGCCTCATCTTCTGTCCGCGATAGCCATTGCGGCCTATTCGTACATGGCGCTCATCCCGATGATCCAGCCTCCCATCATGAGGCTGCTCACCACCGAAAAAGAGCGCAAGATAGAGATGAAGCAGGGCAGGGAAGTGTCCAAAGTCGAAAAGATCATATTCCCGATAGCCGTCACTCTGCTGTGCGTCCTGCTCCTTCCCGCAACCGCTCCGCTCATCGGATGCCTGATGCTCGGCAATCTTTTCCGCGAGTCCGGCGTTTCCAAGCGTCTCAGTGACACCGCGGCGAACGAGCTCATCAATATCGTCACGATATTCCTCGGAGTCTCGGTAGGAGCCACTGCTGTGGGCGAGACCTTCCTGAGTCTCAAGACCCTCGGCATAATAGGGCTCGGTCTTTTCGCGTTCTGCTTCTCCACTGTCGGCGGTCTTCTGCTCGGCAAGCTGCTTTGCTGGATAACCAAGGGCAAGATCAATCCGCTCATCGGTTCCGCCGGAGTTTCGGCGGTGCCCATGGCCGCCCGCGTTTCCCAGATGGAAGGCCAGAAGGCGAACCCCGCGAACTACCTTTTGATGCACGCCATGGGGCCCAACGTCGCCGGCGTCATCGGCTCGGCCGTCGCCGCGGGCTTCCTGCTCAAGATATTCGGCGGCTGATAATAAATCAAAAAGAAATAAAAATATCCGGCCCGATCGCGGGCCGGATATTTTGTTGACTTTTCTTTTTTTGCGGGTATACTTTAATTGTTCCCGAAAAAAACTGCAAGGAGATTTTGCAATGAGCGAATGCACTCACGATTGTTCCACTTGTTCGGAAAACTGCGCCGAACGCGAAAACGGCGATCTTCATGTAAAACTCAATGATTTCTCAAAGGTCAAGAAGGTCATAGCGGTAATGAGCGGCAAAGGCGGTGTCGGAAAATCCGTCGTCACCTCCATGCTCGCCGTACTCCTCGGCCGCATGGGTTATCATACCGCCGTGCTCGACGCCGATATAACAGGCCCCTCCATTCCGAAGATTTTCGGCGTTCACACCCGCCCCGAGGTCGATGCCAGGGGCATGATCCCTCCCGTCAGCAAAATGGGCACCGACATCATGTCGGTGAATCTGCTGCTTGAAAAGGAGACCTCTCCCGTGGTATGGCGCGGTCCCGTCATCGCCGGAGTCGTCCAGCAGTTCTGGACCGACTGCGTGTGGAACGACGTCGATTTCATGTTCGTCGATATGCCTCCCGGAACGGGCGACGTGCCGCTCACGGTGTTCCAGTCCCTGCCCGTCGACGGAGTAGTCATAGTGTCCACTCCTCAGAAGCTGGTGTCCATGATCGTTGAAAAAGCGGTCACCATGGCGCAGCTGATGGACGTGCCCGTCCTGGGTCTCGTTGAAAACATGAGCTACTTCAAGTGTCCAGACTGCGGAAAGGAATATGACCTTTTCGGAAAGAGCGACATCGAAGAAACAGCCAGGATGATAGGCGGCGTGAGCGTTTCCCGTATCCCGATCGATCCCGCGCTTGCGGGCGTGTGCGACGACGGCCTTATCGAGCTGTTCGAGGGAGACTGGCTCGACAAGCTTGCGGAACAGATCGCCGGGATGCTGCCTCAGAAATAAAAAAAGCCGGATATGCGATGCATATCCGGTATTTTTTGTGCGGTGATCAGCCTTCGACCTTTTCGATGGCGGCGTCGGGGGCGTTCTTCTTGACGCTCTCTATGCCGTTGAAGCAGCTGGGTTTGGCTTTGTAGCCTTCGGAGACGGCAATGATCTCGCCGTTGCGGGCCTTCAGGCGGAAGCGGAACTCGCCGGCTTTGTCGGTATAAACTTCGTATTTGGGATGCTTGATGGTCTCAAAGTTTTCCACGGTCTGATCTTCTACCGCGGACAGGCAGTTGTTGCGTACGCTCTCGATGCCCTTGAGGCAGGACGCTTCGGTCGTGTAAACTTCAGAGGTGGCTATGACTTCACCGTTGTTGGCTTTAAGATAGAACTTAATGCCGGTCTTGGTCTGTTTGACTATGAATTTACCCATATTTATACCTCCAAAATAATATGTGTGCTTAGATTTATACAAATTATAGCAGATTGATTGTAAATAATCAAGAAATTCCTGTTAAAAAGTGATTTTTTCCTGAATAAACGGCACGATCCCGTCTATCGGCAGCCTGATCTGCTCCATGCTGTCCCTGTCGCGGATTGTGACGCATCCGTCGGCGGGGTTTTGTTCGTCTCCTACCGTCTGGAAATCGACCGTGATGCAGAACGGAGTGCCTATTTCGTCCTCTCTGCGGTAGCGCTTGCCTATCGATCCCGTATCGTCGTAGTCGGTGACAAAGTATTTGGCGAGCTTGTCCCTCAATTCCATGGCGGGGCCGGCGAGCTTTTTGCTCAGCGGGAGCACTGCCGCCTTGTAAGGCGCGACGGCGGGGGAGAAGTGCAGGACGACGCGGGAGTCGTTTTTCTCTTCGTCGAGCATCTGCTCGTCGTATGCCTCGCAGATCAGCGCCAGAACGGTGCGGTCGAGGCCGTAGGTGGACTCTATTATATAGGGGATGAACTTTTCGTTGGTCACAGGATCGAGATAGGCCATGTTCACGCCGCTGTACTCCTGGTGTCGGGTAAGGTCGAAGTCGGTGCGGTTGTGGGTGCCGTTGATTTCGCCCCAGCCGAACGGGAACAGAAACTCGATATCGCAGGCGGCCTTGGCATAATGGGCCAGCTTTTCGTGGTCGTGGAACCTGAGGTGATCGCCGTCGAGACCGAGATCCTTGTAATACTGAAGGCCGAAGCCCTTGAAATACTCGTAAAGCTCGGCGTCGTCGCCCTCTTTGCAGAAGGTTTGGAACTCCATCTGTTCGAACTCGATGGTACGGAAGGTGAAGTTGCCGGGGGTGATCTCGTTTCTGAACGCCTTTCCTATCTGGCCTATGCTGAAGGGAAGCTTCGCCCTCATCGTGCGCTGCACGTTGAGATAGTTGACGTACTCGCCCTGGGCGTTTTCGGGGCGCAGATATATGACCGACTTGGAATCGTTCGTTACCCCTCTGAAGGTCTGGAACATCAGGTTGAACTCGCGGATGTCGGTGAAGTTGTGCTTGCCGCAGTGGGGGCAGGGGATGCTGTGCGCCTTGATATACTCGAACATCTCTTCCTTGGTCATGCGGTCGGGATGAGCGTCGGGATCGAAGGCTTCGATCAGGGTGTCGGCGCGGTGGCGCGTCTTGCACTCCCTGCAGTCGAGCAGGGGATCGGAGAAGCTGGCGATGTGGCCGCTCGCCTCCCAAACTCTGGGATGCATGAGTATGTCCGCGTCGACCTCAAAGCTGTTGTGTCTTTCCTGGATAAAGCGCTTGCGCCAGGTGGCCTTGACGTTGTCCTTGAGCCTTGCGCCCAGCGGGCCGTAGTCCCAGGTGTTGGCGAGTCCGCCGTAGATATCGCTGCCGGGAAAAATAAAGCCGCGGCCCTTGCACAGGGCGACGATCTTGTCCATCGTTTTATCTGTCTGAAGCATGTTGAACACCTTCTTTTGAATTCATATATTTTAGAGTATATAATCTTGGGTCAAAAGTCAAGGAACGAGAGAAGTTTTTATACTCTTGACACCGAAAAAACGCGCCGTTATAGTAGCATTGTAGGAGCTGCGCAAAGGGGGAACGATATGGTCAAGGCGGTCATTTTCGACATGGACGGAGTGATGTTCGACACCGAAAGGATCGCGGTCGACGCCTGGATAGAAGTCCTTGCCGGGATGGGCATAACAGCCGGCCTCGAGCAGATACGTCCCGGCATAGGAGTCAACCGGAAAGACGCGCGGGAGATATACCTCAGAGTGTTCGGCCCGGACTTCGACTGCGACAGGGCGATAGCTCTCACGGGCGAATATCAGAACAGATGGACGGAAGAACACGGCGTGCCGATAAAGCCCGGTTTGCCGGAGCTTCTGGACGTGCTGAAAAAAAGCGGGATAAAGACCGCCGTGGCGTCGTCTACGGGGGAGAAAAGAGTGCGGAGACTGCTCGAACTCGCCGGGATCTCGAACAGCTTCGACGCCGTAGTCTGCGGCGATATGGTGGAGCACAGCAAGCCCGAGCCCGAGATATTCCTTAAAACGGCGCAGCTTCTCGAAACGGCGCCGGAGGACTGCGTCGTGCTGGAGGACTCGCCCAACGGTATACGCGCGGGATGGCGCGCGGGCATGAAGGTCATAATGATCCCCGACCTTATCGAGCCCGACGAGACCGCCCGTCTGTGCGCCGCGATTGCACCCTCTTTAAGGGATGCTCAAAGGTTGATTTTTGAAGGCAATATTTAGTTTTGATTATTGACAATCCGTTCTGTAATAGATAATATTGTAGTGTGTCTGTCTGGCGAATGCCAGCGTTCAAAATATTAGTGGAGGACATTCTTTTATGATCAAAGAAATCATGGATTTTGTCACGCAGTTCGATCCTGAGGTCGGAGCGTCCATTCGTGCGGAATACGACCGTCAGGTGCGCAATATCGAGCTCATAGCGTCGGAAAATATCGTCAGTGCAGCCGTCATGGCGGCCATGGGCACCTGCCTCACCAATAAATACGCCGAAGGTTATCCCGGCAAGCGTTATTACGGCGGATGCGAAAAGGTCGACGTGACTGAAAATATAGCCCGCGACAGAGCGTGCAAGCTGTTCGGTGCAGAGCACGCCAACGTCCAGCCTCACTCCGGAGCCTCCGCCAACCTCGCGGCCTTCAAGGCCATGATGCAGCCGGGCGACACCTACCTCGGCCTCAACCTTGCTCACGGCGGACATCTTTCCCACGGCAGCCCCGTGAACATCTCCGGCCAGTATTTCCATCAGGTACCGTATTCGCTCAATCCGGAGACCGAGATGCTCGATTATGAGGAGATATACCGTCTGGCCCAGCAGTTCAAACCCAAGATGATACTCGCCGGCGCTTCCGCTTATCCCCGCGCCATCGATTTCAAAAAGTTCCGTGAGATAGCCGACTCCGTCGGAGCTTATCTTATGGTCGACATTGCCCACATCGCCGGCCTTGTAGCCGCGGGCGAGCATATGAACCCCGTGCCCTATGCCGACGTCGTCACCAGCACCACTCACAAGACCCTTCGCGGACCTCGCGGCGGCCTCATCCTGTGCAAGAACGAGATCCAGAAGAAAAATATAGAGACCGGCGAGACCGAGACCATCAGCCTCGCGAAGAAGATCGACTCCGCCGTCTTCCCGGGCACCCAGGGCGGCCCGCTTATGCACATCATCGCCTCCAAGGCCGTGTGCTTCGGCGAGGCTCTCAAGCCCGAGTTCCGCGCCTATCAGCATCAGATAGTGCTCAATGCCAAGGTCCTTGCCGACGGGCTTATCAAGAACGGCTTCCGTCTGGTATCCAACGGCACCGACAACCACCTCATGCTGGTCGACGTCCGTAATTTCGGCATAACCGGCAAAGAGCTGGAGAAGCGTCTTGATCAGGTGTATATCACCGTCAACAAGAACGCCATCCCCAACGACCCCGAGAAGCCCTTCGTCACCAGCGGCGTGCGCATAGGCACTCCCGCCGCCACCAGCCGCGGCTTCAAGGAGGCCGAGATGGTCGAGATCGCCGAGCTCATCGCCATGACCGCCCGCGACTTCGAAGGCACTCAGGACGAGGTGCGCGCCCGCGTGAACGCCCTTTGCGCCAAATATCCCATCTACGAATAAAAGCTTTTGACAACTGAATATCCGGAGGATCGGTTCGGGAGAGACCGCGCAAGCGGCGCCGAAGGTGAAAATGCCAAAGCTCTCAGGCAAAAAGACCGGATCGGGACGGAAATCTGAAAAGCATTTTTATGCACCGAAGGGGCAACCGAAAGGGAAACTCTCAGGTTCGATAACAGAGGCAGAATGGATGCGGCGCGGTCGTGCCGCCGTCCGTTCTGCCTTTTTATAATAATAATCAACAGGAGGAATAAATATGGACAAAACGACTCCGCTTTATCAGCGCCATCAGGAACTCGGCGGAAAGATAGTGCCCTTCGGCGGTTATCTTCTGCCCGTGCAGTACGGCACCGGCGTCATCGCCGAGCATATGGCCGTAAGACAGAAGGCGGGACTCTTTGACGTGTCCCATATGGCCGAGCTCGTCATCGAAGGCCCCGACGCCGTAAAAAACATCAACTGGCTCCTCACCACCGATATTTCCAAGATGTACGACGGCCAGGTCAAATACGCCATGCTGTGCAACGACAACGGTGGCATAGTGGACGATCTGGTATGCTGCAGGCTCAACGCCGAGAAGTATTTGCTGGTCGTGAATGCCGCGAACCATGAAAAAGACGCCGAGTGGATCAGCGCCCGCCTGACCGGCGACGTAAAGTTCACCGACATCTCCGACAGCATCGGCCAGATCGCGCTTCAGGGACCCGAATCCGAAAAGATCCTGCGCAAGCTCAGCGACACCATCCCCGAAAAGTATTACACCTTCATCGAAAACGGTAAGATCGAGCTTCCCTCCGGTACGGTCACCGCTCTCATTTCCCAGACCGGCTATACCGGCGAGCACGGATATGAGATCTATTGCCCCGCCGAAAAGACCGTCGAGGTCTGGAACGCCCTGCTCGAGGCCGGAAAAGACGAGGGACTCATCCCTTGCGGTCTCGGAGCCAGAGACACTCTGCGCCTCGAAGCGTCCATGCCTCTTTACGGCCATGAGATGAACGACGAGATCAGCCCCAAGGAAGCCGGGCTTCCCTGCAAGCTCGACGGAAAAGAGTTCCTTGGACGCGACGCAATCATAGCCCGCGGAGCCCCCGCAATCAAGCGCGTCGGCATCGAAGTCACCGGCAGAGGCATAGCCCGCGAGCACAGCGATATCTATGATACCGAGGGCAACAAGATAGGCTGGGTCTCCTCCGGCACCAAGTGCCCCTATCTCGACAAGGCCCTGGCCATGGGATACGTCCCCGTGGAGATGGCCGAGCTCGGCACCAAGATCAACATCGACGTTCGCGGAAGGATGATCGAAGCCGAGATCATCAAGCTTCCCTTCTATAAGATCGAACGATAAAAAAGATTAATTATTTTTGGAGGTATTATTATGAATTTTCCTGCTGAACTGAAGTATACCAAGACCCACGAGTGGGTAAAGCTTCTTGACGACGGCACCGCCCTTGTCGGCATTTCCGACTTTGCTCAGGATTCTCTGGGCGATCTGGTCTTCATCAACCTGCCCCAGATCGGCGACGAAGTCGTTGCCGAAGAGCCCTTCTGCGACGTTGAGTCCGTAAAGGCCGTTTCCGACGTCAACAGCCCGGTTTCCGGCACCATCATCGAGGTCAACGAAGAGCTGGCCGACGCCCCCGAGCGTCTCAACGAGGCTCCCTACGAGTCCTGGATAATCAAGCTCGAAGGCGTCACCGATACCGACAATCTGATGAACGCCGAGGAATATGAAGCGTTCGTCGCCACCGAGGAGTAATAGTAGAGGAGTAATACAGATGGGCAGTTATGTTCCTGCTACGTCCGCCGAGACGAAGGAAATGCTCAGCGCCATCGGAGTTAACTGCATAGAGGATCTTTTCCAGAACGTTCCCAAGGATATGTTCGTGAAAAAGCTCAACATCCCCGAGGGGATGAGCGAGCTTGAGGTCCGCGCCGCAGTCACGGAGCTTGCTGAGAAGAACCACGTGTTCAAGACCATCCTTCGCGGAGCCGGAGCGTACAATCATTTCATCCCTGCGATAGTAAAAAGCGTGATCTCCAAAGAGGAATTCCTCACCGCTTACACTCCTTATCAGGCTGAGATAAGCCAGGGCGTGCTCCAGTCCATTTTCGAGTATCAGACCATGATCTGCAAGCTCACCGGAATGGACGTGTCCAACGCTTCCGTCTACGACGGCAATACCGCCGCCGCCGAAGCCGTCACCATGTGCAGAGACAGAAAGCACACCAAGGCGTACATCTCCGCGACCTGCCATCCCCACACGATCGAGACCGTCAAGACCTATTGCTTCGGTTCCGACGTCGAGCTCGCCGTGATCCCCGCCAAGGACGGAAAAACCGACCTTGAAGCCATGAAGAGCATGCTCGGAGCCGACGCCGCCTGCGTCATCCTCCAGCAGCCCAACTACTTCGGCCTTATGGAGAACGCCGAAGAGGCCGGACGCATCGTCCACGAGGCCGGCGCCAAGTTCGTCATGAGCGTCAACCCGATCGCCTGCGCCCTTATGAAGACGCCCTTCGAGTGCGGAGCCGACGTCGCTGTAGGCGAGGGACAGCCCCTCGGAATGCCCATAGCCTTCGGCGGCCCGTACCTCGGATTCATGGCCTGCGTCAAGGACATGGCCCGCAAGCTTCCCGGTCGTATCGTAGGTCAGACGACCGACGTCGACGGCAACAGGGGATACGTGCTTACCCTTACCGCCCGCGAGCAGCACATACGCAGAGAAAAAGCTTCCTCCAACATCTGCTCGAACGAGGCTCTTTGCGCGCTGACCGCCGCCGTCTACATGACCGCCATGGGAGACGAGGGAATGACCCAGTGCGCCAGGCTGTGCATGTCCAAGGCTCATTATCTGGCTTCCGAGCTGTGCCGTGAGACCGGCTGCAGGATGGCCTATGAGGGAGAATACTTCCATGAGTTCGTCACATCGTTCGCAAGCCGTGAGGACGCTCTTAAGGTCCTTGAGGCTCTGAAGCAGAACGACATACTCGGCGGCCTGCTGCTCGACGGCGGCGACGTGCTGTGGTGCGTCACCGAGGTAGTCACCCGTCAGCAGCTGGATAAAGCCGTATGCATTGCAAAGGAGGCGCTGAAATGAAGCTGATCTTTGAACGCGGCTCTAAGGAGCAAAAGCTCGGCCTTATGCCGGCATGCGACGTGCCCGAGGTCACCTTTACCGAGACCCGCGCCGGTGAAATGAACCTGCCTCACGTTTCGGAAAACGAGATCTCCCGTCACTACACCGCCCTTGCAAACTGCATCCACGGCGTCAACAACGGTTTTTATCCGCTGGGCTCCTGCACGATGAAATACAACCCGAAGATCGATGAAGATATGGCCGCTCTCAACGGCTTTACCGGCATCCATCCTCTTCAGTGCCCCCGTACCGCCCAGGGCTGCTTCGGCGTGATCGGCGAGATCCAGAAGTCTCTGTGCGAGATAACCGGCATGAGCGGCATGACCCTCCAGCCCGCCGCCGGCGCTCACGGTGAGTTTACCGGTCTTCTACTCATCAAGGCCTATCACCGTCACAACAACGATCTCGCTCGTACCAAGATAATCGTTCCCGACTCTGCCCACGGCACCAACCCTGCCTCGGCCATCATGGCAGGCTTCTCGGTCGTCAACATCCCCTCGGCTCCCGACGGATGCGTCGATCTTGAGGCTCTGAAGGCCGCTGTCGGCCCCGATACCGCGGGACTCATGCTCACCAACCCCAATACGGTCGGTATTTTCGACAAGAACATCCTTGAGATAACCCGTATAGTCCACGAGGCCGGCGGTCTGTGCTATTACGACGGCGCCAACCTCAACGCCGTCATGGGCGTCGTACGTCCCGGCGACATGGGCTTCGACGTTATCCATCTCAATCTGCACAAGACCTTTGCCACGCCTCATGGCGGCGGCGGCCCCGGCAGCGGCCCCGTAGGCTGCAAGGACTTTTTGACCAAGTTCCTGCCCGGCCCGATCGTCGTTGAGGACGAGAACGGATATCGTTTTGAGACCCCCGAGTTCTCCATCGGCCGCGTGCGCGGTTTCTACGGCAACTTCCTGGTAGCCGTGAAGGCGCTCACCTATATCAAGACGCTGGGCGAGGAGGGCATCCCCGTAGCCGCCAAGAACGCAGTTCTAAATGCGAACTATATGATGGCAAAACTCAAGACCCGCTACAACGTGGCGTTTGACGAGCTTTGCATGCACGAGTTCGTGCTCGATCTGAGCGAGCTGCACCACGCCACCGGCGTTTCCGCCCTCGACATAGCCAAGGGTCTGCTCGACAGAGGCATCCATCCGCCCACGATGTACTTCCCGCTCATTGTCCACGAGGCTCTTATGATCGAGCCCACCGAGACCGAGTCCAAGGGCAGCATGGATGAAGCGATCGACGCATTCCTCGAGCTGTACGACATCGCCCACAGCGATCCCGAACAGCTCCATCAGGCACCCACCAAGACCCCCGTACGCCGTCTTGACGAAGTCGGTGCGGCGCGCAACCCCATCCTTCGTTACGAGGACTGATAAATGATCAACGCACTCCGTTTCCGGCGAGAAGAGGGGAAAGACCCCTATTCCAATCTTGCAATCGAACGCTATCTCATGCAGACCTGCCCCGAGGGACAGTGCATTCTCTACCTTTGGCAGAACGCAAGGACCGTAGTGATCGGGCGCAATCAGAATGCGTGGAAGGAGTGCCGTATAACTCAGCTTGAGGAAGACGGCGGGCATTTGGCTCGCCGTCTTTCCGGCGGAGGCGCGGTTTTTCATGACGACGGCAATCTCAATTTCACCTTCATAACCCGCCATGAGGACCAAAACGTTCCGAAACAGCTGGAGGTAATAGTAGAGGCCTGCAGATCCTTCGGCATTTCGGCCGAAAAGTCGGGGAGGAACGACGTTCTCGCCGACGGCCGCAAATTTTCGGGCAACGCATTTTTCGACAGCAGAGGCAGGGCGTATCACCACGGCACCCTGCTGATAAACGCGGATACCGCTCTTATGACGCGGTACCTCGCGCCTTCCAAAGCCAAGCTCGAGGCGAAGGGAGTGGACTCCGTCCGCTCGAGAGTGGCGAATCTTCACGATCTGTGCCCGTCCGTCACCGTCGACAGTATGAGCGAGGCCATGATCAAAGCCTTTGAAAAGATATACGGATATAACGTTCTGCCCCTTGACAGCGATCTGTGGGACAGAGATATAATAGATACGTACAGAAACGAGTTCTCATCGTGGGAGTGGCTTTACGGCCGCGACACGAGCTTCAGCGCGGTGTATGAAAAAAGATTCGGCTGGGGAGAAGCGCGGATGTGCATAGGATCGGACAGGGGAAAGGTCACCTCCTTTGTTCTTTATTCCGATTCTATGGACTGGTCTCTGGCGGAGCGGGCGGAAAAGCTCGCCGTCGGATGCCCGGTGAAGGATCTTTCGGCAGTATTCGAAAAACAGGGCAGGGAGGATCCGGCGTTTTCGGATCTTTCCGAGCTTTTGAAAAAATAGGAGAAACGATATGAACGATTATCAGCTTCTGGTCATCGGCGCGGGCCCCGGCGGATACGTCGCGGCCATACGCGGAGCCCGTCTCGGGCTTAAAACGGCGGTAGTTGAAGACCGCGACGTGGGCGGCACCTGCCTCAACCGCGGATGCATACCCACCAAGGCCCTTCTTCATTCGGCCGAGCTTTTTTCGGAGATAAAAAACAGCGCACGCTTCGGCGTCTCAGCCGAAAATGTCGCCTGTGATTTTGCCGCGGTGCACGCGCGCAAGGAAGAGGTCGTCGGCAAGCTGAGAGGCGGTGTCGAGCAGCTTTTCAAAGCCAACAAGATCGATCTCATCCGCGGCAAGGGAACAATCTGCGCCCCCAATACGGTCAAAATAAGCGGTGAAGAGCAAAAGACGGTGACTGCAGACAATATCGTCATCGCCACGGGCTCGGTGCCTGCCCGTCCTCCCATACCCGGTCTTGATCTCGATGGAGTCATCACCTCGGACGAGCTGCTCATGAGTACCGATCATATCTACGATTCGCTCATAATCATAGGCGGCGGAGTCATCGGCGTCGAGTTCGCGTCGGTCTATTCCGCGCTGGGATGCAAGGTCACCGTTATCGAGGCTCTCGACAGGCTGCTTCCGAACATGGACAAGGAAATATCCCAAAACCTTGCCATGATCCTCAAAAAGAGGGGAGTGTCGGTCAACACTTCCTCCAAGGTCTCCTGCGTCGTGAAGGGCGAAAACGGACTGCGCGTTAATTACGTCAGCAAGGACAAGGAGTGCTCGGCGGAGGGCGAGGCCGTTCTCGTAGCCATCGGCCGCCGTCCCAACACGGCGGGGCTTTTCGGCGAAGGTATATCGCTTGAAAGCGAAAGAGGCCGCCTTATCGTAAATGAAAGATACGAGACCTCGATGAGCGGAGTATACGCCATCGGCGACGTCTCCTCCAGGATACAGCTTGCCCACGCGGCTTCCGCGCAGGGCTCCGCGTGCGTCGAGATGATCGCGGGCCACGCTCCGTCGATAAACGTCTCGCTCGTGCCCGGATGCATTTATACCAGCCCCGAGATTGCCTCCGTCGGACTCACCGCGGACGAGGCGAAGGAGGCCGGCGTCAACGTGAAGGTCGGCAAGTTCACCATGTTCTCAAACGGAAAGACCATTATTTCCGACGGTGAACGCGGCTTTATCAAGATAGTGTCGGAGGAAGAGACCGGAAAGGTGCTGGGCGCTCAGATGATGTGCGAGCGCGCGACCGATATGATCTCCGAGATCACCACCGCCGTAGCCAACGGACTAACCGTCGAGCAGATGCTCAAGGCCATGAGGCCTCATCCCACGTTCAACGAGGCGGTAACCGAGGCTCTTGAGGACGTGAACGGCATGGCGATCCATCTGGCTCCTCCCAGAAAATAAATCAACCTGACGGAGGTATTCTTATGGCTCCTTACAGAGGAAGACGGCGTTCGACTTCAAAAACGTCACCGGCGCGCACGATCCTTTTGATCCTGCTCGTGCTTTTGTTGGTGGCGGCGCTCGGCTACGGCATTTTCAAGATCATAAGCGGTAAGAATACGCCGAGCAATATTCCCGACGACCGTAAAACAACGACTTCTTCGAGCACGAAGACTCAGCCTTCCGACAGCACTACGACTACAACCACCGAATCCAACGAGGCCAAGGCCAAGCAGATCCAGTCCGAGGCGAGAAAGCTCGCGGCCGGATACGATTTTGACAAGGCCATAGAGCTCATAACCTCCAGCACCGAGTACGCGACTTCCAACCTTCTCAAATATGAGGTAGAGCAGCTCGAAAAGCAGAAGGCCGGGATGGTCAAGTGGTCGGACAACTCGAAGATCTCACATCTTTTCGTCCACACCCTTATCGTAGACACCTCTCTTGCGTACGACGGTGAAAGCACGTCCACCGGATACAACTCCAATATGATATCCGTGGATGAGTTCAATAAAATGCTCGAGCTTCTTTACGAAAAGGGATACGTGCTGGTGAGCCTGCATCAGATCGCTTCTCTTGACGACAGCGGTGCTATGCAGTACAACCCCATTATGCTGCCTGCCGGTAAAACGCCATTCGTCCTGTCTCAGGATGACGTATGCTATTACGAGTATATGGAAAAGGACGGCTTTGCGACCAAGCTTGTCATAGACAGCGACGGCAAAGTTATCTGCGAGATGAAGATGAACGACGGCTCGGTCAAATACGGATCTTACGATCTCGTGCCCCTTCTTGAGGACTTCATAACCGAGCATCCCGATTTCTCGTATCGCGGAGCCCGCGCCGTCATAGCCGTAACCGGCTATAACGGGGTCTTTGGCTACCGCACCTCCGACAGGTGCTACGGTCCCAACGCCACCGCGTGGGTGAATCCCAATCTCGAGCAGGATAAGCAGGAGGCCGCGAAGGTCGCCCAGGCTTTGAGAGATCAAGGCTTCGAGCTTGCGAGTCACAGCTGGGGCCACCGCAATTACGGCACTGTCGCCATGGAAAACTTCAAATGGGACGCCGATATGTGGGAAAAGGAATGCGAGTCTATAATAGGCGATACCGACATAATCATCTTCCCATACGGCAACGATATCGGAAACTGGCATAAATACGCGAGCGACAACGAGCGCTATACCTACCTGCGCTCCAAGGGCTTCCATTATTTCTGCAACGTGGACGC
>JAEEGL016337218.1_pt1 | contig 31060 bp, 24 predicted proteins | sample 9134231 | NCBI WGS metagenome assembly JAEEGL01 (sample SAMN16246548, study PRJNA631951) | gut metagenome | biome: gut microbiome; feature: rumen; material: fiber-attached | host: Bos | place: Iran: Karaj | collected 2018-10
TGCAACGATCAATGCGCTTAAGATAGTTAAAAAGCCCAAGGAGAGCTGCAAGATAGTAGTAAATGGCGCAGGAAGCGCAGGAGTTGCTATTACAAAGCTATTACTTAAATATGGATTTAATAAAATCGTAATGGTCGACAGGACCGGTGCCATAGCTTCTGACAGAAAAGACCTTAATTCATCGAAGCAGGAGATGCTTAAGCTTACCAATCCTGATGATGAGAAGGGCTCTCTGGCAGACGTGATCAAGGGCGCGGATATCTTTGTCGGTGTATCCGCTCCGGATACAGTAACAGGCGATATGGTAAAGACAATGGCTTCTGATCCCATCATATTTGCCATGAGCAACCCCGTTCCGGAGATCATGCCCGATGTGGCCAAGGCAGCCGGAGCACGTATAGTAGGCACGGGCAGAAGTGATTTCCCGAATCAGATCAACAATGTTGTGGCATTTCCGGGAATATTCAAAGGTGCTCTCGAAGGAAGGGCAAAGCAGATCACGGAGGAGATGAAGCTTGCAGCAGCAGAAGCGATAGCTTCATTGGTTTCGGATGATGAACTCTGTGAAGATATGATCATGCCGGAGGCTTTTGATCCCAGAGTTGCCGATAAGGTGGCAGAAGCTGTTAAGGCTTTGATCTGAGTATATTATGATGCGGCGGATAGGACAGAGAGATCCTTATCCGCCGCAATTATATTTTCCATCCAAAAAGGTCTTTTCTTTTTGCAAGATTTATGTATAATGTTTGTGGAAGCATTTTTACATGTTTGTCAGGAGTATCGGTTCGATACAGTTTCCAACGATTACTATTTTACTATTTTGTTAAGAACTGCAATACAGACCGTTTATAAGGCTGTTAATGTTATATAGGTTTCAGAGAGGTATTAAATGACAAGAGAGAGATATGAATCACTTGCGATCACCGATCTTAGGGAGATCGCCAAGACAAGGGGCATCAAGGGCACATCCAAGATGGTCAAGGCTGATGTTATCGATGCCATGATGGCGCTTGATGAGAAGGAAGCCGCACAGTCGGCTTCAAAGTCGGAAGGTACTGAAAGTGCCGCACCGGCAAAAAAGACAGTGATAAAAAAGACGACACCCAAGGAGAGTGCTTCATCAGAGCCTTCGGCTGCCGAATCTGCCGATAAGGATGCTGCAGAAGAAGGCACAAAGACCGTCAGATCGACACGTATCACGGATGCCGATATGGCTGACGGTAAGGAGAAGGAAGAGACACTTAAGGAGCTTGACAGCGGGGTGCAGGTATCGGGTATTTTGGAGGTTATGCCTGATGGATTCGGATTTATCCGTTCTGCCAACTATCTTCCCGGTGACAGCGATGTCTATGTTGCTCCCAGCCAGATCAGACGTTTTGCGCTTAAGACCGGTGACATCGTGACCGGTAATACACGTATCAAGGCTCAGAATGAGAAGTTCTCGGCTTTGTTATATGTTAAGACGATCAACGGATGTACGCCTGAGCAGATACAGAGACGTCCCAATTTTGAGGATATGACTCCTATCTTCCCCAATGAGAAGCTTAAGCTTGAGCATCCCGGCGGAAGCGTAGCCATGAGGATCATGGATATCATGAGTCCTGTAGGTAAGGGTCAGAGAGGAATGATCGTATCACCTCCGAAGGCAGGTAAGACGACATTGCTTAAGGAAGTGGCCAAGTCGGTTAAGTGCAATAATCCTGAGATCCATCTTATCGTATTGCTCATAGATGAGCGCCCCGAGGAGGTAACGGATATCAGAGAAGCCATAGAGGGACCGAATGTAGAAGTGATCTATTCCACATTCGATGAACTTCCCGAGCATCATAAGCGTGTATCGGAGATGGTCATAGAGAGAGCCAGAAGACTCGTGGAGCATGGAAAAGATGTAATGATACTTATAGACAGTATTACCAGACTGACACGTGCCTATAACCTTACTGTTCCGCCTTCAGGACGTACACTCTCGGGAGGTCTCGATCCTGCGGCGCTTCATATGCCCAAGAAGTTCTTCGGTGCAGCACGTAATATCAGAGAGGGCGGAAGTCTTACCATCCTTGCGACCGCGCTTGTTGAGACGGGATCCAAGATGGATGATGTGGTATACGAGGAGTTTAAGGGAACCGGTAACATGGAAATGGTACTTGACAGGAAGCTGTCTGAGAGAAGGGTGTTCCCGGCCATAGATATACTTAAGTCAGGTACAAGAAGAGATGATCTTTTGCTTTCGGCCGATGAACAGGAAGCGGTTGCCACCATGAGAAGGGCATTTAACGGAATGAAGGCTGAAGAGGCTGCGGATAAGGTCATCGATCTGTTCGCCCGTACAAGGAATAATGTAGAATTTACGCAGATGATGAAGAAGATGAAGATATTTTGATCTGATCTTGAATAGGGCAGTTTTCTGATAAAAAACTGCTTGCACTGTATATTTTTATGTGCTACAATCATATAGCTGTCCGTTAGATGGCGGATAGTAGCGGATGAGAACATTACATTATTTAAATAGAGAGGTGAATTATGAAAGAAGGAATCCATCCTGAGTATTATCAGGCGACAGTTACCTGTAACTGCGGCAACACATTCGTTACCGGCTCTACCAAACCTGAGATCCATGTCGAGGTTTGCAGTAAGTGCCATTCTTTCTATACAGGTCAGCAGAAGAGTGCAAGAGCTGATGGACGTATAGATAAGTTCAACAAGAAGTACGGTGTGAAGGCTTAAGTTTTGTATTAAGAAGTTTTTAAGGTTGAGGTCGGGAGGTCTCAACCTTATTTTTTACATGGTGGAGATATATGGCTAAGAAGAAAAAACTCTGCAATTCAGGTATCGGTGGTCAGGCCGTGCTTGAAGGGGTTATGATGAAGAATAAAGAACGCTATGCCGTGGCTGTACGTAAGCCGGACGGTGATATTGATGTGGAAGTTCAGGAATACCATGGACTCTTGCATGGAAGTGCGCTGACCAAACTTCCTTTTATAAGAGGAGTATTCAATTTTGCCGATTCCCTTATCCTTGGTATAAGAACCCTGGATCATTCCGCTTCGTTCTATGAGGAGGAAGGGGCAGAAGATACCAAGCTTGACAAGGCTTTGGGCGAGAAATCGGCAGGAGTGTTCTCTGCGATCACAATTTTGATATCGGTTTTGATCGCTGTCGGACTGTTTGTTCTTCTACCTTTTTATCTGTCTTCGGTATTGGAGAGATATGTGCGCAATTCTTCACTGCTCGCGCTTATAGAAGGTGGTATCAGACTGCTTATATTCCTTATATATATCATAGCAATAGCTGCCATGAAGGATATAAGGAGACTGTATTGTTATCATGGTGCTGAGCATAAGTGCATCAACTGCCTTGAGAGGGGTCATACCCTTACGGTATCCAATGTCATGAGGTCATCGAGATTCCACAGACGCTGTGGTACCAGCTTTTTGCTCTTTGTTATGGTGATAAGTATCATCCTGTTCATGTTCATTACAGTACAGAATCCGGCACTTAAGGTGCTTATCAGGATATTGTTGATCCCTGTTATTGCAGGCATTTCATATGAATTCATAAGACTTGCGGGCAAGACGGATAATATCATCGTGCGCATAATCTCAGTTCCCGGTCTTTTGCTTCAGAGGCTCACCACCAAAGAACCCGATGAGGAGATGGTTGAAGTGGCCATCAAGTCGGTCGAGGCGGTGTTTGACTGGAGGGAATTCCTGGTAGAGAACTTTGATTATGACAAAGAATCGCTTATGTAGGATCTGATCGATCCGGGAGTATATATTTGACTGTAAAAGAACTGATTGCAACCGGCAAAAAAAGGCTTGAGGACGAAGGGTTTTCGGAAGCTGACAGTGACTGCTTTATCCTTGCGGATTATCTGCTTGGCATCTCAAGGAATGATATATTGATCCATCCGGATGCCTTGGTGTCACAGGATAAGATAGACTGTTATGCAGCTGCGATAGATAAAAGACTTACCCATGTTCCGGTGCAATACATAACCGGCAGGCAGGAGTTCATGGGGCTTACATTTTTAGTCGATGAAAGAGTGCTGATCCCGAGGTTCGATACTGAGATATTGGTCGAAGAAGTACTCAAAAGAGGCTTATCCGGGGTGAGGATCCTGGATATCTGTACCGGAAGCGGCTGCATACTGCTTAGCCTTCTGCATTATATGCATGAGAGCAGCGGTGTCGGGCTTGATATATCCGAAGATGCACTTGCGGTAGCAAGGGAAAATGCGGCACGACTCGGTATAGAAGCCGAATTTATTAAGAGTGATATCTGTGACGGATTGTCGGAGGATCAAAGGTTTGATGTCATCGTGTCCAATCCGCCATATATAAGAAGCGATGTGATCCCTACGCTTATGGAAGAGGTTAAGGATCATGAACCTGTGCTTGCCCTTGACGGTTCGACCGACGGGCTTGTATTCTACAGGCGTATTGCAGCAAAAGCGCAGGCTTTTTTGCAAAGAGAAGGGCAGCTTATTGTTGAGATCGGGTTCGATCAGGGAGAAGATGTAAAAAACATATTTATGACCGCAGGATATAAAGATGTGACGGTGATAAAGGACCTTGCAGGCCTTGACAGGGTCGTGAGCGGATACAGGTATTAAGCCCTGTGCAGTACAGATTGGAGTATTTATGTTTGATAAGCTTGAAGATCTGCTTCGCAGATATGAAGAGATAATGAATGAACTCAGTGAACCGACGGTGACGGGTGACCAGAAGCGGTTTACTTCGCTTATGAAGGAGCAGGCTGATCTTACTCCTCTTATAGATGCCTATAAGGAGTACAAGAAGTGCAATGAGACCATTGAGGACAGCTTAAGTCTGCTTGATTCGGAGTCTGATGAAGAGATGCGCTCAATGCTTAAGGAGGAACTTCAGACTGCAAGGGACCGTGTCACAGAGCTTGAGAAAAAGCTTAAAATACTGCTGCTTCCCAAGGATCCCAACGATGATAAGAATGTTATCGTCGAGATCAGAGCGGGTGCGGGCGGTGATGAGGCTGCGCTCTTTGCATCTGAGATATATCGTATGTATGTGCATTATGCGGAGAGCAGAAGATGGAAGGTCGAGACCCTTGAGATGGAAGAGATAGGGATCGGCGGAATGAAGAGCGTTACGTTCATGCTTACCGGACAGGGTGCATATTCGGTTATGAAGTATGAAAGCGGTGTCCACAGAGTTCAGAGAGTACCTGAGACGGAATCGGGAGGCCGTATCCATACATCCACCATCACGGTGGCAGTGATGCCCGAGGCAGAGGAAGTGGATGTGGTGATAGATGAGAAGGATATCAGGATAGATGTCTGCAGATCTTCCGGAGCCGGCGGACAGTGTGTCAATACTACGGATTCTGCCGTAAGACTTACACATATTCCTACGGGGATCGTTATTTATTCGCAGACAGAGAAGAGCCAGATACAGAATAAGGCCAAGGCTTATGCCCTTTTAAGGACCAAACTGTATGATCTGGCCATACAGGATGCTCATGATGCTGAAGCCGAGGCAAGACGCAGCCAGATCGGTACCGGTGACCGCTCCGAAAAGATCCGTACCTATAATTTCCCGCAGGGAAGGGTTACGGACCACAGGATAGGACTTACGCTGTATAAGATAGATAAGATAATGAACGGTGATATTCAGGAGATAATCGATGCCTGCATAGCGGCTGACCAGGCGGCGAAGCTTCTAAAGATGGGTGAGTAGACAAAAACGTACATAAATGGGTGATAACAGGAGATAAAGATATGTCAGGTGTCAGTAAGATATTTATAGACGGCGGTGAAGGCACTACCGGCCTCCGTATAGTAGAGCGTTTTGAAAAAAGAAACGACGTTGAACTTTTGCATATAGAGCCGGAACTCAGGAAAGATCCGAAGAGACGGTCAGAACTTATCAATGAATCGGATATCACGTTTTTGTGTCTTCCGGATGCGGCGGCCATTGAAGCTGTAGAACTTATGGATAAGGATAATGACCATACCGTTATCATTGATGCTTCGACCGCACACAGGACACTTCCTGATTGGGCATACGGATTACCGGAATTATCTGCTGATTTTCGTAATAAGATAAAGAACGGAAGAAGGATCGCGGTTCCCGGATGCTATGCATCAGGCTTTAACATGCTCGTATACCCGCTTATGGCAAAAGGCGTGGCGGATAGGGATTATCCTCTGTATGCCACAGCCCTGTCGGGATACAGCGGCGCCGGCAAGAAGGCGATCGCACTGTATGAATCCGAGGATAAGAGTGACGATCTGTATGCACCTAGAGAGTATGCTCTTTCGCAGATGCACAAGCATCTTAAGGAGATGAAGGCTATATCAGGGCTTACATATGAGCCGCTTTTTACCCCCGTGGTAGATGACTATTACTGTGGAATGATAGTATCCATTCCCATATATACACGCCTTCTGAATAAAAAAGTGACGCCACAGGAATTACGCGATATATATGCTTCATATTATGAGGGCGAACAGTTTATCAAGGTGCGCGAGTTTGAATACGAAAAAAAGGAAGCGCTTAACGGCTTCCTTAGTGCAAATGCTTTGGGTGGCAGAGATGATGCTGAGATCATCATAACCGGTAATGAAGACCGGATACTTTTATCCGCAAGATTCGATAATCTCGGTAAAGGTGCTTCCGGAGCTGCGATCCAGTGCATGAACATAAAACTGGGACTTCCGGAAGAGACAGGACTTAACCTGGGTGCGTAGGATCATATCCTGAGCTTTCCCGAAGGTTCGGGCGTATGCATCTTCTTATTGTGGATCGACCTGTATTGGAGCGGTGTCATGCCGAGATAACGCTTGAAAGTCTTGTTGAAATAGCTTGCATAATTGAATCCGACCTGTAATGCGATCTCCGACATGGGTGTGTTGCTCCTGTCCTGGGTCAGCAGTTCTGCCGCGGTATAAACCCTGTATCTGTTGACATAGTCCATTGGAGACATATGAAGAGCTCTCCTGAAGGTACGGCAGCATTCGCTGTTGCATACATCGCACACTTCAGCTATATCCGACAGTAATATGTCTTCCATATAGTGCTCGGATATGTAAGCGGTCGCCTTGGATATGCGCTTCTTGTCCTGGATCTGCTGTCTTGACAGGCTTACGACCGGCAGTGATCTGTAGCTTGCTATACCAAGAGCCCAGATGTCATACAGATTGGCTATGATATGCAGATCGTTACCGAATTGACCGGATTGCATATATTCATATATCTCATGCATCTTTTGGATGATGAGCTCGGTATTGGCTTTCTCGCTGTTCAAAGAGATGCAGTCATACTCTTCGTTATCCAGGATGCCGAGCAGATATTTGCCTGCAAGCGTTCCTGCAACGGAACCGAACAAAAGGGAATGATGGAAATGGATTATCTCCAGTTCGACATCAGTATCGGGATCCGGCTCTATCGAGTGAGTGACGCCCCTTTTAATGAACAGTCCTTTATTTGATGATATGTGCAGTGAAGTCTTGTCCGTGAAGACGGTCACGGAACCGTTAAGCACATACAAAAGCTCGAATTCATTGTGCTTGTGTGACTTGTCTTCTATATATCCCTTACCGCTTGCGGTATGTATGGAAAAAACAGGCATCAGGATATCTGCGGAATAATCTGCATAATCCGAAATGTGTGCGTCCGGTGACAGGTATTCGGGCCTGTCCTTGCGGCTGCGTGAATTGCCTGATGTTGTCTTCTTCTTTTTTGCCATATCACATACATCCTTTCATTTTTACAATTTCCAATATTGTAGCATACAAATAGCAAAAATGATATACTTTTAATAAACAAAATTGACTGAGGATAAGATTTTTTTCGGATTATGAATGCTATTGAAGAATATTACGGAAAATTTAATGAAGAAAAGAGATTTGACTCAAGGCACGGTCAGGTGGAGTACAGGGTGACCATGCGCTACATTCATGATGTCCTTAATGAGTTAAAGACAGGGATCTGTGACCGTCCCATAAGGATCATAGATATAGGGGCAGGTACGGGAAGATATGCCGTTCCTTTATCGGATGAAGGATATGAAGTGTGTGCCGTTGAACTTGTTAAACATAATCTTTCACGACTTAAGGTCAAATCCGATAAGATAAAATGCTATAAGAGAGATGCCAGAGATATGCACGGGATCCCTGACGGGTATTATGATGTTGCGCTTCTTTTGGGCCCTCTGTATCATCTTTTTTCGCATGAAGATAAGCTTAAGGCCATACGTGAGACTGTAAGGGTCATGCGTCCGGGTGGCGTTATATTTGCCGGATACTGCATGAATGAGTATGCGGTCGTGACATATGCCCTCGAAGAAGGTCATCTTAAAGAGTGCATTGAAAACGGAAGGCTTACGGATGATTATCATACGCTGTCCAAAGAAGAAGATCTGTACGACTATGTCCGTACGGAAGATATAGACCGACTGCTTACAGACAGCGGTTTGGAGCGTATAAAGATCTTCAGCCCGGATGGCCCAACCAATTATATCCGTAAGACATTAAAAAAACTTGCGGAAGAAGAGTTTGAAAAATACGTTGATTATGTAACGTCGATCGCCGAGAGAAGCGACCTTTTGGGTGCTGCGGCACATACCGTGGATGTCATGCGTCTCCCTTGACGCTTTGAGGCTTTAAATGGTAAAATTGCGTAGTTGAAATTATTAGATTTATGGAGATATCAAGATGCCTATAACAGAGATACTTGAACAGAATTGTGCAAAATACGGAGATGATATATGTCTTGTGGAGATCAATCCCGAGATACAGGAATTGAGACGTGTGACATGGAAGGAGTATGAACTTACCGAGCCGGCGCACGTAGCCCATTACAGGAGAGAGATCACCTGGAATGTCTTTAATGAGAAGGCCAACAGATTCGCCAATCTCCTGCTTTCAAGAGGAGTCAAGAAGCAGGATAAGGTTGCGATCTTACTTATGAACTGTCTTGAGTGGCTGCCTATTTACTTCGGCATACTTAAGACCGGTGCTATCGCAGTACCTCTTAATTTCAGATACGCATCGGATGAGATAGAATACTGTCTTAATCTGGCTGATGTGGATATACTGGTATTCGGACCTGAGTTTATCGGGCGTATCGAGGAGATCGCCGATTCGATAAGCAAGAACAGGCTGCTTTTCTATGTCGGAGACAACTGTCCGACTTTTGCCGAGGATTATGCCTCTCTTACCGCTAACAGTTCCAGCCAGTCTCCTCAGATAAAACTGACGGACTCAGATGATGCCGCTATCTATTTTTCATCAGGTACGACGGGATTCCCCAAGGCCATACTTCATAATCATGAGAGCTTAATGCATTCCTGCAGGGTTGAGCAGGCTCATCACGGTCAGACCAAGGATGATGTGTTCCTGTGCATTCCGCCCCTGTATCATACCGGCGCCAAGATGCACTGGTTCGGAAGCTTCCTTGTAGGCGGCAAGGCGGTATTGCTTAAGGGAACCAAGCCCAAGCACATTCTTGAGGCCGTATCGAGCGAGAAGTGCACCATAGTGTGGTTGCTTGTTCCGTGGGCGCAGGATATCCTGGATGCCATAGACAGAAAAGATGTGGATCTTTCAAAGTACGAACTGTCTCAGTGGAGGCTCATGCATATAGGAGCACAGCCCGTTCCTCCGAGTCTTATAGCAAGATGGAAGAAGGTGTTCCCGAATCATCAGTACGATACCAATTACGGCTTAAGCGAGTCCATAGGACCGGGTGCCGTACATCTGGGCGTGGAGAATATACACAAGGTCGGTGCCATCGGTAAGGCAGGTTACGGCTGGAAGACCAAGATCATAGACGAGAACGGAAAAGAAGTGGCCCGCGGTGAGGTGGGTGAACTCTGTGTTGCCGGTCCCGGAGTCATGACATGCTATTACAATGATAAGGCTGCTACGGATGAAGTACTTAAGGGTGAGTGGCTCTTAACAGGAGATATGGCCATGGAGGATGAGGATGGATTCATCTTCTTGGTAGACCGCAAGAAGGACGTGGTCATCTCAGGCGGAGAGAATATCTACCCTGTCCAGATAGAGAATTTTATACGTGCATATGATAAGGTAAAAGATGTGGCGGTCATCGGTGTACCGGATGAAAGACTCGGTGAGGCCACCATGGCGATCATAGAGATCAAGGAAGGCATGGAGTGTACGGAAGACGAGATAAACGAATTCTGCATGAAGCTTCCCAGATACAAGAGACCGAGACATATCGTATTTGAAGATATACCCCGTAATCCCACGGGTAAGATCGAAAAGCCCAAGCTTCGCAAGCAGTTTGGCGGCGAGAGCGTTGTAGCCAAACAGAACAGAGGTTAAGACAGGATATATTGGTATGAGAAGTTGCTGCAGTCGGAAAAACTTAATATACGTGGGTTTAACGGCTATTCTTCTTGCAGGCTGCGGTGTTCCGTCGGCCAAGGGGCTTACGGAGACTGCGATCGGCCAGATAGAAGAGCTGGATTATGAGACTGCTTTGGAGACATTAAACGAGGCTTCCGAAGCAGGAGAGAATGCGGCACTGATAGCTCGTAGCAGAGGTATCGCCAATCTTGGACTTGCCAGATATGATGAAGCGCTGGCAGATTTTTTGGAAGTGCTCACTTACAGTGACTGGCAGGTGGATGAGCTGGATTACGATACAAACTACTATCTTGCCGATACATATGAGCACCTTAAGCTTTATGATGAAGCGGTAGCCACATATACAGCCATTCTTAATATGAAGGAGAAGGAAGTCCTTGCTCTGTACAGAAGGGGCTGCGACTACCTGATATTGGGTCAGCATGATCCGGCTGTTGAGGATTTTGACAGAGCGCTTAAACTTGCACCGGATGATTATGATTTAAGGATAGAAGTGGCAGGGCGTCTGTCGGAGGCTTCGTATGAGTCTGAAGGACGCAGATATCTTGAAGACTTTCTTTTGGAGAAAGAGAAAAAACTCTCCAAGTTCGATAAGGGCCGGATATATTTCTATATGGAAGATTATGAGAATGCCAAGATATATTTCGAAGAGGCAAGGGATGATGACGATCAGAATACCATCCTCTTTTTGGGCAAGACCTACGAGATGCTCGGGGACTATAATTATGCCACGAGTACCTATCAGAATTATCTTACCAGACATCCGGAATCGGCCATGATATACAACCAGTTGGGACTCAGCAGACTTAAGTCGGGAGACTATTCCGGCGCAAGGGATGCTTTTGCTGCAGCGGGCAGCATGGGTGGAACAGGACTTGATCAGATCCTGTCGTACAATGAGATCGTAGCCAATGAGTACATGGGTGATTTTAAGCGTGCGGCTTCTTTGATGGAGGAGTATCTTCGCAAGTATCCCGATGATACGGATGCATCCCGTGAGTATATCTTCCTTTCCACAAGATGATGTTATACTTTTTTCGTTCGGGGCAAAAATACACCATATTGTGATTGTACCTGATAAAATACAATTTTGTTATGTTAATCAAAAATGGAGCTCATATTACGGTGAAAAGCCGTATATATGGGCTTTTTTGATGCCTTTGGGAGATTGTTAAAAAACACAATATGTTATGTTATCGGACAAATGCGGATACAATATCTTGTGTTTTATGTTGACTTCTGTTTTCTGCTAGTGTATTATTAGTCTGGTGGGCTGATCCACCGGTTGTTTTAGGGTGAGCATGGTGTGTTCCCTCTCCGGGATGGGAACGGAGAGTACACACGAAAAAGGAATTGGAGTGTTTCATGTTTCAGGTTATTAAGAGGGATGGGGAAGAGACAGATTTTGCGTTAGCCAAGATAAGTGATGCTATCATCAAGGCTTTCAATGCCACAGATGTTCAGTACAGCAATGATGTTATAGATCTGCTGTCACTTAGGGTTACCGCTGATTTTCAGTCAAAAGTACAGGATAACAGGATCCAGGTGGAGGATATCCAGGACAGTGTTGAGAAGACTTTGGAGCAGGCCGGATATACTGAGGCTGCCAAGGCATATATCCTGTATCGTAAGCAGCGTGAGAAGCTGCGTACCATGAAGTCGACCATACTTGATTACAAGGATGTGGTCAATAACTATGTTAAGGTTGAGGACTGGCGCGTTAAGGAGAATTCTACCGTTACATATTCGGTTGGAGGACTGATCCTTAGCAATTCCGGTGCAGTCACAGCCAATTACTGGCTCTCTGAGATATATGATGAAGAGATCGCCAAGGCACATCGTAATGCCGACATACATATTCATGATCTGTCAATGCTTACAGGATATTGTGCCGGATGGTCACTTAAGCAGCTTATCAAGGAAGGCTTGGGCGGCATCACCGGCAAGATCACATCTGCTCCGGCTGCACATCTTTCGGTTTTGTGCAACCAGATGGTGAATTTCCTCGGTATCATGCAGAATGAATGGGCAGGTGCACAGGCATTCTCATCTTTTGATACATATCTTGCTCCTTTCGTTAAGATAGATAATCTAAGCTACAGAGAAGTTAAGAAGTGCATTGAGTCATTTGTTTACGGAGTCAATACTCCCAGCAGATGGGGCACACAGGCACCTTTTTCAAATATCACTCTTGACTGGACGGTTCCTGCGGACCTTGCTGAGCTTCCCGCTATAGTAGGCGGAGAAGAGCAGGATTTCTGCTACAAGGACTGCAAGAAAGAGATGGACATGGTCAATAAGGCATTTATAGAGACCATGATCGAGGGCGATGCCAACGGACGCGGATTCCAGTATCCTATCCCTACATATTCCATCACAAGAGATTTTGACTGGTCTGATACTGAGAACAACAGACTTCTTTTCGAAATGACATCCAAGTACGGAACACCGTACTTCTCTAACTATATCAATTCAGACATGGAACCTTCGGATGTACGTTCTATGTGCTGCAGATTAAGACTTGACTTAAGAGAACTGCGCAAGAAGTCAGGCGGCTTCTTCGGCTCCGGAGAGAGCACGGGAAGTGTGGGCGTTGTTACCATCAATATGCCACGTATAGCATATCTTTCAAGCGACAGAGGAGATTTCTTCAAGAGACTTGATAAGATGATGGATATCGCAGCAAGATCGCTTAAGATCAAGAGAGGTGTTATCACCAAGCTTCTTAATGAAGGACTTTATCCTTATACAAGAAGATATCTTGGCACATTCGACAATCACTTCTCAACGATCGGCCTTGTCGGCATGAATGAAGTGGGACTTAATGCCAACTGGTTAAGGGCCGATATGACGGATCCACGTACGCAGGAGTTTACCAAGGAAGTGCTTAATCATATGAGGAACCGTCTGTCTGACTATCAGGAGCAGTACGGAGACTTATACAATCTCGAAGCTACTCCTGCTGAGAGTACTTCTTTCAGACTTGCCAAGCATGACCGTGAGCAGTGGCCTTCGATCAAGACGGCCGGCAAGCCCGGAGATACACCGTATTATACGAATTCATCGCATCTGCCCGTGGATTATACGACGGATATATTCGATGCTTTGGATATACAGGATGAACTTCAGACACTCTACACATCAGGAACCGTATTCCATGCATTCCTGGGTGAGAAGCTTCCCGACTGGAAGGCTGCGGCAGGGCTTGTACGTACAATAGCCGAGAATTACAGACTTCCGTATTTTACGCTTTCACCTACATATTCTATATGCAAAGAGCATGGCTATATAGCAGGTGAGCAGTCTGTTTGTCCGACCTGCGGAGCGCCTACGGAAGTTTACAGCCGTATCACGGGATATTACAGACCTGTACAGAACTGGAATGACGGCAAGCTTCAGGAATACGCCAACAGAACAGAATATGACATAGCGAACTCGACTCTTAAGAGGCCTGTGAGCACGGTGGTGACACTTTCGGATTATGCCAAGGATGTCAAGGTCGACGTGGATGTTCCGAAGGATGTTATGTATCTGTTTACCACCAAGACATGTCCCAACTGTAAGTTGGCCAAAGAATACCTTAAGAATGAGAAGTACATACTTATTGATGCGGAGGAGAATATAGAGCTCGCAAGCAGATACGGAGTGATGCAGGCACCTACGCTTGTGGTGGTGGACGGTGATGACTACGAGAAGGTGGTCAATGCAAGCAACATCAAGAAGTTTGCCACAGAGCGCAGCATGATGGTCAGATGATTAGGATATACAATATAAGATTTTTATCATAATTGACAGCGAACAGGGCTTAGGGGTATTTCCTCTGGCCCGTTTGTTGTGTCTGTCGCAACTTGGACGTTTCGATACGGGAGAGGCGGCATATAGAGAAAGGATATATATGATCAACAGATTAACGCAGCAGATAAAAAAGAAGAATGCTCCTATTGTGGTGGGACTGGATCCTACGGATAAGTTAATTCCTGATTATATTATTGCTAAACATGTAAAAGAATGCGGAGAGACCCTTGAAGCTATGGGTGAAGCAATATGGGAGTACAACAAGGGGCTTATAGATGCGATATATGAATATGCTCCGGCAGTCAAGCCTCAGATCGCCATGTATGAGAGATACGGTATTCCCGGAATGATCGCCTTTGATCGTACGGTGAGATATGCAAAGGAGAAGGGACTTATTGTCATAGGAGACGTTAAGAGAGGTGACATCGGTTCGACATCCGAAGCCTATGCTGTGGCACACCTTGGAAGAGTTAAGGTGGGAGGAACCGTTTTAAGTCCTTTTGATGAAGATTTTGCCACGGTCAATCCTTATCTTGGGTCGGACGGTATCGAGCCCTTTGTCAAAGTCTGTGATGAAGAGAAGAAGGGAATATTCATACTTGTCAAGACGTCCAATCCGAGCAGCGGTGAGTATCAGGACAGGCTTATAGACGGAAGGCCCCTGTATGAACATGTGGGAGAGTATGTTGCAGAGCTCGCATCTAAGCACATGGGCGATGAATACAGTTATATCGGAGCGGTGGTAGGTGCTACATACCCCGAGCAGGGTGAGGTGTTAAGACGTATCATGCCCAAGAGTTATATTCTTGTGCCGGGATACGGAGCTCAGGGAGGAAAAGGCAAGGATCTTGTCCATTTCTTTAATGAGGACGGCCTCGGTGCGATCATTAATTCTTCAAGAGGTATAATCGGCGCGTATTTAAATGAGAAGTATGCTTCGTACGGTGAGAGCGGATATGCGGACGCCGCACGTGCAGCAGTACTTGATATGAAGGAAGATATTGCTTCGGCATTTTAGTTTTGGGAGGGATGATTAAGTGACTGAGTATAAACAGGAATTCATTAAGTTCATGATCGATTGCGATGTGCTTAAGTTTGGAGATTTTACCCTTAAGAGCGGCCGTAAATCCCCGTTTTTCATGAATGCGGGAGCTTATGTCTTAGGATCGCAGTTAACAAAGCTTGGAGAGTATTATGCCAGGGCGATCCATGATGCTTACGGTGACGATTTTGATGTACTGTTCGGACCTGCATATAAGGGCATACCTTTAAGCGTAGCGACCACAATGGCATTTTATAAGCTGTACGGAAAAGAGATAAGATACTGCTCCAACCGTAAGGAGATCAAGGATCATGGCGATGTCGGAATATTCTTGGGCAGTACGATAAAGTCGGGAGACAGGGTAGTGATAATAGAAGATGTTACTACTTCAGGTAAGTCCATGGAGGAGACGGTCCCGATAATTCAGGCGGTAGGAGATGTTAAGATCCTGGGCCTCATGGTATCTTTGGACAGGCAGGAGCGCGGCAAGGGATCAGGCAGTGCGCTTGAGGAGATAAAGTCATTATACGGATTCCCCACGGGAGCCATTGTTAAGATGTCGGAAGTGATCGAGTATCTGTATGGGACAAAGATAGACGGAAGACAGATAATCGATGATGACATAAAGAGACGGATCGATGCATATTATGCGGAGTATGGAGTCTGATGTTTAAAAAGAAATTCATATATACCAATAAGCAGCATACAGCCAAGGGTATAATGTCGACCATATTGGGAGTGATAGAACTCAGTTCCATTGCATATTCGGTATATGATACATTTGACAGGGGAGGGACGGCGCCTTTAAGGTATGCCTCCGGATGTGCCCTTTCATTGTTTTTTTCCTTTATCGGAATAATACTGGCGCTTATAGGCAGAAAAGAGCCGGAGAGATTTCACATATTTGCATATATAGGACTTATCCTTAATATCGTGGCTGTTGCGGCCATAAGTGCTATATTGTATGCGGGGGCATATTCGGGTGTTTGACAGAGAAGACTTGTATGAATTATATAAGATCCACTGTGAGAGGATAGAGGAGATAACCAGGGAATTATCCTTCGATGATCCTTATGCGGCGTATTTTAAGGGTGTGTCTGCCTGTATGCAGTTGGCGATCAAGATATTTGATATGCATGATGACGGCAGCTTTAGGGGGCTTTCCACAGAGGATAAGAAGGCGCTTATCGAAGAGATCTATTCTGAACAGACAGATGGATATGAGTCAAGCTTCCTTAACCCGGATGTGGCGGTCAAAAGCTTTGGATTGGAACCGGGGCAGGTTCTGTCAGCGATATATGCCGAATTAATATCTGCTGTTATTTATGCGTATGAGACGGATCTGGAGGCTCTGTGTATCAGACTCTCGCTCTTTTTGGAACTGTATAGTGCCTGCTATGCTGACTTGGAATCTGGAAAAGAGCCGGATACTGAATACTTAAAGAGCATATACTGTGAATATGCTTACGACTGTACCATGGACATGATGAGGCATCGTGTCAGGGACATTTATACGACCGACAATGGAATAGCCGGCAGAATAATTGAGAGCGCAGACTTAAAGACTCCGGATTATCTGTATGAATACGGTGAGTACATAACGGATAATGAGACACAACTGGCCGCCTTTTTGGGACAGATGCCCAATGATGAAGTAAGACATATTGCAGATGTGTTCTGCGATGCATATATAAGGGGATTTGCTGCGACGGGTAAAGACATCGGCATTAAAGAGACTGTTGAGATAAGGTACCCGGTCGGTTTTGAGAGGATCGTTAAGGAAGCTGTAGAGATCTTTAAGAGCAGAGGGCTAAATTCATCGTTAAGAAGGTTTGATGTAAGCTTTGTATCAGGCAGGACCCTTGCGCGCAACGGTTATTATTCCACGATCCCAAACAGACAGTTTGAGGCCGATCATGAGAAGGACAAAGCTCTGTTCTTTGATAAGAGATATGTTGAGCACAGGCTTACCTGTTATAAGAATGCATTGGAAGAATATAAGACACAGGCGGGCGTATACGGCGGCCCTGCGGTAATAGAGTGCTTCGGTGAAAAGCCTGTTTATCTTACACAGAAGAGTACTGCCATAAGACCCAACGAGGCGACGGATAAGCTTTTTGCACAGAACGCCGTCAGGGCCATGGATATACTCAATGAATATGTAAGGGGAGAGGAACGCAGTTTTACCATCATAGCTTTTCCGACACCCTGCATAGGGCCGGATTTTGAGAAGATATTCCGTGAGACGGTTAAACTTAACACACTTGATTATAAGCTGTATCAGGATATGCAGCAGATAATGATAGATACCCTTGATAAGGCAACAAGTGTTGCAGTAAGGGGAACAGACGGCAATGAGACCGATTTGCGCATATCACTCTGGAAGTTAGAGGATCCTGATAAAGAGACCATATTTGAGAACTGTGTGGCTGATGTCAATATTCCTGTAGGGGAAGTCTTTACTTCACCGGTGCTTGAAGGAACTGAAGGACTGCTGCACGTTAAGCAGGTCTATCTTAATGATATGCCTTTTAAGGACCTTAAACTTTGGATACATGACGGTATGATAACCGACTATTCATGTGCCAATTATGAATCCGAAAAGGATAATAAGGATTATATCAAAAAGTATCTTCTTTTTTCACATGATACGCTTCCCATGGGAGAATTCGCCATCGGGACGAACACCACGGCTTATGTGATGAGCCGCAAGTATTCCATACAGAGCATAATGCCGATCCTTATAGAAGAGAAGACCGGGCCGCATTTTGCCATGGGTGATACCTGTTATTCGCATGAAGAGGATGTGGCCACCTATAACCCTGACGGTAAGGCTATCGTGGCCAGACAAAACAGCATTTCGGCAAAGAGAAAAGAAGATCCCCTCGGGGCATATTTCGGGTGTCATACGGATATCACGATACCATATGATGAACTTGGTTTCCTTAAAGCCGTGACAAATGAAGGCAATATTGATATTATAGTGAACGGCAGATTTGTGTTAAAGGGAACAGAGGCACTTAATGAGCCGCTTGACAGATTACAGAATGGAGACGTATATGAGTAAAGATGTACTTGTAAGTATAGTAATGGGAAGCGATTCCGATATGCCCGTTATGAGTAAGGCGGCAGATATATTGGAACAGCTCGGCATAGGATATGAGATGAATATCATCTCAGCGCACAGGGAGCCGGATGAGTTCTTTGAATATGCAAAAGCAGCAGAAGGAAGAGGCATAAAAGTGATCATAGCCGGCGCGGGCATGGCTGCCCATCTTCCCGGTATGTGCGCGGCTATATTCCCGCTTCCCGTAATAGGAGTCCCGATGGGCGGAGGCGCATTAAACGGGACGGATGCATTGTACTCTATCCTTCAGATGCCGTCCGGTATACCCGTAGCCACGGTAGCGATAGGCGGAGGAGCCAATGCTGCTTTATTGGCGGCGCGCATGCTTGCCATGTCGGATGGGGCATTACTTGAAAGACTTAAAGGTTATAAGGCTTCATTAAAAGATCAGGTAGTTGCAAAGGATAAGAAGTTAAAAGAAGTCGGATATAAGAATTACACCAAATAAGGGAGGATAGGTGAAATGGCACTTGATTACAGATCATCAGGCGTTGATATCGAGGCAGGATATAAGTCGGTAGAACTTATGAAGGAGTACGTCAGTACCACATTCAGGGATGAGGTCCTTGGCGGTTTGGGCGGTTTCGCCGGTGCTTTTTCGCTTAAGAAGATCAAGGAGATGGAGGATCCCGTTCTTTTATCGGGAACCGACGGATGCGGGACCAAGGTTAAGTTGGCCTTTCTTATGGATAAGCATGATACTATAGGTATTGATGCTGTGGCAATGTGCGTTAATGACGTGGCATGTGCAGGCGGAGAACCGCTTTTCTTCCTTGATTATATTGCATGTGGCAAGAACATCCCCGAAAAGATCGCTTCCATAGTAAAGGGAGTGGCAGAGGGATGCAGACAGTCAGGAGCGGCTCTTATAGGTGGTGAGACAGCAGAGCATCCCGGACTTATGCCTGAGGATGAATATGATCTTGCCGGATTTACCGTAGGTGTGGTGGATCGCAAGGATATGATCACGGGTGAGAGTATCCGCCCCGGTGATAAGCTTGTGGGTATAGCTTCGAGCGGAGTTCACAGCAACGGTTTTTCCCTTGTTCGCAAGGTCTTTGAGATGACAAAGGAAAGCCTGGATACTTATTATGATGAGCTGGGCGAGACTTTGGGCGAAGCACTGTTAAGACCTACGGTAATATATGTTAAGGCTCTTTCGGATGTTAAGAAGGCGGGAATAAAGGTAAAAGGCTGCAGTCATATAACGGGCGGCGGTTTTTATGAGAATATTCCCCGTATGCTTCCCGATGGAACATCAGTAAGCATAAATAAGGATTCTTACCCCATTCCTCCCATATTCGGCCTCTTGCAGAAAAAGGGAGAAATCGAAGATAAGATGATGTATAATACCTACAATATGGGGTTAGGTATGGTCTTGGCCGTAGATGCCGATAAGGCTGATGAGGTTATAAAGGTCATAGAGGCAGCCGGTGAGAAAGCATATATTGTCGGGGAAGTCATAAAAGGAGACAAAGAGGTAATACTCAGATGAGGATAGCGGTATGTGTGTCCGGTGGCGGCACCAATCTTCAGGCGATCATCGATTCCATAGCGGACGGCAGAATAACGAACACTGAGATAACAGGCGTTTTCTGTAACAATAAAGGCGCGTATGCATTGGAGAGAGCAGCAAAGGCAGGTATACGGACAGCCTGTGTAAGCCCCAAGGATTATGGTGACAGGGAAGATTTTAACAAGGCGTTTTTGGCGGAGATAGATAAGTTTAATCCTGATTTAATAGTTCTCGCAGGTTTTCTTGTAAATATACCGGCGGATATGGTAGAAAGATATAAGAACAGGATAATCAATATCCATCCGTCGCTTATTCCTTCGTTTTGCGGTACGGGCTACTATGGACTTAAGGTTCATGAAGCGGCACTTAAAAGAGGTGTTAAGGTAAGCGGAGCGACAGTCCATTTTGTTGATGCGGGAACGGATACCGGTCCTATCATATTGCAGCAGGCAGTGAATGTTAAACAGGGTGATACACCTAAGGATCTGCAGCAAAGGATAATGGAGCAGGCAGAGTGGATCATTTTGCCCAAGGCTATAGATCTTATCGCTAACGGTAAAGTTAGGATCGAAGACGGATCGGTTTTGATCGATGAATGAAAGGGGATTACATATGAGAGTATTGGTTGTAGGCGGAGGCGGAAGAGAGCATGCGATATGCATGTGTGTTGCTAAAAGCCCCCGTACGGATAAGTTATACTGCGCTCCGGGCAATGCCGGAATAGCAAAGATCGCTGAGTGCGTGAATATAACTCCGATGGAGTTTGATAAGCTGGTCGCATTTGCAAAAGAGAATTCGATAGATTTTTGCATAGTCGGGATGGATGATCCCCTTGTCGGAGGTCTTGTCGATAAGATGGAAGAGGCAGGGATACGTACCTTCGGTCCTAAGGCGAACGCGGCTATCTTGGAGGGAAGCAAGGCTTTTTCAAAGGATCTCATGAAGAAGTACGGCATACCTACCGCAGCATATGAAAATTTTGATGATTATGAAGCAGCCAAAGCCTACCTTGAAAAGGCCGATATGCCGATAGTTCTTAAGGCGGACGGACTTGCACTTGGCAAGGGCGTGCTTATATGCAATAATCGTGAGGAAGCTTTGGCAGGAGCCAAACAGATCATGCTTGATAAGAAGTTCGGTACTGCCGGCAATCGCATGGTCATAGAGGAGTTCATGACCGGCCGTGAGGTGTCTGTTCTTTCATTTACCGACGGTAAGACGATAAGGATCATGACATCAGCTCAGGACCATAAAAGGGCAGGAGACGGAGATACAGGTCTTAATACAGGCGGAATGGGCACATTTTCTCCGAGTCCTTTCTACACGGAGGAAGTCGATCGTTTCTGTAAGGAACATATATATCAGGCCACAGTGGATGCTATGGCCTCAGAGGGAAGAGTATTCAAGGGCGTGATCTTTTTCGGACTCATGTTAACCCCCAAGGGGCCAAGGGTGCTTGAGTACAATGCCAGATTCGGCGATCCCGAGGCACAGGTGGTACTTCCCCGCATGAAGAATGATATCCTGGATGTGATGGAAGCATGTGTCGACGGAAGACTTGATGAGATCGAACTTGAATTCGAGGATAATGCGGCAGTCTGTGTGGTATTGGCATCCGCCGGATATCCGGTAAGCTATGAGAAGGGCAAAGAGATCAAAGGTCTTGAGAACTTTGAAGGCCGGGATGATATATTCTGCTTCCATGCAGGAAGTAAGGCAGATGGTGACAAGGTACTTACAAACGGCGGAAGGGTACTTGGCATCACAGCCAAAGGAAGTAACTTAAAGGAAGCCAGGGCTTTGGCTTATAAGGCTACCGAATATATAGATTTTGAAGGAAAATATATGCGTCATGATATAGGTAAGGCTATTGATGAGGCATAAGTATCACATATTTATTAAAGGGAGAAAGATAATGAAAAGAAAAGTCAGGATCACATTGGCGCTTATCACACTGTTTGCGAGTGTAAGCCTGTTTTCCGCAGATGTATATGCTGCTACCATCACGGTCACCGGCGGACCGTGCAGAATAAGAAGTGAGGCAAGTACATCTTCAGAGCCGGTATCGAGCGTGAACAACAATACCAAGCTTGAGGTTTTGGGAAGTACGACCGCTTCCGACGGTTATACCTGGTATAAGGTCAAGGTTGAAGGCGACCAGACCGGATATATCAGAGCGGACCTTGTATCAGATCCGAATGGCAGTGTGGCAAGCGATAACAGTTCTTCGTCGCAGAGTTCCGACAGTACTGCATCGGAGCCTGTTCCGGCAGCGGAAGTTGTTGATTCGGAGGCTCTTACTGCCGTTGTATCGGCAGATACGGTCACCGTAAGAGAGAGCGCATCCACCAAGTCGAATAAAAAAGGTTCGGGAAAGAACGGCCAGGAAGTCAACATTAACGGAGAGGCTACTGATTCTGACGGCAAGGTGTGGTATCAGGTTAGTTTTGAAGCAGACGGTAAGACAACTGAAGGATTCATAAGATCTGATTTCTTACAGATCACATCCACCAAGGCCGATCTTGCTCCGGAAGAGCCGGTAGAAGAAGAGGCAGCACCGGAAGAGACAGCTCCGGAGCCTGTAGTCAATAATGACTATGAAGTAAGATATGAGGCCAACAGTGAGGGTGTTGACGAATGGTTCCTGTACGATCATATAAGAGGAACCAAGCAGAGTGTTAATAATATCTACGCCGTTATGGAGCAGAGCATGAATTATACTCCCGATGACGGAAGTGAGACCAAGACTCTTAAGATCGTAATAATAGTGATGGCTGTTGTTATGCTGCTGCTCGTTATATGCGTAGCCATACTTCTGTTTAAGTTAAGAGACAGCTATGAGGATTTCTCCGATATCGATGAGGATTATGACGACGATTATCCGGAAGAAGATGAGTATGAAGAGGAAGAGGATAATCGTGATTACCGTGGATCCGGAAAGAAGGAGAAAGGCTCTAAGAGATTCGGCTTTAAGAAGAGAGCAAGAGACGACTACGACGATTACGATGATGAGGGCTACGACGATGAAGGCTATGATGATGAAGAAGAGGAAGAGCCTGCTGAGTATGTCAAAGCTCCCAGACGCATACGTAACAGCGATATAAGTGCTGCTCGCCCGGCCGGAGACGGCGCGTGGTCTACAAAGGGTCTTAAGGACATAGATGATGACATGGAATTTGAATTCCTTGATCTTGACGAATAAGGATTGAAAAAAGTGAAGCTTGATTACACTGACAAGGCCAGGACTGCATTGCACCTGGCGAGGCTGTCTGCCTCAAAACTGAATCAGGGATTTGTCGGGACCGAACATATACTGCTTGGACTTTTAAGAGAAAAGACAGGTGTGGCAGCCAAGGTACTGATGGATAACGGCGTATCGGAAGAGGGAATCGTTGAACTTATAAAGGATTTTGTTTCATCCGATTCTGTTACCATGCTTGCTGAAAAACGGGGTTATTCTCCGAGAGCGGAGGCTGTTCTTAATGAGGCCGAAAATATGGCTGTTAAGTATGGCAGCGATACTATCGGGACCGAGCATATACTTTTAGGACTTATCAAGGAGGGTGAGAATGTCGGCGTGCGTCTTCTTACTACCTTGGGGATCAATGTTCAGAAACTGTATATAGATATTCTGGTCGCAATGGGCGAAGACGGAAAGCTTGCTGCGGAAGAATATAAGAGCAGACCGGGTAAAAAGGTCGGTGGCCATTCCATGCTCGAACAGTACAGCAGGGATCTCACCGCTTTGGCCAAGGCAGATAAGTTGGATCCCGTAGTGGGCAGAGATACGGAGATCAAGCGTGTTATACAGATATTAAGCAGAAGGACCAAGAATAATCCCTGTCTGGTGGGCGAGCCGGGAGTAGGTAAGACTGCAATAGTTGAGGGTCTTGCCGAGAGGATAGTCTCAGGCGATGTTCCGGATACAGTCAAGAACAAAAGACTGCTTACTTTGGATCTGTCCGGTATGGTTGCCGGAAGTAAATACAGAGGAGAATTCGAGGAGAGGATCAAGAAGGTGATAAAAGAGGTCATCGAAGATGGCAATGTGATCCTTTTCCTTGATGAGATACATACGCTCATAGGAGCCGGCGGTGCGGAGGGCGCGATCGATGCATCCAATATCCTTAAGCCGTCGCTTGCAAGAGGTGAGATACAGCTTATAGGCGCGACCACATTGACGGAATACCGTAAGTATGTGGAAAAGGATGCTGCTTTGGAAAGAAGGTTCCAGCCGGTGGACGTGGAAGAGCCTTCGACTGAGGAATCCATACGTATTCTTAAGGGCATTGTACATAAATACGAAGAGCATCATAAGGTGGCAATAACCGATGAGGCCATTGAGGCGGCGGTGAGGCTTTCTGAACGTTATATCAATGACCGCAATCTTCCTGATAAGGCCATAGATCTTATAGATGAGGCTGCAAGTGCTGTAAAGCTTAACGTAACCGGTGACGGTGCCAAGTACAAGGAATTGGAAGAAGAGATCAAGAAACTTGATCTTCAGATTGAGAGATCGATAAAGATAGAGGCCTTTTTGCAGGCAGGCGATCTTAAGAAAAAAGAGGATGTACTGCTTAAGAAGCTTGCGACGCTTAAAAAGAGAGCACTTAAGAACACAGATAACGGCAGATACAGGGTGGGCGAAGATGATATCGCACAGGTCGTGGCTTCATGGACAAAGATACCCGTATCCAAGTTAAATGAAAAAGAATCGTCAAGGTTGCTTAAACTTGAGAGTATACTTCATAAGCGTGTGATAGGACAGAATGAGGCGGTTGAAGCTTTATCAAAGGCCATGAGAAGAGGAAGGGTCGGCCTTCAGGATCCCAAGAGGCCTATAGGTTCATTCTTATTCTTGGGACCTACGGGTGTAGGTAAGACGGAATTAAGCAAAGCATTGGCTGAAGCGATGTTTGGTTCGGAAGATGCTCTTATCAGAGTGGACATGTCGGAATATATGGAGAGTCATACCGTATCCAAGATGATCGGTTCACCTCCGGGATATGTGGGCTTTGATGACGGAGGACAGTTATCCGAGAAGGTAAGGCGCAATCCCTACAGCGTAGTCCTGTTTGATGAGATAGAAAAGGCACATCCCGATGTGTTCAATATTCTGTTACAGGTGCTTGATGACGGCCATATAACCGATGCCAAGGGCAGAAAGGTAAGCTTTAAGAATACCGTTATCATCATGACATCCAATGCAGGTGCGATGAAGATCATTGAACCCAAGAATCTTGGTTTTGAGACATCCAAGGACACCAACAGGGATTATGAACGTATGAAAAACGGTGTCATGGAAGAAGTTAAGCGTATGTTCAAGCCTGAGTTCCTTAACAGGATAGATGAGATCATGGTCTTCCATATGCTCACGAAAGAGGATATGAAGGCGATAGTAACAATGCTTGCCGGAAACTTAAGTACAAGATGTAAGGAGCAGATGGATATCACGCTTACACTTTCCGCCCCCGTTAAGAAACATCTCGTAGATAAGTACACCAATCTTAAGATGGGCGCAAGACCGCTTAAGAGAGCCATTCAGACAGAGATAGAAGATAAGCTTGCAGAGGAGATACTGCTTAAGAATATCAAGCCGGGTGACAAGGTTAAAGCGGTGCTTAAAAAAGATGTCATATCTTTTGAATTATCTTAATATTTGTGGTAAGAGATACGGATTTACTGTATAATATACTTATTGGAGGTTACTACAATGGCAGTAGATGAGTTGTTGCGCAAGGAGAATGACGGAAGCTTAAGTTTCGGTAATCACAAGCTTGCAGAAAAGGCCAAGCTTGAGGATTTTAAGTATGGCGGAGATCTTATGAAGGTCAAGACTTATAAGCCCATGACCAAGCTTGAGCGCAATGGTATGCTGGTATATGAATCGGTACCGGGTACCAGTGTATATCAGTTTAATGAGACTGATGCAGGTGTTACATTTAAGGTAGAAGCTGATGAGGATGCACAGATCACCGTGGGATTGCTTGAAGAGACTGATTATGAGGTGATAGTCGGTGGAGTCAGCGCAGGTGTCATGAAGACCAATATGGGCGGTAAGTTAAGCTTTAATGTTGAACTTTCGGATAAGCCCATAGAAGTGGCTGTTAAGAAGGCCTGACCTTATAAAGGAATTTGTATTTGATGAGGGCTCGTATGGGCCCTCATTTTAAGTTGACCGGGAGATTAAGGATATATGGCCAAAGCAGGTATAAAGAGTATATTCTTCTGTAATGAATGCGGATATGAATCGAGCAAATGGGTGGGGCAGTGTCCCGCCTGTAAGGCATGGAATACAATGGTCGAGGAGAAGGTGGACAAGAGTAAGGCCACAAGAGTTGCAAGCGGTCTTAGGTCCGATCCCGATGAGAATAAGCCGGTATCCATAAAAGACATATCATTGGAAGAGGAAGACCGCCTGATAACCGGCATCGGTGAGTTTGACAGGGTGCTGGGTGGAGGAGTCGTGCCGGGCTCTCTCACACTTGTTGGGGGAGATCCCGGAATAGGTAAGTCGACACTTCTTTTACAAGTGTGCAAGAGGCTGTCGGATCAGAATATCGATGTGCTCTATATATCAGGCGAAGAGAGCCTTAAGCAGATCAAGTTAAGGGCGATCCGTATCGGACAGATGAACGATCATCTTAAGCTATTATGCGAGACCAATCTTGAGAATATCTGCGAGCAACTGACAAGAAGCAAGGCCAAGGTGGCCGTTATCGATTCGATACAGACCATGTACAGCGACAGTCTTGAAGCGGCAGCAGGCAGCGTATCTCAGGTAAGAGAGGCGACCTCCATACTGATGCGCATGGCCAAGACTGAAGGTGTCTGCGTATTTATTGTAGGTCATGTGACCAAGGAAGGTACCGTCGCAGGGCCCAGAGTCCTTGAGCATATGGTGGATACGGTGCTGTATTTTGAGGGCGACAGGCATGCATCATACAGGATACTAAGAGGTGTTAAGAACAGATTCGGTTCGACCAATGAGATGGGTGTATTTGAGATGAAAAATGAAGGACTTGTTGAAGTTCCCAATCCATCCGAATACATGCTTTCCGGGCGACCCGTGGATGCCAGCGGCGCGATCGTATCCTGTGCGATAGAGGGTACGAGACCGATACTTATTGAACTGCAGGCACTAGTGACCAGAACCAACTTTGGCTTCCCCAGAAGACAGAGTACGGGAAGTGATACGGGCAGATTAAATCTACTTATGGCGGTACTTGAGAAGAGACTTGACCTTAAGATCGGGGATTATGATGCATATGTCAATATCGCAGGCGGACTTAAGATACAGGAACCTGCCATAGATCTGGCCATTATCTTATCCGTGATATCAAGCTTTAGGAACAGGGCACTAAGCGATGATCTAGTCGCATTCGGGGAAGTGGGATTAAGCGGCGAGGTAAGAGCCGTAAGCAATGCCCAGGTACGTGTATCTGAAGCCAAAAAACTAGGCTTTAAGAGGGTAGTATTGCCCTTATCCAATAAGGATTCGGTGGATATAAAGGGAATAGAACTTACATATGTAAGCTCCATAGAAGAAGCGATGGATAAAGTGTAGACAAATTCTGCTTGACAAGAGTCCGCCCATATGTATAATAGTCATGTGGCTTTAATTTCGCCACGGATACAGGGGATTGGTCAAATGGTATGATAGGGGTCTCCAAAACCTTTGGTGGGAGTTCGATTCTCTCATCCCCTGCTTAAAAAGTCCGAGTGATCGGGCTTTTTTTGTGCACTCAATAGTATGATTGGCATTGAAATCACGTTATGTATGTGCTAATATAGTGCAAGTTGAATATGGAAGGAATAAGGTGTTCAGAGTACCGCAGTTTAAGATCTTTTAAGCGGTATTGGTCTGAATGAAAAGGGAAACAGGTGTAAGTCCTGTACGAACTCGTCACCGTGAGCCGGGATGTTATCATCCATGCGTCTTATATAAGACGCCCTTTAAGGATATATGCCACTGAAGTGTCACTTTGGGAAGGTGTCCTTGATTGTATGGTAAGCCGGGAGACCTGCCTTGTTCAGATACAAAAGCATTAAGCTTTAAGTCACGAGTAATTGGCTGTATCGTTATATACCATGGTATGCATGAGAATGGATGCTTATGGTATTGTTTTGGTGCGGCTCTTTTGACAGATTCTGTTAAGGGAGTTGTTTTTCGTTATGGGCAATTACCATATAAGGAGGAGGCAGATTATGAAGAAAAAGACAGTATCAGCACTTGTCGCAGGTGTCCTTATGGCTGTTGCCCTGACAGGATGCGGCGCTAACGCTGCTCCGGCAACACAGGAAGCAGAACCTGCAGCAGCAACAGAAGCAGAGGAGCCCAAGGCTGAAGAGCCGCAGGAAGATCAGAGCAAGGAGACTGAAGTGACTGAAGAGAAGTCAGATCAGGAATTGGCGGATGAGGTTGCAGCACTTATCGATGCGATCTATGTTCAGACAAGAACAGATGAGACGGATGCACAGTGTGAGGCAGCAAAGGCAGCATGGGATGCTCTTACAGATGCACAGAAGGAACTTGTTGAAGGTGAAAATGCAGATCCCGATTACTTCGGAAGAGATACCGGTGATGCATCCAAGGATGATCCTCTTAACAGTGATGATATAGGAGAAAACGAGATCCTGGTAGTGAGCTTCGGTACGTCGTTTAATGACAGCCGTGCACAGGATATCGGCGGTATTGAGAAGGCAATAGCAGCAGCCAATCCCGATTGGAGTGTAAGAAGAGCTTTCACGGCGCAGATCATCATCAACCATGTACAGGCAAGAGACGGTGAGAAGATCGACAATATGGAGCAGGCTTTAGAGAGAGCGGTCAATAACGGTGTAAAGAACCTGCTCATCCAGCCTACACATCTGATGCATGGTGCAGAGTATGATGAGCTTAAGGAAGCCGTAGACAATTATGCTGATAAGTTTGATAAGATCGCTATTGCAGAACCTCTTTTGGGTGAGGTTGGATCGGATGCGACCGTTATCAATGAGGATAAGAAGGCAGTAGCTGAAGCTATCACGGCTGAGGCAGTTAAGGAAGCGGGCTTTGATTCGCTTAAGGCTGCAGATGCAGACGGAACTGCTTTTGTATTCATGGGTCACGGAACAGCTCATACAGCCAAGGTAAGTTACAGTCAGATGGCTACCCAGATGGATAAGCTCGGATATAAGAATGTCTTCATCGGTACCGTGGAAGGTGAGCCTGAAGATACTGCATGTGAGGCAGTTATTGAGGCTGTTAAGGATGCAGGTTATAAGAAAGTAATTCTCCGTCCTCTTATGGTCGTTGCCGGTGATCATGCCAACAATGATATGGCAGGCGATGACGAGGATTCTTGGAAGAGCATGTTCACGGCAGCAGGTGCGTTTGACAGTATTGACTGCCAGATCTCAGGTCTCGGAAGGATAGATGCCGTACAGAAGCTCTACGTAAAGCATACGGAAGATGCTCTTAAGGATTTTGATGTAAAAAAACTGACGACTGATCTGGCTGACGGAACGTATGAGGTGAAGTTTGAGACTGACAGTTCCATGTTCAAGATCAATGAATCTCTTGACGGCATGGCAACCCTGAAGGTCAAAAACGGTGATATGACTGTTCATATCAGCCTCGCATCGGAAAAAATAGTCAATCTCTATCCGGGTCTGGCAGAAGATGCCCAAAAGGCAGGTGCCGTTCTTTTGGAGCCCACCAAGGATGAGATGAAATATGCTGACGGGACTACGGAGACAGTCAACGGCTTCGATGTTCCGGTTCCGTATCTGGATAAGGAATTTGATCTTGCCCTCATCGGTACCAAGGGTAAATGGTATGATCATAAGGTAAAGGTCGTAAGTCCTGTCGCTAAATAAGTTGATTATGAAGAAAAAGACAAAAGAAAACACAGTATATCGCAGACATGGCAGGAGTCTTTTGACTACTGTTGCAGTGCTGTTTATGTTGTCGGTAACCTCCTGCAAAACGCAGGGGGTTACTTCTTCTTTTGATACGGTAAATGAGCCGGCAGCTAAGGCAGAAAATGCTGTTAGCACGTTGGAAGAGTCGGATGCTGAAACAGATGCACCCGGGTATGCCGACGGAGAGTATCAGGTTGACATAACAATGGAGGGAGGTTCCGGTAAAGCATACATACATTCTCCGGTAAGTGTTAATGTTAAGGACAGTAAATATACGGCCACATTTATATGGAGCAGCGCAAACTATGACTATATGATCGTAGACGGCATCCGGTATGATAACGAGAATCCCGGAGGCGAATCGACATTTACGGTTGCGATACCCGGTCTGGATGATCCGCTTGAAGTGATCGGCGATACCGTGGCGATGAGCAAACCGCATGAGATTGAATACACGATCTTTTGGAACGGACAGGGAGCGGGTACGGATGAAGACTTTACGGATGAAAAAAGCCCGGATTCTGTTTTTAAGAGTAATTCAAAGTATGCACAATATGAGGGCGATCTTGGATCCCTTAAGTATACAGGCGAGATCAAGCTCTCCTATGCAGAAGGGTTCAGGATAAAAAAATACGGAGATTACAGACTTATATCTATAGCCGACGATGCGGATTATCTGGTCATTCCCGAAGATGAACCCGTGCCGGATGATATACCGGATGATATAATCATCTTAAAAAGGCCTCTTAACAGAGTCTATCTTGTTTCATCATCGGCAATGGATCTTATAAGGCAGAGCGGAAGCCTTGATCATATACGTTTAAGTGCTTTAAAAGGCGATGACTGGTATCTGGATGAAGTAAAAGAGGCGATGGATAAAAAGTCCATATTGTATGCCGGTAAGTACAGCACACCGGATTATGAACTCATTTTAAGCGAGGGCTGTGATCTTGCCATAGAGAATACCATGATCTATCACAAGCCGGAGGTTAAGGAAAAACTTATGGAACTGGGCATTCCCGTAATGGTAGAGCAATCGAGTTATGAACCGCATCCATTGGGAAGACTAGAGTGGATCAGATTATACGGAACGCTTTTTGACTGTGAGGATACAGCGGATAAGTACTACTCAGAGCAGTTAAAGCTTGTAGAACCGATAATGCAAATGGACAGTACCGGTGTAAAGGTTGCCTTCTTTTCGGTAACGGATTCCGGGATGATCAATGTCAAAAAGCCTGATGATTATACGGTAAAGATGATCGAACTTGCCGGAGGGGAATACTTCCTTAAACAGAATGATGAAAA
>JAEEGL014795081.1_pt1 | contig 31059 bp, 26 predicted proteins | sample 9134231 | NCBI WGS metagenome assembly JAEEGL01 (sample SAMN16246548, study PRJNA631951) | gut metagenome | biome: gut microbiome; feature: rumen; material: fiber-attached | host: Bos | place: Iran: Karaj | collected 2018-10
CAGCATCCAGAGCATTGCGACGGATATCCTTTTCGGTCAGCTGCGTCTGGTCATCGCCACGATGGACATCGAGGAGATCAACGCCGACCGTGACAAGTTCCTGGCGAACGTCTCCACCAACGTGGAAGCCGAACTCCGCAAGATCGGCCTCAAACTCATCAACGTGAACGTCACCGATATCCGTGACGAATCCGGGTACATCGAAGCCCTCGGCAAGGAAGCCGCCGCCAAGGCGATCAACGACGCGAAGAAGAGCGTCGCCGAGCAGAACCGCTTCGGTGAGATCGGTAAGGCGGAAGCCGACCGGGACAAGGACATCCGGATCGCCGAGACCACCCGCGACACCCGTATCAAGACGGCGGAGGCGAACGCCCTGGCCGTGGAAGGTGAGAACAGCTCCAAGATCGCCATCGCCAATTCCGACGCCGTCCGGCGCGAGAAGGAGGCGGAGGCTGCCCGCGTCGCCGTCGCCGCTGAGAAGGTGCAGGCCGCGAAGGCGCTCCAGGAAGCCTACCAGAGCGAGCGCGACGCCGAGCTCGCCCGTGCCGAGCGTGAAAAGGCGACCCAGCAGGCGAACATCGTCGTTCCCGCCGAGATCGAGAAACAGCGTCTCATCATCGAGGCGGAGGCGGAAGCCGAGAAACTGCGCCGCACCGCCAAGGGTGAAGCCGACGCCATCTTCGCCAAGATGGACGCGCAGGCCCGCGGTACCCTCGAAATCCTCTCCAAGCAGGCGGACGGTTTCGGCAAACTGGTCGATGCGGCCGGCGGCGACGCCCGCGAAGCCATCACCATGCTGATTACCGACAAACTGCCCGAACTGGTGAAGACCCAGGTCGAAGCGGTCAAGGGCATCAAGATCGACAAGGTCACCGTCTGGGACGGCAACGGATCCGGGAAGGACGGGAAGTCCTCCACGGCCGGCTTCATCTCCGGTCTGATGGGTTCCGTTCCCCCGCTCCAGGACCTCTTCAAGATGGCCGGTCTCGAGTTGCCTTCCTACCTGAAGGGCAAGGACGCTCCGGAAGAGCAGGAAGCCGCTCCGGCCGCAAAGGAGGGCTAGCGGTATGCCGATCATCGTCAATGTCGATGTGATGCTGGCGAAGCGGAAAATGTCCTCGAACGAGCTTGCCTCGAAGATCGGCATCTCCGCCGTCAACCTCTCCATCCTGAAGACGGGCAAGGCCAAGGGGGTGCGCCTGTCGACGCTCGACGCCCTGTGCAAGGCGCTCGACTGCCAACCCGGCGACCTGCTCGAATACCGCGAGTGAACGATGAACATCAAAGAAACCCTCCACGTCGCCAAGCGATTCATCACGGAGGATATCTGGCACTTGGACATGCGGGCCCTCTCCCAGGGGAAGGCCCGCCTTGTCCATGATTTGAAGGTCTGCCTGAATGCAATCCAGCAGATCGGACGGAACAACGTCGGACTGCTGTCCGCCTCGCTCTGCTACTTCTGCACGCTCGCCGTCATCCCCCTGCTGGCCGTCTGCTTCGCCTTCACCGGCGGACTCCAGCTGGATTTCCGGCTGCAAAGCCTGCTCTACGAGAACTTCGGAAGCGACAACCCCTTCGTGGAATGGATCATCCACGCGGCGGACAACATCCTCGCCACGGCCCAGTCGGGCGTTTTCGGCATCATCAACGCCGTGCTGTTCATCTGGCTCATCATCTGGATGATGGACCGCGTCGAGAAAGTCTTCAACGTCGTCTGGGAAATCCCGCAGAACCGGACGCGGGGGAAGAGCTACCTGGTCGACATGGGCATCACGCTCCTCATCCCCTTCATCATTGTCATCTTCTTCCTGGGATCCGTCGTGTACACCAACGTGTTCGACTGGATCTTCCCGAAGATTCCCGGGGTAACGGACAAGATCCAGTCCCTGCTGGGTTGGGTGATCTTCGCCGCCGTCACCGTTTTCACGCTGTCGGCGATGTATAAGTTCATCCCGAACACGCTCGTCCATTACAAGTACGCCCTGCAGTCGGCGATCATCTCCGGCGTCGCCTTCACCCTGCTGCAGTACCTGTACCTGGAAACGCAGCTCCTGGTGACGCGGCTCAACGCCGTATACGGCACCATCGCCGCGATACCGCTTTTCCTTCTCTGGCTCCGCTTCGGATGGCTCATCATCATCTTCGGCGTCCAATTCACCTATTCCTTCCAGACCATCGGCGAACAGGACAAGCTCCCGGCCGAAGCGACGGAACAATCCTGACCGCATGAAAAGAACCCGTATCCTGCAAGCGCTGGCCGCCCTGCTAGCCGCTTCCCTCCTTGCCGCCGCGCCCGCTCCCGCCCAGCGGCGCAATGCAAAGAAAAACCTTCTGGACGGTACGACGATCACCCTGAAGACCAGAGCGCCGGCCGTTCCGACCCAGGCCCGCCTGGCCGCCCTGAGTCCGTACGGACTGGGGGACTTCGCCCCCACGAAGACCGTCTTCCTCTATCCGCTCGGAGAGGACGGCGGCAAGGGCATCGTCGAAAACGGCGTGGAAGTCACCGGGAAGCCGGCGGGAAGAAGCAAGGTCCAGGGGCCTGAAATCCCCCTGCCGGGCGGTTTCCTGCTCAATGTGACGGACAGCGCACGGATCGACCTCTATCTGCCGCCCGCGTGCAACGGGCAGATGGTCGTCTGCTGCCCCGGCGGCGCTTATGCGGGGCTCTCCACCTGGGGTGAAGGCGCCTACATGGCCAAATGGTTGTGGGACAGGGGGATCGCCTGCGCCGTCCTGAAATACCGGATGCCGGGCGGCCGCTGGGAACTGCCGCTGCAAGATGTCCAGAACGCGCTGCGTTACTGCCGCTTCCATGCCGCGCAGTGGGGCGTCCGCCAGATCGGCGTCGCTGGATTCTCCGCAGGAGGCCACCTGGCCTCCTGCGCGGAAACACTCTTCATCAGCCCGGAGACGAGGCCGGATTTCGCCATTCTCTGCTACCCTGTCATTTCCTTCGGGGATGCCTTCGGAGACGGGGAGACGCGGGACAACCTCATCGGCGCTCCGGACCAGTGGGACGGACGCCGGAACGGAGACGGCAGCGTGAAGGCCATCTTTGCGATGCGGGACCAGTGGAAGTCCCTGGTAGATGACTACTCCACGCAGAACAATGTCACGGCGCAGACGCCGCCCACCTTCATCGCCACCAGCACCGACGACAACGATGTCGACGTGGAAAACGCCATCTGCTTCTACCGGGCGCTGACGCAGAAAGGAGTGAGCGCGGAACTGCACATCTACCCGTACGGCGGGCATGGCTGGAGTTTCACCGATCCGGCCATCGGGCTGGAAGCCGGCGCGTTCCGGGACAACCTCGGCGCCTGCCGTCCCGAGTTCAGCGATGAACTGGACCGCTGGCTCGCCCTGCAGCGCGACGACCGCGGGCGGCTGGCCGCCCTGCCGGGCGCGCCGCGGATCGATGAGACGAAGCCGCGGGAAAGCGTCCGCCTCTACCCCGAAGGGCAGCGGAGCGACAAGGGCATCGACGGCGTCACCCTCGGTCCTGTCGCTTCGAACGGCGTCACCGGGCCGGAAGTGTACGACCGGCAGAACGGCGTGCTCTTCAACGTGGGCGACAGCGTCCGCTTCGACCTGTACCTGCCGGAGCGGCCGTGCAGGAAGATGGTGATCGTCCTTCCGGGCGGAGGATATGCCTTCACTTCCGCCCGCCACGAAGGTGAAACGGTCGCCTGGTGGCTCTGCAGCAAGGGCATCGGCGCCGCCGTACTGAACTACCGCATGCCGAACGGACAGCTGGAAATTCCGCTCGCGGACGTGCAGAACACCTTCCGCTGGTGCCGTGCGCATGCCGCGCAGTGGGGCGTGGAGCAGATCGGCATCCTGGGCTTTTCGGCCGGCGGACACCTGGCGGCCAGCGCCAGCACCGTCTACGACGATCCCCTCACCCGGCCGGACTTCGCCGTGCTGATCTACCCCGTCACCTCCTGCATGGACGGCGTCGGACACGAAATGAGCACGTCCAACCTGATCGGCGGCCGGCCGGCATGGGCCGGAAACAAAGCCGGCCGTGACGCGGCCGTGGCGCAGCACACGCCGTACCTCCAGGTCGCTTCCGACACGCCGCCGACATTCATCGCCTTCTGCACCGACGACAACATGGTGCCGCCGGAGAACGAACTGCGCTATTACGAGGCGCTTTACCGGAGCCGCGTCGCCTGCGAGATGCACGCCTTCCCCGCCGGCGGCCACGGCTGGGGGTTCCGGACGGAACAGTTCGGCGAGGATCCGTTCCGCGACTTCCGCCATCCGTTCTTCCAAGCCCTGGAACGGTTCCTGTCAGAACGGTAATCGTCAATGTTCAGGAGGTTTGCATTCCGATGGGCCGCCGCGCTCTGCCTGCTTCTGTCCGCCTGTTCGCATCCGGCGGAAGAGAAGCCGGACGAACCCTTGCCCGCCCTCGCGAAGCTGACCATGCTCACGCCGTCCGTCACGCTGACCTCGGGCGGAGAAGGCTACGTGGATTTCAAGGTCAATCCCTATGAGACGGCGTTCGATTTCGACGTGGAAAGCGGCCGGTGCGCCATTTCCCTCAGCAACCAGTACGGTACCGACGCCGCTTTCAGTTTCCGGATCAAACGCATCGAACCGGCCGGCGAAAGCTACGCCGACGTGGGGAAATACCGCGTCTGGCTGGAGGACGCCTTTGTCAAGCATACCTACGAAGAGCTGTGCTGCATCATGCTCACGGACGCATACGGCCGGAAAAGCCGCTCGGACGGGTTCAAGGTCAACTGCACCTGCGACCCGGCCACGAAAGCCCTGCTGGACCTGGGCCTTCCGCTCGTGCAGATCGTCACGGTGAACGGCGAAGAGCCGCGTTGCGACTATGTCACCCACCCGCCCGGCTGCATGGGAGGAGGCATCCGGAACGCCACGAAAGTGCCCGGATCGGTCACCGTTTTCTCCGGGGACGAAATCCGGTATGCCAGCGGGCCGTACAGGATAGACGAGAGCGGGATGACCGTCAAGATCCGCGGCAACACCAGCGCCTACCCGGCCAAGAAGCCCTTCAAGATCAAACTGCAGAAAAAGGCGGACCTGCTGGACCGCGGCAACGAGGACAAGTACAAGGACAAAGAATGGCTGCTGCTCCGCTACGACCAGCTCAAGACGCTGGCCGGCACGAAGGTCAACGAACTGATCGGCATGTCGTGGACGCCCGCCTTCCAGTACGTCAACCTTGTGTTCAACGGAGACTACCGGGGCGTTTACATGCTCGCGGAATCGGTGAAGCGCAACGCGGACTGCCGGCTGAAGGTGGCCAGGAACGGCTATGTCATCGAGTATGACGCCTACTGGTGGAACGAGGACGTCACGTTCACCAACGGATGGGATCCGAGCATGGCCTATACGTTCAAATACCCCGATTCGGACGACATCACGCCGGAAGAAGTCGCCTATATCCGGAAATACATCGGCCGGGTGGAAAGCGCGGTCCTGGACGGCACGTACGAGCAGCGCATCGACATCGTCTCCTTCGCACGCTGGCTGGCCGCACACGACATCCTGGGCAGCCTGGACTGCGCGGGGTCGAACATGTACCTGACCAAGTACGACAATACGGACCATTCCAAGCTGGCGATGGCCAATCTCTGGGATTTCGACGGCATCTACCAGAAGAAGGACACTTGGTCCAATGCGCATATCTGGGGCGCAAACTACTTCCCGGAGCTGCTCTCCAGCACGAATCCGGCATTCCGGGAAGCGTACGCCAACGTGTGCGAAGGGAACGTACGGTCGATCTGCAAGGTGACGGCCAACTACGTGAAGAGTTTCGTCAATTCCGACACGGGGAAAGCGCTCGACGCGTCCCTGGTCCAGGACAACAAGCGCTGGCACGGAGGCGAAGTGCCCGTGGAACAGTGCTATCTGGTCGCCAAGGAATGGTTCGAATCCCGCCCCGGCTGGCTTCTCAACGCCGTCGCTTCTCTCCGGTAACTACTTTCCGCAGTCATAGAGGCCGGCGCGGACCAGGCGGATCTTCGCGTCGGTGACGGCACGGACGGATACTTCGGGATCCGCCCCGTAAAGCCGCACGCCGAAATGTTCGACCGCGCCGGGGGCATCGTGCGTCAGGGAATAGACCCGGCCGCAGAAGGTCACCTCCACGGTTCCCGTGAAATCGAGGTCGAGCGTCAGGCCGGAGAACCTCGGCGCGGGGACCGTCCAGGCAAGGGATTCCCCTGCCGCCAGGGTCTTCCCCTTTTTCCGGAAGGTCGCCACCGGCTTCCTGCCGTCCGTCTGGGACCAGTAGAAATCGGACAGCTCGATGCTGACGCCGTCCTGCAGGGCGCGCTGCTCGTGCGGCGCCTTGAAAATCGAAGCCTGAACCTCATATCCCGCCTCGCGGAGCGTGCGGATGAAGGCGGCGTCCATCATGTCGTGGTTCATCGAACTGATCCCGCAGCGTCCGCCCAGGCGGCCGAGGCGCTCGAGCGCCCGGTCCGGGCCGCCGGCGCTCTGGTTGAGGAGGATCAGGCAGTCGGAATAACCGCGCACGCCGGTCAGCGCCTTTTCGTTGCCGCCGAAAGCGATGAACCCGTCGCCGAGTTTCTTGAACGCCAGGCGGAACGAGGCGTCGATGTCGCTGTGGAGCATCGGCACGACGCCGTAATGCAGGCACGTGTCCAGCAGCTCCTCCAGCGTCGGGATCGGGACGCGCAGCGAGGGGTCCGTGGAAGCGAGGACATACCGGGAGCGGAGTTCTTCGAAGGTATGGTCGCTGACCCGGACCGGTTCCGCGATCACCGAATGATCCGATGCATTGCGCATGGTCCGGTTGATCGTTTCGTCATGCATCAGGACCATCACGCTGTCGGACGTGTACTTCACGTCGCATTCGATGGCCGGATAGCCGTACCAGGCGGCCATCCGCACGCCGGCAGGACAGTTCTCGTTGATATAGAAGGCATCCCCTTCCATCAGCCAGCAGCCCCGGTGGGCGACGGCGGAAGGAAGGCAGGCGTGCCGGGCGGGGCCGCAGGAAACGGCGGCCAGGACGGCGAAGAGGAACAGCAATCGTTTCATATGGCAATTACATGGTTTTCAAGGCGTTACCGGGCACCATCCCCACCGCCTCGCGAAGCCGGTCGCAGAGCGCCTGCGCGGCAAAGGAATCCGAAGGCAGGTAATGGAGGTCGCGCCGCAGGGAAGGCAGCGGCAGGACGGAAAGGTGAAGCCCGGGTGCGGCGATGCCGGCCGGAACGATGCCGGCGGTGCCGTCCGCGGCGGACCGGACGACGGCCAGGACGGAGGAAGGGTCCTCCGAAGAAAAGACGACCCGCGCGCCCAGGTCGTCGGGCAACGCGGTCCGGTACGGAGACCAGACGGCGAGCGGGACATCCTCCGGAAGATCCGTCACGGACGATTCTCCGCGGACGGCCGCTGCCGGCTCCGCGACACCGACCAGCGAAAGGCTGTCTTCCAGGGTGAAACCGGCTTCGCGGCTGCGGGACACGATCCGGACGTCGGCGCCGTCCGCATCCGGGGCAAGAACCTCGACGGTCAGTCCGGGAACGGCCCCGCGGAGGGCGGCCAGCGCCTCGGGAAGCACCAGCAGGGACACGAGGGAGTCGGCAGCGACGCGGAGGGGACGCAGCCGCGAAAAGGGTTCCGCCGCCCCGGAGAACATCCGCTCCGCCGCATCGTACCAGTGCAGGATCCGGTCCGCATACCGGCGGAAGGCCTCTCCTGCCGGCGTCAGGCGGACGGCGCCGCGTGCGCGGACGAACAGCAGCGCACCGACTTCTTTCTCCAGCTCGGCGATGCTCTGGCTGACGGCTGCCTGCGTCACGCCCAGGTCCCGGGCGGCGCGGGTGAATCCGCCGCGTTCCACCACGGCGGCGAATGCTTTCAAACGGTTGTCCCTGATCATAAGAAAAACTTATACTTCTGCAAAGATAGAAAGAATTCTGCGCGTTTGTATTATTGAATATCGGAAATTAATTATCGTTTTTCTTGTATTTTCGAAAGAAAAAACCTATCTTTGCAAAAAAAACAGAACATGTCCATCATCGTCAACCTCGATATCGTGCTGGCGAAGGCCAAAGTCTCCTCCAGCGAACTGGCGCAACAGGTCGGGATCACCCCCTCCAACCTGTCCATCCTCAAGACCGGCAAGGCGAAGGCCGTCCGGTTCTCGACGCTGGAAGCCATCTGCCAGGCCCTGCACTGCCAGCCCGGCGACCTGCTGGAATACCGCGGGGACGACACGGACTCCCCGGAAGAATCAACGAATGAACAAATATAATTCTTTCAAAATGAAAAGATTGATGATCTGCCTGGCCGCCTTCGCGGCCGCCCTGCTGCCAGTGGCTGCGCAGGGCCAGATGCAGGCGCTCCCGAACGATCCGGCCGTCAAGGTCGGCAAGCTCGAGAACGGCCTCACCTATTACATCCGTCACAACGACAAACCCGCGCAGCGGGCCGAGTTCTACCTGGCGACCAATGTCGGCGCCATCCAGGAAACGCCGGACCAGGACGGCCTGGCCCACTTCCTGGAGCACATGTGCTTCAACGGCACGAAGAACTTCCCCGGCAAGGGCATCCTCAACTGGCTGGAGAGCATCGGCGCCTCCTTCGGCGGCAACGTGAACGCCTCCACCGGCGTGGAAGAAACCCAATACATGCTCAACAACATCCCGCTGGTCCGCCAGAGCGTCATCGACACCTGCCTGCTGATCCTCCACGACTACTCCCACTTCGTCCTGAACGAGCAGGAAGAACTCGACAAGGAGCGCGGGGTCATCATCGAGGAACGCCGCGCCCGCCGCAACGCGCAGTGGAGGATGTACGAGAAGTCCCTCCCCTACCTGTACGGCGACAGCAAATACGGTTCCTGCACCCTGATCGGCAGCCAGGAGAACCTCGAGACCTTCAAGCGCGAGAGCATCGTCAACTTCTACGAGACCTGGTACCGTCCCGACCTGCAGGCCGTCATCGTCGTGGGTGACGTGGACGTGGACTATGTCGAGCGCAAGCTCGCCGAGACCTTCGCCGACATCCCCGCCCCCGTCAATCCCCGGCCCAAGGACGTCATCCAGGTACCCGTGCACGAATCCCGCGTGGGCGTCGTCACCGACCCGGAAGCGACCATCCCCGAGATCCTGGTCCTCTCCGAAGGGGAAGCTCAGCCGGAAGAGCTCAACGGCACGGCCGGCGGCAAGATGGTCAGCCTGCTGAAGATGATCACGGCCGTCGTGATGTCGGAGCGTTTCAGCGACATCACCTCGCGCCCCGACGCCCCGTTCCTCAGCGCCGGATTCAGCGTCAGCAACCTCTGCGAGACCGTCGAAACGACGGAAGGCAGTGTCAGCCTGAAGGAAGACGATATCCTGGGCGGCTACCGCGCGTTCGCCATGGAGATCGAGAAGATGATGCGCTACGGCTTCACCGAGGCGGAAGTGAGCCGCGCGAAGGAAAACATCCTGTCCCGCTACGAATCGCTCGCCAACGCGGCGGATACCCGGAAGAACCCGGAGTTCGTCCGGCCGTTGATCCGCCATTTCTTCGACGGCTTCTCCTTCATGGAGCCGCAGGCGGAATATGAGCTGGTCAAGATGATCCTCAGCCAGGTCAGCGCTCCGCTGATGAATCAGGTCGTCAAGCAGATCGGCGCCTTCGAGGATCCGGTGATCCTCTACCAGGGCCCGCAGAAGGACGGGATCGCCACGCCGACGGAGGCGCAGCTCCTCCAGGTGCTGAAGGAAGTGAAGGAAGCGCAGATCGAAGCGCCTGCCGAGGAAGAGACCGGCGTGGAGCTGATGGACCCTTCCACCCTCGCGGGATCGGCCGTGAAGAAGACGCGCCAGACGCTCTATGACGCGACCGAATGGAAGCTGAAGAACGGCGTCAAGGTGGTCGTCCTGCCGACGGAATACAAGAAAGACCAGATCCTCTTCACCCTCTACAAGCAGGGCGGCGAGAGCCTGATCCCCACGGAAGACCTGCCTTCCTTCGAGGACAACATCTACGGTTCCTTCGAGAGCGCGCAGGGCCTCTCGCGCTTCAAGGGCACGGAACTGACCAAGGTGCTTTCCGGCAAGCGCGTGAACGTCAGTCCGTTCATCGACGCGCTCTACCACGGCGTGAGCGGTTCGTCCACCGTCAAGGACCTCGAAACCGCCTTCCAGCTGATCTACCTGTACTTCACCGACCCGCGCTTCGACGCCGAGGAGTTCGAAACGGCCGTCTCCCAGCTGCGGACCGTCCTGCCCAACGCCATGAAGCAGCCGAACTTCATCTTCTCGCAGGCGCTTGACAAGGCGCTCTACGGAGACAATCCGCGTGAAGTGAGCATCTCCCCCGAACTCCTCGACCAGGCATCCCTGGAGACGATCGAGCGGAACTACCGGAAACTGTTCGCCGACGCGGCCGGCGCCGTGATGGTGATCACGGGCGACGTCACGCCCGATTCCGTCCGCCCGCTGGTGGAAAAATACATCGGATCCCTGCCGAAGGGCAAGAAGGCGACCAAGTGGGTGGACAACCAGCCGCAGATCGCCAAGGGCGCCGTCGAGGACGTGTTCAAGCAGGACATGGAGACCCCGATGACCACCGTTCTCCACGTCTACTCCGTGTACAAGGCGTACGATCCGCAGAAGGCGGAGAACCTCGACGCGCTGAAATACATCCTCGACCAGGTCTACACCGAGACGCTGCGTGAGGACGAGGGCGGCACGTACGGTTCTTCCGTGGCGGCGGCGAGCCGGCAGCTGCCGGACGGCCGCTACCTGCTGCAGGTCTACTTCAACAGCAAGCCCGCCCTGGCCGGCAAACTCCGCGACCTGGCCAAGGAAGGCCTGAAGAAGCTGGCCGAGGAAGGCCCGACCGACGAGCAGTTCGCCAAGACGGTCGAGAACTTCAAGAAGAACCTGCCCGAAAACCGGATCAACAACACGTGGTGGCACCGCAGCCTGCTGAACTTCTACCGTACCGGACGCGATACCGACAAGGAAACGGAGGCCGCCGTCGCCGGACTGTCGAAGGCGGGCATCCAGGAAGCCGCGAAGGCGCTGCTGGAATCCGGCAACTTCATCGAAGTGGTGATGGAACCCGGACAGACTGCCGAAGCGGAATAAACGCTTCCCGCAAAAGAAAAAGCGAGCCGGCTCGATGGAGCCGGCTCGCTTCGTTTTCAAGCCAGGATTACTCCGCGGGAGCGATGGCGCCCATCGGGCAGGCGTCGGCGCAGGTACCGCAGTCAATGCAGGCGTCCGGATCGATCACATAGATGTCACCTTCGTGGATCGCGCCCTGGGGGCATTCGCCGGCACAGGTGCCGCAGGCGATGCAATCTTCAGAAATCTTGTAAGCCATAATGCAAAAAATGTTAATTGTTTTCAATGCCATGCGCATTCAACCGAATGCGGCACAAAGATAATGTATTTTTCAGAAAAACAAATACCATACCCCGACAATGACAAGGGCAAGCAGCACTTTGATTCCCTTGGCCAGGAAAAAGGAGGAACGGCTTTCGGAAAGCAGGGGCAGGGCCGCATGCCCGTCCTGGACGATGGCGTTGGCCAGCAGGACCGGGAAAGGGATGACGCCGGCCGCATACAGCGTCACGAAAGCCATGTGCGGGCCGGACTGCGGGATCAGGCCCACAAGGATCGCCAGCGGGAGCATCAGGAGCGGATGGGAGCCGATCCACGCGGACACGTCGGCGAAGTGCAGCGCGGTTTCCACCACGAGCAAAACGCCGAAACTCCACAGGAATACGGCAGGCAGATGCCGGCAGACGATGTGCTCCCAAAGGTGTTCGCGGACGAAGTGGTCGCCTCCCCAGCGGATCCACCACAGGACGGGAAGGAACAGGATGAAAACCGGCCATACGACCCAGCGCTCGGATGCCAGCAGCGGCAGGACGCTTCCGACCGCACCTTCAGGCACGTGCTCTTCTTCCAGGAAACCGCTCGCCCACGCCCACAGGAAAAGCAGGACGCCGAGCAGCAAGACCAATCGCCGCCAATCGAACCGGTAGGGCTTCCCTCCCTCCTTCCTGCGAATCTCCGGCAAGTCGCTCCGATGCACTTCGAACGTATCTTCCAGCCGCGTGGGAAGGCGGTTCCCCCGCTGCCCCATCACCCGGTTGCAGACCAGGCCCGCAACGACGCCGAGCAGAAGCAGGAAGAGAAAAAGCGGAAGCGCTTTCGAGGGGAACAGCGCCAGCATCAGGAAGGCCTCGTCGCCGGCGGTCGCGACCAGCATCGCAAGCAGCGCGCCGAAACCGACCAGCCGGTGGGTATACAGGGAGACGGCGGCGAATCCGCCGACACATCCCGGAACCGCTCCCAAGGCGGCGGAAAGCAGCACCTGTCCCCCGGGGGACTTGGCGAGCAACGGGAAAAGGCGGCCGCGCGTCGAGACGTTCAGGACCTCGAAAATCATCATCATCACGACCACCAGGCCGGAGATGAGCACGGCGCCCCGCAGGGAGACAAGCAGGATGGACAGAAAACCGTTCATGCAGGAAACGTCATCCCACCCAGCCGGTCACGAACAAGGTGATCAGCGGACGGTGCGGAGAATTGGTGTACAGATTGAGCAGGATCAGGGTCTCCCCTTCCGGGAGTTCCGAGGTGTCGACGTCGACCTCCAGCGTCCCCTTGGCGCCGGGCGCGAGCGAAGGGACGGAGCGGACGGTGCAGCTGTTGCTGTCCGTATCGACCTTGTACAATGTAAGGGAGCTCTTCCCGGCATTGCGCAGGTTGAAGGTACATGTCGTCTTCGTCCCCTTCTTCACGCGGCCGAACGAGACGGTGCTGTCGTCAAGAAGCGGGCGGGACGCGTTCTCGACCTGCTCTTTGGACCAGCCGGAGAAATTCTCCTTCGTGACGGCGCGGACGCCGATCTGCGCATGCCCGGCGCCGAGGAGCGGATTCGGGTCGGTCCGGACGGCCTCTGCACCCGCCTGGACTTTCTCCTTGGCGACGGGACGGACCACGGCGGCGTAGCTGCGTCCATCGGCGAGCGGCGTCGCATAATAATAGTTCCGCCCCCAGCGCGAGCGGTCCGCGGTAACGGTATAGTACAGCTTGACCGTTCCCTTCACGGGAATGGTTTCCGAGGAAAGACGGAGCGAGAGACCGGCGGAGACGTCCTTGAACGTAAGCCGGACAGGCTTGGTGCCCAGGTTGGCGACCGTCACCTCGCCGCTCTTCGTCTCCCCCTGCGAAAGGTTTCCGCCGCTGATCTCCGCCTCGCGGAAGCCCACGGGGCCGAAGCGGACGGGATAGGTTTCCGCCAGCGACAGTTTCTTTGCATGGCTGATGCCGCGGAAACGCAGGATGACCGGCTGCTTCTGGACGGAGAGGTAGACCGTCAGCGTCTTGTCGAATGGATAGGCGCCCTCGTCGTTGCTGTACGTCGCCGTGATGGTGCCGGTCTCGCCCGGACGGAGCGGGTTGCGCGTCCAGTCCACGTCGGTGCAGCCGCAGGAGGAGGCGACGTTGTAGATCACCATCGCTTCCTTCCCGATGTTCTTCACATGGAAGGTCGTCTTCAGCGGTCCGTCGGAGAGCATGACGTCCCCGAAATCGTAGAGGACCCGGTCGAACTCGGCCGCATCCGCCACGCGGACCGGCGTGGGTTTGTCCTGGGCGAAGGCGCACGCCGCCCCGGCCAGCGCCAGCAGCACCGGAAGGAGGACGCGGATATGCAGCATCGTTTTCATATCAAGAAAGTTTCCTGACTGTTCAAAAAGCGTATTGCAAATATCTTTCCAAAGGACAAAGGTAGGACATTTTCAAATCAAGCACAAAATTTGTAAATTTGTAGAATCGGGCGTCATGCCCGGGAAAGAAATATGGCGAAAGAGACTCAGAACAACTACACGGACGAGAATATCAAGACCCTGGAAGGCGTCGAACACATCCGCCGGCGGCCCGGCATGTACATCGGGCGGCTTGGGAACGGATCCAATCCCGGAGACGGCATCTACGTGCTGCTCAAGGAGATCGTCGACAACTGCATCGACGAATTCTCCGCCGGATACGGCAAGCAGGTCCAGATCACGGTCGAAGAAGGCAGCGTGACGGTGCGCGACTTCGGGCGCGGCATCCCGCTCGGGTCGGTGGTCAAGGCGACCAGCGAACTCAACACGGGCGGCAAGTTCGACGACAAGGTCTTCAAGAAGTCCGTCGGCCTCAACGGCGTCGGCACCAAGGCCGTCAACGCGCTGTCGGAGCATTTCTACGTGGAGTCGTTCCGCGACGGCGAGAGTTCCTGGGCGGAATACGAGCGCGGCGAACTGAAGGACAGCGGCCGCAGGGAGCACGTCTCCGACAAGAACGGAACGCTGGTCTCCTTCACGCCCGACCGCGAAATGTTCGGCCAGTACGCCTTCAACATGGATTTCGTCGAGACGATGGTCAAGAACTACTCCTACCTGAAGAAAGGGCTCGCCCTGGTGCTCAACGGCACGACGTACAAGTCGGAGAACGGCCTGCTCGACCTCGTCAAGGAGAATCTCTCCGAAACGCCCATCTACGAGCCGATCCACCTGGAGGACGAAGACATCGAGGTGGTCCTGACGCACGGCAACTCCTACGGCGAGAACATCGCCTCTTTCGTCAACGGGCAGAACACCCGCGACGGCGGCACGCACCTGGCGGCTTTCCGCGAGGCGATCGCCAAGACGCTGAAGGAGTACTTCAAGAAGAATTACGCGCCCGAGGACTGCCGGCAGGGCATCATCGGCGCGATCAGCATCCAGATCCAGGAACCGAATTTCGAGGGGCAGACCAAGACGAAGCTCGGCTCCACCTACATGTGGGAGAAATACAAGACCGACGAACACGGGAAGAAGCTGCAGAACCCGGACGGTTCGCTGGAAATCGACCGCGGCCCGACGATCCGCACCTTCGTCAACGACTTCGTCGCGAAGAAGCTGGACAACTACCTGCGGATGCACCTGGACATCGTTCCCCGCATCGAGGAGAAGATCAAGGCTTCCCAGGCCGAGCGCGAGGAGATCTCCGGCATCCAGAAGAAGACCCGCGAACGCAACAAGAAGGCGAATGTCTACAACAAGAAGCTGCGCGACTGCCGCTACCATTTCAACGACAAGCTGCCCAAGGACAAGGAAGGGCTCGGCGAGCAGACCAGCATCTTCATCACCGAGGGCGACTCCGCGAGCGGAACCATCACGAAGGTCCGCAACGCCCTCTACCAGGCGGTCTTCAGCCTTCGCGGAAAACCCATCAACTGCTACAAGGAGAGCCGCCGCAAAGTGGCCGAGAACGAAGCGCTGACCCTCCCCGTCCCCGCCCTGGGCGTGGAAGACGACCTGGACGATCTCCGCTCCAACAACATCATCGTGGCGACGGATGCCGATGACGACGGCATGCACATCCGGATGCTCGTCCTCACTTTCTTCATGAAATACTACCCCGACCTGATCCGGCGCGGGCACGTATACATCCTGCAGACCCCCCTCTTCCGCGTCGCGAACAAGAAGGAGCGGGCCTACTGCTACACGTCCGAAGAGAAGGAGACGGCCATCGCCCGGCTGAAGACCGCCGTGCAGATCACCCGCTTCAAAGGCCTGGGCGAGATCTCGCCGGAAGAATTCGTCGACTTCATCGGCGAGGACATGCGCCTCGACCTCGTCAAGCTGGCCGACGAAGAGTCCATCTCCGAGATCATGGAATTCTACATGGGCGACAATACCATCGACCGCCAGAACTTCATCCGCGCGAACCTGAAGTCGGAGGAAGAGCTGGAGGATATAAACATTTAAAAATCATGACATTACGCGCAAAATTCTGCGGCTGGCTGCTGCGCAGGATGGGTTGGAAGACCATCGGCGGTCCGATGAAGGAGAAAAAGGCCATCGTGCTGGGGGTTCCCCACACGTCCGCCGCGGATTTCATCATTTCCTACCTGTTCTATACGCAGTTCGACAAGGAAGCCCACGTGATGATCAAGAAGGAGTTTTTCTTCTGGCCGGTGGGCTGGTTCCTCCGGAGCGTCGGCTGCATCCCCGTGGACCGCAGCAGCGCCGCCGCAATGGTCAAGAGCCTGATCGGCGAAATGGAGAAGGCGGATACCTTCCACCTCGCCATCGCCCCGGAAGGCACGCGCAAGGCGACGAAGAAATGGAAGACGGGATACCACCTCATCGCCAAGGAGGTGGGCTGCCCGGTCTATGCCGGATTCTTCGACTGGGGACGCAAGGAAGTAGGATGCGGCGAGATCTTCCCCCTGACCGACGATGCCCGGGCCGACACGGACCGGCTGCAGGCTCATTATGAGAAGATGGGCCTGCGCGGCAAGAATCCGGAAGGATTCATCACCCACTGACACAACGGACAAATGGCAAAAAGAAGACTGTTCAAGGCGAGCAAGGAGAGTTATGTAACCACCCTTGCAAAACTGTTCGAATACGCGACGGACAATTTTTCACGGCGCCCGCTTTCGCGGTTCGTCGACGGAGGAGACCAGGCATACACCTACGAGAGCTTCAAGCACAAATGCCTGGAGCTCTCGCATCGTTTCAACCGGTTCGGCATCGGCGCGGGCGACAAGGTGGCCATCCTCTCGGGCAACATGCCCAACTGGACGGTGGCGATGTTCTCCTGCGTTCCCTTCGGCCGCGTCACCGTCCCCATCCTGCCCGATTCCTCCGGAAGCGAGGTGGAGAACATCCTGCGGCACTCTTCCTGCAAGGCGATCTTCATCACGAAGAAACAACTTCCGAAACTTTCGCAGGAAATGGTGGACGAACTGACCCTGGTCATCGACATCGAGACGTTCGAATTCATCAAGAAGGACGACAGCGCCTTCACCTGCGAAGGGCACGTCGTCGACCCGCAGGCGGACGACCTGGCATCGATCATCTACACCTCCGGCACGTCCGGACAGGCCAAGGGCGTGATGCTGAGCCATCGGAACTTCTGCCAGAACATCATCGCGGCCTCCTACGCGCAGAAGGCGGGCAAGAAGGACCGCTGGCTTTCGATCCTGCCGATGTCCCACACCTACGAGATGGCGTTCAGCGTGCTCTATCCTCTCTACGCCGGCGGCTGCGTCTACTACCTGCAGAAGCCGCCGACCCCGACGGTGCTCCTCGCCGCGATGAAGAAAGTCCGTCCGACGATCATGTGCGCCGTGCCGCTCATCATCGAGAAGATCTACAAGAACAGCGTCAGGCCGACCATCGAGCGCAGCCGCATCCTGTCGTGGATGCGGGAGCACTGCGCCTGGCTGCTGTACTGGCTGGTGGGCAGGAAACTGTACAATACGCTCGGCGGCCGGCTGCGCTTCTTCGGCATCGGCGGCGCGAAGGTGGATTCCACGGTGGAGGCGTTCCTCAAGAAAGCCCGCTTCCCCTACGCCATCGGCTACGGCCTGACGGAGACGGCGCCCCTGATCACGAACGCCTGCGTCGGGAAGACCGTCGTGGGCTCGATCGGCGTCCCGGCCTGGAACGTGGAGGTCAAGCTGCTGAACGTCAACCCGGAAACCGGCGAAGGCGAGATCGCCGTACGGGGCGACAACGTGATGCTCGGCTACTACCGCGATCCGGAGCGGACACGCGCCGTCCTCAGCGACGACGGCTGGTTCCGCACCGGCGACCTGGCGACGGTCGACGCCAAGGGGATCTACTACATCAAGGGACGGCTCGGAAACATGATCGTCGGGCCGTCCGGAGAGAACATCTATCCGGAGGAGATCGAGCAGGTGATCAACGGAATCACGGGCGTCAACGATTCGCTGGTCGTCGAGCGGGACGGCAGGCTCGTCGCCCTGGTCAAGTTCGACGAGCATTATCTCCTGTGGAACCAGGAATCCGAGGACAAGCTGTTCGAGTCGCTCCAGGCCAAGAAGAAGGCCGTGCTGGATTTCGTCAACAAGCACGTGGGCAAGCAGTCGAAGATCAGCGAAGTGCAGGAAATGAAGGAAGACTTCGAAAAGACGGCCACACAGAAGATCCGCCGTTTCAAGTACAAGGAAGAGAAGGAGGGAAAAGATGCGCCGCACAATGGATAGAAGGACGGTACTGCCCGCATTGCTCTGCATCAGCATGATGCTTTCGTCATGCGCCGACAGTCGGCTTTATACGGCGCGGGACTTCGAAGACCCGCAGATGAAGTGGAGGCCGGTCCCCCTGTGGTTCTGGAACAACGCCACGGTGGAGGGCGACGTGCTGGCGTCCGAGCTGGAGAACATGGTCGGACTGGACGGATACGGCGGTTGCGCCATCCTGCCCTTCGGGGAGCGCTTCCGTCCCGCGTATCTTTCCGAGGATTATTTCGACCTCTACGGGCGCGCCGTCGCCAAGGCGCGGGAACTGGGCGCCCAGCTCTCGCTCTACGACGAATACGGTTTCCCGAGCGGGAGCATGGGGGCGTCCAACGGGAACGGCGTTCCGACCTTCATGAACCGTCATCCCGGCAAGACCATCAAGCGGCTGGACAAGGCGGAGTACGCGCTGCAGCCCGGCCGGGAATTCACGCTCGACCTGAAAACGGTTCCCGGCACATTGATGGCCGTCGCCGGGTACAACGCCGCAGAGAAGAAGAGCATCAGCCTGCGTTCCTGCATCCGGGACGGCGTGCTGACGTGGACCCCTCCGGATGGAGACGGCGGCTGGACCTTGATGGTGTTCAACTGCGTGACCGACGGGGATCCCAATGTGGATTATCTGGACCCGGAGGCGGTCCGCCTTTTCGTGGAAGACACGCACGAGCAGTACTTCAAGCATTTTCCAGAAGCGTTCGGCAGGACGATCACTTCCACCTTCTTCGATGAGCCCACCCTCTACCGGGCGCAGGGACGGATCTGGACGGATGCCTTCAACGAAAAGTTCATGGAGTGCCACGGTTTCCCGCCCGACAGCCTGTATCCGGCCCTGTGGTATGACATCGGCGGGCAGACACCGTCAGCCCGCAACCTGCTGTTCGGGCTGAGGGCCCGGCTCTATGCGGAAGGGTTCATGAAGACGGTCGCCGAATGGGCGACGGCGCACGGCATCCTCTCCACCGGGCATCAGGATCAGGAGGAGATCCAGAATCCGACCAGCGTAGCAGGCGACCTGATGCTGGACGGGAAATACATGACGATGCCGGGCATCGACAAGATCGGCGGCGGACGCCCCACGGAGGATTACTACAAGGTGGTCTCCAGTTCGGCTTGCAACTGGGACCATCCGCAAGTCATGTCGGAGACGTTCGGAGCGATGGGAAACATTCCGGTGGAACAGTTGTACCAAGTGGCCATCGAGCAGTATTCCAAGGGGATCACGAACCTGATCCCCCATGCCGTCTGGTACGATGACAAAGGGGTAGCCTCCTATTTCCTGCCCGAACTGTCTTGGCGGAATCCGCTCTACAACAAGGATCTGCGACCGTTCAACACCTTCCTCGCCCGCTTACGCTATATCCTGGCCCGGCCGGGTCGGCACGTGGCCGACATCGCGGTCCTGTATCCCATCCAGACCCTGCAAGCCGGGCATACGCTGGACGGCGCATTGGGTTATTACAACGGCGGCGTCGCGGTCGAAGGGACGGACTACAACCGGATCTCATCCCTGCTGACGGATGAACTGGGGCGCGATTTCACCTACCTTCACCCGGAGGTGCTGGATGACAGGTGCTCCGTAGACGGAGACGGAATCCTGACAATGCACAATCCCGTCAATACGGAGCATTTCAGCACGATCATCCTGCCCGGTGTGAAGGTCATCAGCAAAAGCAACCTGGCGAAGATCGAAGCGGCCTGGAAGGGCGGCGCGAACATCATCTTCACGACACAACTGCCCGAGCGGTCCGCCGACCCCGCTGCGTCGGACGAGGAGATCCAGGCCGTCGTCCGCCGGATGATGGATTCCGGGACTGCCGTCTTCGTGGCATCTCCCGATGCCGGTTCCCTGAGCGACGCACTGGACAGGAGCAGGACCGCCGCCGATGTCCGTTTCGAAACCGATTCCCAGCCCTTCAATTACATTCACAAGATCATCGGGAAGAGACATGTCTATTTCTTCGGCAATATCGATGACCGGCCGTCTTCCTGCACGATCCGCCTGCGTGAGGACATCCCGTCCGCCTGCTGGCTGGATCCGCATACAGGAACGGCGACGCGGGCGGCGCTGAAGCACGTCGACGGGGGGACGGAGGTCGGACTGACCCTCGCTCCTTCCCGCTCCTCCTTCCTCATTTCCGGGAAGATACGCTGACGAAGGCACCGAAGAGAAATGAAAAAGGAGCCGGCTCAATGAGTCCGGCTCCTTTTCTATTCGTATCTGGTGCAGTCTTACTCGGCGACGACGGTGAACTTCACCGCAGCCTTGACGGCCTTGTAGCACTTCACGACACCTTCATACTCGCCCAGCGCCTTGATGTCGGCGGGGAGGGTGATGTTCTTCTTCTCGACCTCGATGCCGACGTTCTTCAACGCAGCCTCGATGTCAGCGGAAGTGACGGAGCCGTAGATCTTGCCGGACTCGCTGACCTTGACGGCCACCTGCACGGGCGTAGCGGCGATCTTGGCGGCCAGCGCCTCGGCGTCGGCGACCAGCTTGGCCTCCTTGTGCGCGCGCTGACGGACCGTCTCCGCGAGCTGCTTGAGCGCGGAAGGAGTGGCTGCCGTAGCAAAACCCTGAGGAATCAGATAATTCAGACCGTAGCCGGCCTTCACCTCGACCACATCACCGGGATCACCGAGATTGGCGACTTCTTTCTTCAAAATGATTTTCATAAGGCAGTCTCTTATTATTTAAGAAGGTCGGTCACATAAGGAAGCAACGCAAGGGAGCGGGCACGCTTGACGGCCTGGGCGACTTTGCGCTGGAACTTGAGGGAGGTTCCGGTGATACGGCGGGGAAGGATCTTGCCCTGCTCGTTGAGGAACTTCTTGAGGAACTCGGGATCTTTGTAATCCACGTATTTGATACCCGCCTTCTTGAAACGGCAGTATTTCTTCTTGCGAACCTCTACGGTCGGAGGATTCAGGTAGCGGATGGAACCGTTCTGTGCATTATTCTGTGCCATAGTCAATTTCCTCCTGATTAAGCGTTTTCTTCATTTTCAGCGGGCGCTTCGGCGGCGGGAGCCTCCTGGACGGGAGCTTCCTCCTGGACGGGAGCCTCGGCCTGGGCCTCGGCGGCCTTGCCACGGTTCTCGCGGCGCTTCTGGGCGTAAGCGACGGCGTCCTTGTCGAGGGCGACAGTCAGGTAGCGGATGATCCGCTCGTCACGGTGATACTGGGTTTCGAGCGTGTCGACGAACTCGGGGGTCGACTTGAACTCGATCAGGTAATAGAAACCGGAGGTCTTGTGCTGGATCGGATAAGCCAGCTGGCGGAGCCCCCAGTTTTCTTCGTACACGACCTCGCCACCGTTGTCGGTGATGAGCTGGGTGTACTTTGCAACCGCTTCCTTCATCTGCTGTTCAGACAAAACGGGAGTTGCAATGAAAACGGTCTCGTACTGTTTGATCATTTGTGTAAATGTTTAATAATAAATAAATTGCAGCCCTTCTTGGTACGTATGCCAACCAAAAAGGACTGCAAATATACGAATAATCCTCAGAAATCCAACGATTTCGGGGTTATTTCTTCGGAATGTTTTCCAGCACGGCGAGCAGGAATTCCCAGCACTTGCCCACCGTGTCGATCTTCAGGCGTTCGTCCGACGAATGGGGATACATGATGGTGGGTCCGATGGACACCATCTCCCAGTTCGGATACTTGGCTCCCATGATCGCGCACTCCAGGCCGCCGTGGGTGGCGGTGATGTGCAGCTTGGTGCCGAACAGGCGCTCATACGTCTCCTCGAGCACATGGATCATCGGGGTGCCGAGCAGGGGCGTCCAGCCGCTGTAGGCGCCGGCGGTCTTGTATTTCGCGCCGGCCAGTTCGAAGGTGTGGCGGATCGAATCGGAAAGCGCCATCTTGGCGGTGTCGATCGAACTGCGGGTCAGGGAATGCACCGTCAGGTGGCCCTTCTCCGTACGGACGATGGCCATGTTGGTGGACGTCTCGGTCAGGCCGGGCAGGGTGTCGCTCATCCGCTTCACACCGTGCGGGCAGGCCAGGATGGCCTTGAAGGCGGAGACAATCACCTTCGGGCTGATGTAACGCGCGGGAGCGGCGGCCTTGTCGACCAGCAGGAGCATGTCCGGATCGGAATGCTGGTACTCGAACTTGATCTCGGAGAACGCCTTCTCCACCGCGGCGGAAAACGCCTTGTATTCCTTCTTCGGAACCAGGAGTTCCGCCTCCGCCTCGAACGGGATGGCGTTGCGCAGGGAGCCGCCCCTGAAGGACGCCACCTTCACGCCGAACGGATCGAGGAGCGGGAGGAGGATGCGGCAGAGCACCTTGTTGGCATTGGCGCGCCACAGGGAGATGTCCATGCCGGAATGGCCGCCCTTCATGCCCTTGACCGTCACCTTGCAGCCGACGCTGCCTTCCGGCGCGGCATAGGTCCGGTACGCGAAGTCGGCGGTGCCGTCGATGCCGCCGGCGCAGCCCGTGCAGAGCTCGCCTTCCTCCTCGGAGTCGAGGTTCAGGAGGATGTCGCCCTTCAGGACACCGGGCTTGAGGCAGTTGGCGCCGGTCATGCCCGTCTCCTCGTCATAGGTCACGAGCAGCTCCAGCGGACCGTGCTTGAGCGACTTGTCTTCGAGGACGGACAGGGCGAGCGCCACGCCGATGCCGTTGTCGGCGCCGAGGGTCGTGCCCTTCGCCTTGACCCACTCGCCGTCCACGACCGTTTCGATCGGGTCGGTGAGGAAGTCATGCTTCGTATCCGCCGTCTTCTGCGGGACCATGTCCATGTGCGCCTGCATGATGACGCCTTTCCGGTCTTCGAAGCCGGGCGTGGCAGGGACGGAGAAGATGATGTTTCCGGTGTCGTCACGGAACACGTCGACGCCGTGCTCCTTCCCCCAGCGGAGGAGGTATTCCTGAATCTTGCCCTCGTGCTTGGACGGACGGGGGATGCGGGTGATGCCGTAGAAGTTGTTCCAGACGGATGCCGGTTTCAAATCTTTGATTGTCATATCATTCTGTCAATTAAGTGGTTACTTGGAAAGCGGGAAGTAGGCTTCGCGGCCCAGCTGGTACACGGCCACCCGGTCCTGCAGGAGCAGGTTGACGCCGTCCAGCAGCTTGACGGTGCAGATGGAAGGGATGCGGTAGACCGCCGTGTTCCCCTTCGCGGCGACGCCCTTGCCGGCGGCGTCGGAGATCTCCTGCGGCACCAGCTCCAGGATGAACGGCTTGCCGGAGACATTGTCGGCCGGGACGAGCCCGTCGGTGTCGGAGACCCGGAAGGCGATGTAGGCCTGGTTCTTCCGGCCGGCCTCGGGGACGACGTCGCATTTCATCGTCTGGGTCTGGAACTCGCTGTAGCCGATGAACATGGAGAGGTATTCCTTCTCAAGGGCGGAGATTTCCTTCAGGGCGGCGCCCATCGCTTCCCCGCTGTAGGTCGCGTCCGTGTCGCCGGTGACGATCTGGACCCGCTTCTTGCGCAGTTCGAAGATCATGTCGGCCGCCTCGCGCGCGCGTTGCTCAAGCGGCTTCTTGACGACCATGTCCTGCTGCACGGCCACCTTGCCGGAGGCGTCCTCCCCCGCGCCGCGGTACAGCGTGGCGGATTCGGAAGTCAGGCCGGAATCCACGCCGCGCTCCGAGAAGTCAGACCCGGACGGCGGAGCGAAACGCCAGGCGGCGCCGTCACCGAAATGGCCGTCCGCCAGGGCGATCAGGCCCTGCGAGGAGAGAGAGAGGAAATCCATCGACGCCTTGCCGGGCGTCACGTAGTAACGCTTGTCCTGGTCCGCCTCGATGCACGGGGTCATCGTCACGCTGCGGACGGTGCAGGTCGTACGGTCCTCTTCCGCCGCCTCGATGCCCAGGTACTTCGAAGCGTATTTCGCATACGGGCCGGCATAGAAGTATTCCTTGACCGCCTCCACCTGGAGGGAGATGACGGTGCGCGGCAGCGCATACGTCACGGTACCCATCGCGTCCTGGGCGGCCGCCTTCCCGGTCGGGAGCAGCATCGCGGCCAGGGCGAGCAATGAAAGATTCGCAATCCTTTTCATGATCATAACGTGTGTTTTGTTTGTTTCTGTCATTTCCAGCGCCTGTGCGACCAGAGATAGTTCCACGGAAGGGCGTCCAGGTCGCGTTCCAGCAGGGAGAAATACTTCTCCATCAATTCCTTTTCACCGATCTGCGAGGCGTCGGGCGTGAGGAGGGTGTAGGTAACCTCGTACCGGCCGCGCGAGACGGGGGCCATGCCCATGTACACCACGGGCAGGGCGAGCTTGCGGGCCAGCGCGGCGCCGCCCAGCATCACCTTCGTCTCCTGGTGCATGAACGTCAGCGTCTCGCTGACACGGGCGTTGGCGTACGGGTACTGGTCGTTGGGGAAGAAGTACCACTTCCCTTCGCCGCGGTGCGTCAGCGCGTATCGGAGGATCTCCTTCGAAGAGACATAGCCGTTGAAACCGAGCCGGCGGGCGGGCGCGCTGCGGTTCAGGCGCATGACCTCGTTCCAGAGCGGGTTCGACAGCCGCTTGTACACGACGACGACATCGGCGGCGGCATACGGCCGGGAAGCGCCTTCGCGCGGGTCGTATTCCATCATGCCGCCGAGCAGTTCCCAGTTGCCGCAGTGGGAGGTCATCACCAGGGCGCCGCGCTCCCCTTTCAGGCCGTCCAGCAGTTCGGGATTGGTCTCCACGACGAGTCCCTGCCTGCGGAAGCGCTCCCCCTTGCGGCAGCCGCCGAACCAGAGGGTCTCGGCGAAGATTTCACCGAGGTGGCGGTAGAACAGCCTGGTCAGCCGGCGGATTTCATCATATCCCTTGCCGGGGAAGGAACGGGCCAGGTTGACCGAGACGACGTCGCGGCGGTACCGGAAGACGGCGCGGAGCAGCCAGGAAACGGCGCCCGCGAAGGCGTAATGCACCTTCAGCGGGAGGGCGGCGAGGCAGCGCAGCAGCACCAGCAGGATGTTCAGCAGTATCAGCATGTCCTTCGTTCCTTCAGACGTTCGCAAAAGACAAATTTAACAATTTTTGGAAGATATGCCACTTTTTTCGTACCTTAGTACCTCCCGGATGGCATTCCGGACGCCCAAGAAGCAACTAAAATACACAATAGAATGTTCAAGAACCAACCCAAGGGACTCTTCGCCCTCGCCCTGGCCAACACCGGAGAACGCTTCGGCTACTACACGATGCTGGCCATCTTCCTGCTCTTCCTGCAGGCCAAATTCGGATTCACCGCCTCCGCCGCCGGACAGTTCTACGCCATCTTCCTGGCCGCGGTCTATTTCATGCCCGTCCTCGGCGGCTGGCTGGCGGACAAGATCGGCTTCGGAAAATGCGTCGTGACCGGCATCTGCATCATGTTCATCGGCTACCTGTGCCTCGCCATTCCGACCAACGCCTTCGCCAGCCGCGGGCTCGCGCTCGCCCTGATGATCGCGGCGCTGCTGCTGATCGCCGTCGGAACCGGCCTCTTCAAGGGGAACCTGCAGGTCATGACCGGCAACCTGTACGACGATCCGGCCTACAGCGCCAAGCGGGACTCCGGCTTCAGCCTCTTCTACATGGCCATCAACGTCGGCGCCATGTTCGCCCCGACAGCGGCCACCGCGCTGACCAACAGGCACCTCGCGGGCGCCGGCCTCATCTACAAGGCGGACATTCCCGCGCTCGCGCACCAGTTCATCAACGGAACCCTCCAGGATCCGGCCCCGCTGCAGGCCCTCCAGGCCGCGATGCCCGGCGCCGAAGCGAAAGCCATGGCGCTCGGCGATTTCAGCCAGTACTACATCAGCAACCTCTCCACGGCCTACAACCTCGGTTTCGCCGTGGCCTGCGTCTCGCTGCTCGTCTCCATGGCCATCTATTTCGGCTTCCGTTCCTGGTTCAAGCATACCGATGTCAATCCCAAGCAGCAGGCCGCCGAAGCCCAGCAGGCCGCCGCGCTCACGCCCAAGCAGACCAAGGACCGCATCGTCGCCCTGTGCCTCGTCTTCGCCGTCGTGATCTTCTTCTGGATGGCCTTCCACCAGAACGGATCCTCGCTGACCTACTTCGCCCGCGACTACACGCAGGCCGAGGTTTCCGGCATCACCCGCATCGGCTTCAGCATCTGGCCGCTGTTCCTGATCGCCATCTCGGTCTACACGCTCTTCGGCATCTTCCAGTCCGAAACGGCCAAGTCCAAGGGCATCTGCACCGTCGCGACCCTCCTGCTCTGGGCCGGCGCCTACGCCATCTACGCCGGCATGGAGCCGACGCTCCACATCCTGCCGCAGCAGTTCCAGCAGTTCAACCCGTTCTTCGTCGTTGCGCTCACGCCCATCTCCATGGCCCTCTTCTCCGCCCTCGCGTCGAAGGGGAAAGAGCCTTCCGCCCCGAAGAAGATCGGGCTCGGCATGTTCGTCGCGGCTGTCGGCTACCTGATCATGCTCGCCGCTTCCAACGGACAGCCGGCGCCCTCCGCCCTCAAGGCGATCGGCGGCGTGTCGCCCGATCCGGTCGTCCCGACCTACCTGATCAGCACCTACCTCGTGCTGACGTTCGCCGAGCTGCTGCTCTCCCCGATGGGCATCTCCTTCGTCTCGAAGGTCGCTCCGCCCCAGTACAAAGGCCTGATGATGGGCTGCTGGTTCGCTGCGACGGCCATCGGAAACTACCTCAGCTCGATCCCGTCGATGCTCTGGGACCACGTCCCGCTCTGGGTCAACTGGACCGTCCTCATGGCCCTCTGCGTCATCTCCGGCGTCGTGATGTTCGCGATGCTCAGGAAACTCGAGGCCGCCACCGCGGACTAGACGGCGGATGCCGAGGCTCTTCATCATATCCGGCTGCAACGGTTCGGGGAAGACGACGGCATCCTACGCCGTCCTTCCCGAAGCGCTGGGCTGCAGCGAGTTCGTGAACTCCGACGAGTTCGCCAAGAGCCTCGCCCCCTTCAAGCCCGAGAGCGCCTACGTGGCCGCCAGCCGGTACATGCTGCTGAAGATCCGCTACCTCTTCAAGCGGAAGGAAGACTTCTGCATCGAGACGACGCTGGCCACCCGGTCGCTCAAGAAGATGATCCGGGACGCCAAGGCCGAAGGGTACTTCGTCACGCTGCTGTACTTCTGGCTGGACTCCCCCGAACGCGCCGTGGCGCGCGTGAAGGCGCGCGTCGACGCAGGCGGGCACAACATCAAGGAAGAGACCATCCGGCGGCGCTACAGCATGGGACTGTATTACCTTTTCAGGGATTTCATGCCCCTCTGCGACAAATGGATCCTCTCCGACAATTCGACCGACCCGCAGACGACCATCGCCCAGGGCGGCGATGACAACATTACGATATTCGACAAGGACAAGTACCGGCGCATCCTGCAGATGAACGCCGAGTACGAAGCCCTGCACAGACACGACAACACCCTCTGATGATCCGGGAAGAAAGTCATTACCTGAACACATTCGAAGTGGACGAACCCTTGCTGGCCCTCCTCGCGCAGGGCGGGCTGGAGCAGGGCGGAGACTACTGCGACCTCTTTTTCGAAGACACGTCCTACCACACCCTCAACCTCCGGGACGGCCGCGTGGCCTCCGGCGGGTTCCACATCGACCACGGCGTCGGCATCCGCGTGCTGAAAGGCGAGAAGACCGGCTACGCCTATTCTGAAAGCACGGACGCCGTGTCCATGCGCGACGCCGCCCGCGTCGCCGCCCTCATCGCCCGGGGCGCCCTGCGTCCGGAAGCCGGGCAGGAAGCCTCACGGCCGAAACCTTCCGGCCGGCCCAATCCCCGCGCGGACCGCTATCCGATGGATACGGACTGGCGCACGGTGCCGGCGGCCAGCCTGGCCCCGTGGCTGGAGCGGCTCGAAGAGAAGATCCGCCGGAAAGAAAGCCGGGTGGCCAAGGTGATGGCCTCCCTCTCCTTCCAGGTGAGCGACATCCTGATGTACAACGCCTTCGGCGAAATGAAATACGACACCCGTCCGTACGCCACGCTGGCCGTCTCCGCCGTCTTCACCCAGAACGGGAAGATCGAGAACAAGTCGGCTTCACGGAGCTGGATGTGCGGTGCGGAAATGCTGACGGAATCCCTGCTGGACGGACTCGCCGGCGACGTCGTCTCGGGCATCGACGCCCGTTTCGAGGCCCGCCGTCCCAAGGGCGGGAAGATGAGCGTCGTCATGGGCGCCGGCGCCTCGGGCATCCTGCTGCACGAAGCGATGGGACACGCCTTCGAGGCCGACTTCAACCGGAAAGGCCAGTCCGTCTTCTCGGACAAGATGGGCCGGCAGGTCTGCCCCAGGGGCATCACCGTCGTGGACGACGGGACGATCCGCGGCAACCGCGGCGCCGTCAACTTCGACGACGAGGGCGTTCCCGGACAACGGACCGTGATGGTGGAGGACGGCGTGCTGACCTCCTACCTGCACGACCGCATCAGCGCACGGTACTACGGGGTCGCGCCCACGGGCAACGGACGGCGGGAGTCCTTTCGCTGCATGCCGCTGCCGCGCATGCGGGCGACGTACATGGAAAGCGGGGACGCGCAACCCGAAGCGATCATCGCTTCCGTGAAACAGGGCGTCTACGTGGACGAATTCGCCAACGGCCAGGTCAAGATCGGCGAAGGCGACTTCACCTTCTACGTAAAGAGCGGCTTCCTGATCGAGGACGGACGCCTGACCCGTCCCGTCAAGGACATCAACATCATCGGGAACGGACCGCAGGCGCTCGCCGACATCGCGGCCGTCGGGAACGACCTCAGGATCGACGACGCCGCATGGACCTGCGGCAAGGGACAGAGCTGCCCCGTGTCGTGCGGGATTCCGACCGTATTGATCAACAACCTGACCGTCGGAGGAGAATGAAGATGAACAAGGACATACAGACCGCTTCCCCCCTGCTCACCGCGCAGGAGACCGACTTCGCCCGGGCGAGCCTGGAGCAGGCGCTCCGGCTGGGCGCCCAGCATGTCAGGATCACCTTGAACAAGAGCCGGGCCGACACCTACGGCACCCTGAACGGCAGCCTGGACAAAGTCACGCGCAACGTCGACCGCGCCATGACCGTCAGCCTCTTCGCGGACGGCCGTTTCGGCAGTTTCTCCACGAACCGGCTGCAGGAAGGGCAGATCCGTTCCTTCCTGGAGCAGTCCGTCGCGATGGTCCGGATGATGTCCCCCGACCCCTGCCGGTCCCTGCCCGACCCGGCCCGCACGGAAAAACAGGCGCAGACGGGCACCGAACTCGGCCTCTACGACCCCGCCTGCACGCGGATCGACGGCGATGAAAAACGCGAAACCGCCCTTGCGGCGTCCGTCTTCGGGCGGTTCTCGGCGGAAGGGCTGATCTCCGAAGAAGGAGAGTATTCCGATTCCGTCGCCGACACCCTCATCCTCGACAGCAACGGTTTGTGCTGCAGGCACTGCGAGACCTCTTTCGAATACGGCGTGGAAGCGACCGTCCAGGACACGGACGGCAACCGCTACAGCGACTACTGGTGGGAGGCCGCGCCGCAGCGCGCCGACCTCGCCGCCGGCGGATGCGCAGAGAAAGCCTTCCGCCTGGCGAAGGCGCAGCAGCGGCCGCGCAGGATCGCTTCCGGGAAATACAACCTGGTCCTGGACACCGAATGCGCCGGGAAACTCGTCGCGCCCGTGATCAACGCCCTGAACGGGTATGCGATCCAGCAGAAAAACTCCTTCCTCCTGGACAAGCTGGGCGAGAAGGTCTTCTCCGACAAGCTCGTCATCGTCGACGCGGCCCGGCAGGCCGGGGCAAGCGGCTCGCGCCTTTTCGACTCCGAAGGGGTGGCCACGCAGGAAGGCCCGGTCATCGACCACGGCGTGATCCGGAAATACTTCCTGAATACCTACATGGCTGCGAAACTGCAGATGGCGCCCACCGTGGAAGACATCACCCGGCCGCTGCTGCTGCCTGTCGGACCGGCCGCGGACCGTGCATCCATCCTCCGGGAAACCGGCGAGGGCGTCCTTGTGACCGGATTCAACGGCGGCAACAGCAACGCCGCCACGGGCAACTTCTCCTTCGGCGTGGACGGGTTCTACTTCCGCGGCGGGGAGATCGTGCACCCGGTGAGCGAGATGCTCATCACCGGCAATTTCACCGACCTGTGGAACCACCTGCTGCTGGCCGGCAGCGACGTCCGTCGCGCCCACACCCGGCTGATCCCCACGCTCGCCTTCGAAGGCGTCGACTTCAGCGCTTGACAATCAACGGAATACAAACAAAAAAACAACACATACGATGAAAGTAGAAAAGAACAATGTGGTCGCCCTGACCTACGAACTGAATGTCGACGGCGCCATCGCCGACAAGGCGACGGAAGACCGTCCCCTCGAATACATCCACGGAACCCACATGCTGCTTCCCAAGTTCGAGAGCGAAGTGGAAGGCAAGGAGCCCGGAGAGACGTTCGCCTTCACGCTCACCCCGGAGGAAGGCTACGGCACCGTCAACGAAGAGATGGTCATCGACCTCCCGATCCAGGCATTCGCCATCGACGGGAAAATCCACCAGGAGCTCCTCCAGGTCGGACGCGTGATCCCGATGATGAACCAGGCCGGCGGCGTGGTCCAGGGGACCGCCCGCGCCGTGAAGGAAGATGCCGTTACGATGGACTTCAACCATCCCATGGCCGGAAAGACCCTCCACTTCACAGGCACCGTCGTCAGCGTCCGCGCGGCGACGTCCAAGGAGCTTGAGGAAGGCCTGCACGGAGAATACCTTCCGCCTGAGGAGAAGAAGCACTGCAAGAAGCACGGCAACGGTGAGTGCTGCCACAAGGGCGAGGGTGAAGGCTGTTGCAAAGAAGAAGGGAAAGACTGCTGCAAAGACGAATAAGCCATGCGTACAGCGGTCGTCATACTGAACTGGAACACCGCCCCGCTGCTGGAGCGGTTCCTCCCGGGCCTGGCGGCCTCCCTGCCGCCGGATGCGGAGGTACTCGTCGCGGACAGCGGCTCGACCGACGGGTCGATGGAACTGCTCGCGGCCCGGTTCCCGGAGGTAAGACGGATCCC
>JAEEGL011664178.1_pt1 | contig 31058 bp, 20 predicted proteins | sample 9134231 | NCBI WGS metagenome assembly JAEEGL01 (sample SAMN16246548, study PRJNA631951) | gut metagenome | biome: gut microbiome; feature: rumen; material: fiber-attached | host: Bos | place: Iran: Karaj | collected 2018-10
CAATCCCCAATCCCCAATCCCCAATCCCCAATCCCCAATTCCCAATTAAAAATATTTATAATTTTATTTTATATTATTTAAATAAATAAAATTATATATAATAATTAAAAAAAATTCGAATTTTTGATATTAAACAATTTTTTGAGATTACGAATGATGCGAATTTAATAAAAAAAAACCTTAAAAAAAAAATTCGGATTATTGAGTAAATTACGGTATTTGAATTAATTCATTTTTAATGATTATCAAATTTGATACAAAACTTATCACTCATTTTTCAAAAATTAATTTATTTATAATACAAATCTAACCAATGAGAAGTAACATTCTGATATTGCTTCATCATTTTCTGATGATGATATTTAAACTTATTCCTCTGATAGAAGATATAAACAAAAAATATAATAATTTTTTATGAAGAAATGAATCAATATCAATTGACGAAGTAATAAGGTAGATAAAATCAAACACTATAAATATATAAGATATGGAATACAATTCTTTCTTCTATGTAATAATTATAATTATTATTATTATAAATTTAGAATATATGGAAAAAGGTACAACTAAAACTAAATTGAAAGGAAAAAAATATCTTCATTTTATAAAGAATATTAGAATAAATAACTTAATTTTTATGATAATAATTTTTATACAGAGATTTAAAATAAATTTTAAATACTGAAATGAAGGTGAAGAATTAATAGATAATCAAATAATAAATTGATTCTTTATGTGTTTATGTTTACAGTTAAAATTATAAATAAAAATTAATATGATTATTAATAAATAAATTAATATATGTTCTTTATCAAAATTAGTAAAAAATAATAAACTAATATTTTATATTTTCAATCATTTGTAAAATAAAAAATTACAAAACATAAAAATCATCATAATATTATCTTAATTATAAAAAATAAAACATTTATATAAATTATGTTAATATATATTTATTTTAAATCATTTTATTTTTTATAGAAATTATTTATTTAAATTATAAGTATAAATTTCCTTTTTATGTCTATATTAATTGAAAAAATCAAAATAATAAATACACTAATAAGTATAAAAACTTTTATTTATATTCCTTTTTTAGGTTTAAAATAAGTCGAAGAAGATGTTTTCATTAAACTTCCTTTTTCATTTTTAATCATTTTATAAATTAAATGATTATCAGAAGATTTAAATTTTGAAATTTTATTGAAATTATCATCTTTATTTTTAACAGATAATAAATTTTCTTTACTTTTACTTCTTTTATCAATCATTTCATTAGTTTTACTTCTTTCATTTCCTTCTCTAATAATTAAAGAAAAATTTTTATTTCTAAATTTAGGAAGACTTTTTCTTGGATTATGTTTAGCTTTATTGTCAGTAATTATTTTTAAACCAAAACCACTTAAATTATCATTTTGATTAGATAAAATTAAAGGATGATTTGTTTTATTTGGAATATTTGGTAAAGAATTATTATTTTGAATTATTTTATTTTGTTCTTTTTTGTCATTTTCTAAATTTTTTGGAATTTCATTTTTTTTATTGTTAATATTTTCAACTTTTTCTTTTAATTCATGAAATTTCTTATTAATTTCATCAAATTGTACTTTTAATTTAGAAACACTTTCTATACATTGTTTATTCATTTCTTGAAATTTATTTTTTACTTCATTGTTACTTTTAAAAATATCATTTTTTAAAAGATAAATTTTATTAGTTTCACTTATTAAATTATCACTAGATTCTTTTAATTTAACTGTATAAGAATAATTTTCAATTTTAGTTTCTTCTAATTTATCTAAATATTCTTTAATTTTTTGATTACAATTATCCATAATAATTTCACTTTTTTCAGTAGTAATTTTCATATAAACTTCTTTATTATTTTCAATATCATTCGAAACCTTTTTAAAATATTCATTGCATTTAAATTTAAAAGTTTTAAAATCAATAGTCATTTTTTCTTTATAATCATTTAAAGTGGAAGTTTGAGTAATTAAAAAATTTAAACATTCTTTTACATTTTTAAATCTACAATAATCTCCAATTTGACCTGGAATAACTAAATTATTTAAAAATAATTTATCATATTTATAACAAGCTTCTGTAACTTCTTTATTTAAATTGTGTATTTGTATTTCATGGGAAATTAAAGTTTCACTGTTCTTTTTTTCTGTTGGAAGTAAATTTGCACATTTATCGATTTCAATTATTAATTTACTAATATTTGTTGTATTTAAATTTAATTTATTTTCAATATTAATTAAACGAGTTTCGTATGAGTTTATTGTTGATGTTAATAAATTTTCTAATGAATTATATTTGTTATTTAGATTTTCTTCTATTTCAGTTAACATTACAATAACATCATCTTTGAATTTTGGGAGATTTGAATTGTTTGGAAGTTCTCTAATATTATTATTGATATTATCATTATGATTACACTTAGAATTAGTGAAAGTTAAATCCATTTTTTTTAATTTTTTTTTATTTGTTTCTGAATATTTTTTTTTTTTTAAATTTATTTTATTTTAAAAAAAGGAAATCAATGATAAAAAAATCCAATAATACTTCTTCCTTTTAATGATTTTTAAAAACCAATTAACCCTTAAATATTTTAAAGAAATTATTTCTAAACCTTTTAAGTTATTCTAGAATTAATTCCTTTTAGATATAAAATACTTAAGACATTCAAGATGTTTTGGAATTACCTATTTCTGAATTTAGAATAAAAAGAAAAATTATTTCAGAAAAATGTGGATGAAAGAATGAAAGATAATTTATGTGATAAAAATTTATTTGATATTAATTTTTAATATTTAATAATATATAAATTATTGTAAATTTATTATTTAGATAATTAGTATTATATATAAAATTTTTAATTTATTATTTTTTTTGAATAAAAAATATTATTTACCCTTTATGAATAAATATCTTTTGAATAATAATATTTTTTCATTAATAAAATTATTGAAAGAAAATCTTTGAATGTATGATCATAAAGAATTTCAATTAATTTATTTTTGCCTTTTGTTAAGGTATATTAAATTTTCATTTTAAAATATAGCTTTTTAAAGTTAATGTATTAAAAATATTTGAACTGTTATCATTTTTACAAATTCTTTTAACACTCATACTTGAAATAATTAACTTTTAATGTTATTATAATTAATAATTTTTTCAAAGAGATTAATTCATAATCCAAAAATTAATGAAATAGTTATAGGACCATTTACGTAATATAAAGATTGAATAAGGATATAGTATTCTTTCTTTGATTATTGAACAATTTTATGTTTTTTCTTTAAATAATTTATTTTTCTTTTTATAAAATTTTATAAAATAAAACAAAATTTTCAATTTTATAAATTATTTTAGAGAGAAATTAACCAATAGAAACAATTTTTATTTTTTTTCTTGAATTTAAAAGAAATTATTTATTTTCTTAATAAATCAACAAACAATTATTATATTGTTTTTATTTCAAATTTATATAATAATATTAATTAAATATCAATATTATAATATTCTAATTATTCTAATATTAAAAAATTTGCAATATTTTTATTGGTTTCATTCATGTTATTAACATTTAAATTAAAACTTTTATAATCATTTTTGTTTTTATTTTCATTTTCATTCAAATTGTCAGTGAGATAAAAAGTGTTTCTTACAAGAAAATAAATTGCAAAATAATTCATAAAATTTTGAAATATCATAGAAATAAAATAAATCAAAAAAATAATATATGCTAATAAATTTATGGGAAATTCTTCTCCATTGTTATTCCTATAATAATTATCTTTTGAAAATAATTTAAATAAACAGCATATAAATTCACATAAATTAGTTAATAAAGTTACCCAAATTATAATATTTAATTGAAGTAATCTAATTTCAAAAGAAATTTCAGATTGAGAAGAAATATCTTTTATTGTAGCTTTAACTATTTCATAAGTTTGAGAATTCTCTTTTTTTTTTTTTTTTTGAGCATTGAATTTTTGGTTATTATTATAATAGAAATTTAATGTTTTATTATAATAATCTGGATTAAAGAATCTACTTTGATCTCTTTGTTCTGTACAAAAAGTAATATTTTTACTTAAAGAAATATTATTAGAACTTTCATTATTTTGATTTACTTCTCCAGATGATATTTTTTCATGAGTATAATGTGTAATCATTTTCGCTTTTAATTTAAACCCTATTATAATTAAAAAAAAAGAAGTAAATAACCCAAAAGCATCAAAGATTATAGGAGTAATAATATGCAATTCATATTTATCTATAATTTGTTTAAAATATATTTCCGATAAATTCAATATCATATCTACAATGATGAATAAAATATTAAAAATTATAAATACTAAAAACAAAAAATTATAACATTGAAAGTCTATGTTTCTTTCATTTAAAAACAAATAAATTTTTAAAAATCTTCTAGAAATAATTAAAGTAATTGTTATTTGTAAACTTTGTATTATTGTTATTAAAATAGCTCCTCTAAAATATCGTAAATAAACTATTAATAAAGTAATTTCAATTATTCCACTTATCAAAACCCACTCTTCAAATTTTAATGAGACATTTATTTGGCACATTTTTTTTAATCCAATTAAATTTAATGTTATAAATATTATCCAAATTACAAGAAAAATATAAAAAACATATTTTGGTTCATTATATTTAGTAGATAATTCTTGTTGATATTTGATTATAGGATAAAAAATATATATTAATTGCGAAATGAAAGACATTTAATTTTTAAATAAATTAATTAAATTTATAATGAAAAGAATATCAAATTAATTAATAAATGTGTCTTTTAATTAAAGTATTTTATAAATCAGAAAAAATTATTTTTGAACTTTTAATTTCCTTAATTTTTTTTTCAAACATTATTACAAATGAAAAATACATCCTTGTTCAAACAAAAATAATCATAAACAGCTTTTTCAATAAATTCTTTTTCATAATAAATCTTTAAAAATTTTTACAAGGAGATAGCATATATATTTTTTAATTAAAAAATAAAATTATTCTTAATTTCTTCATAATAAATTGAATTATTTTTAGTGTTAAAGATACTTCCATAATTTAAAACTTTTTATTTCTTTTAATATTTTTTTCCTAATTTTTAATTTAATTAATTCATATATCAAATTGATGGCTATTTCAAATTTTTTCACATATTGGAGATTATTAATACGATAAACAACAATCAAATTTATTTAAACCAATATTTTGCAATAAATTCAAAAATTTTTCTTTAAAATCTTTCTTTCTTTTTTGAAGACTTTAATTTAATTCAAATGAGTTATTATAATAAAATTTTGACTAAGTTCTTTGGGTTGAATAACTTTCTTCAAAAAGAATACATTTATTAAAAAAAATAATTCAAAATAATTTTTATTCCAAAAAATATATTTTCAAAAAATAATGGATTTTTCATCAAGAACAAAAATAATAATTACAACGGTATATTTTACACTAGTAATAATTACAGAACCATTATACAGAAATTCATTAGATAATCGAAATTTAATCAAAAATATTCAAAATACATTTGATTCTAAAACTCTAAAATTATTTTCAAAATATATTACATATTTTGGATCTGAAAAAGGTTTGATTCCATTATGTATAATCTTTTTATTTTTCAATCCTTTCCTTTATTTTTTATATTTAACATTTGCTACAATATCATCAACTTATTTGGTTTCAGTATTAAAATTAATATATCAAAACCCAAGACCTTATTTTCTAGACGAGAATATTAAATTATTAGTTAATTGTGATGTTGGTTATGGAAATCCAAGTGGTCATTCTTTGGTTTCTACAGTTTTTTATTTAGGTTTATGGAAATTAATAAGTAAAAATAAAGTTTTTAAAGATGAAAAAAGAAAAATCATAAATTTTAGTCTTTTAGGTTTTTTTATTTTCTTTATATTATGTATTGCTTTTAGTAGATTATATGGAGGAGTTCATAGTTTAAATCAAATTGTTTATGGTATATTATTGGGAATTGGATTATTTATTTTATATTTTTATTTTTTTAAAATTTATAATAAAAATCATGAAATGTTTTTTTTATTTATTGAGGAAAATAAAATATTATTAAACGTTATTTTTATTCTTGCATACATTTTAATTTTTCCTTTATATTATTTTGCAAATGACAAAAAAAATAAAGATTCATTTCTTAATATAATTCAAAATCAATGTGGTGCTGATATAGCGCCTTCATATAAACATTTTAGTAATGAAAGTTTTATTGGAGGGTCATTAATATTAATGTTAATAGGTATGTTTAATGGTCTATTATATTCAAAAAAATTAATGGAAAAAATGTACTCCACTAAAGAATATATAATAATGAATTGGCATAGAAATAAATTTTCTCGTAAAATTATTCGTTTTCTCATAATGGGAATATTTAGTTTTCCTGGACTTTTATTTTTAATTCCTTCAGATTCACCTAATTATATTATTTTAATTTTTAAATATAATGTTAGTTTTTTATTGTTAGGTTTTTTTATTTTTGGACCTGGAATGTATTTTGCTTTTAAATTAACTTTTGATGATAATGATCCTGTAAATTTAAAAAGAACTATAAGTTTAACAGATGAAGAAATGAATGCTGAATTTGGAACAGAAGATTAAATTTTTATATTTTAATATTTAAACAAATTTTTTATTGTTATTTTAAAAAATAATTATTATTTTTTGACTTCATGATGAATATATTGATACATTAAAACTCCAATTAAAATATAAAAGACTGACTTAATAAATATAAAAAAAAAATTATCAATTAAAAAAATAGTTAAAATGTTAAAACAAAAATATATTAAATTAAGAAATAATAATATTTAAATTAATCCTTGTTCTACCCAGAGATAAAACTAATATTTTAAATAATCTTTCTGAAAAAGGTAGTAATAATAATAATCAAATTCCTAATCATTCTACGGAAGATAATACTACTATTATTGAGCTTTCTAATATTGAAAAGAATGAAAAATAAAGAGTATGTTAAAATTATTTATCAAATAGATGATAAATGAAAACAATTGTATAAGAGCTTTGAAAAATATATATATAATTTTCAAGAATTTTATACTTTATATTTTATATATTGATTTGAAAGTAATTTTTATTTGTGTATAAATAGTTTTTTTTATTATACTTGTTTTAAAAAAGTTATCAGGTTATATGATAAAAAAGAAAAAAATAAAAATAAAAGAAATTTAAATGAAATTCATGTTGATTTAAATACAATAATTGAATTTGCTTCTAAAAAATATTATATTAAAAAAAGACTTTTTCAAATTATAAAAAGGAATATATTTCAAAATTTGTTAATATTTTATTGTAAATTTTAAATATTATATAATATTAAAAAAGTATATAATTATTTAATTTTATTTTCTAAATAGGATATTAAAAAATGTTTTTTTTTAGTCATAAAATATTTTTAATAAATAATGAATATATTATTTCAAATAAAAAAAACAAATTTTTTATCTCATACTTTATAACTTTTTATATTTTCATATATTTCAAAGAATTAATTCTTCAATGTGTTAAATTTGGAATTGAAATAAGCAATCTTTAATTTTTATAATCAATCTAAAAGAGTTAAGCAATTAAATTCCAAAATATTTGAATATAAAAATATTAAATATAATAACTTATTTAAACTAAATGTCAATTAAAAATAATCAAACCTTGGATAAAAAAAAACATAATTTCATTTTTAATCATAAAAACAAAAATTAAAAATAAAAATTTAACACTTAATAAAATTTAAATTGGAAATGGAGAATAAAATAAATTTAAACACTCCAGAATCGATGAATAATCTTTTGGAAAATCAAGATAATAAAATTTTTTTAAGTTCTGTAGTAAGAGCTCCATATAGGGAATTTGATATGGAAATAAATGAAAGAATAAACAATAGTTCATTAAAAAAATCAATAAAAAATAAAAATAATTTAAATAATATTCAAGTTTATACTTTAAATAAAGAAACATTAAGAGAATTTAATGAAAAATTCAAAGAAGGTGATGATGAAAAATCCTCTAGTAATAGTAAGTCAACTTTTAACAATGAATTAAATGATGAAGATAGTGATGATGATTCTTCTGATAATAATATTGATGATGATTATTCTGATAATAAAATTGATGATGATTTTCATAATAAAAATGATGATGATTTTCATAATAAAATTGATGATGATTTTCATAATAAAATTGATAATGATGGATTTAACAATAAAAACAATGATAGTGATGGTAATAAAAGTAAAAATGAAAATTTAAATGATTTTATTATTTCTAAATCACTTGACGAAGATAATAACAATAATATGATAAATTATAATCAAAAATCTGTAAAAATAATATCAAAAAAGAAGTTCTATCAAACTTTAACCTTATTCTTTCTTTTTTTGGATCTCATCAAAAGAATTTAAAATTTTATTTACTTCTAAAAATATTCGATTACCAACAAATTTTAATAAATTTAGTTTTTATTTTTTCCATTTTTATAATAAATCATTTCAATTCTCTTTCTAATTCATTTTCATAATCTTTACTAAAATCATAAATATAATTCCCATCGGGAAAATCTTTAATATATTTAAATATTATATTTAGAGAACTTAAAAAATTATGAAAAAAATAAAACTTTTTTAGTATAAAAAAAATAAAATGAAAAAAGATGATTCAGCATTTTCAAATAATTCTTCTTCAGATTCATCAATAAATAATTCAAATATTGAAAAAGATATAAATAAATTTACAGACTATGATTATCTAATTCAAGCAGAATATGATTATATTTTTGATTATAAAGGAACTATTTATCAAAAAGAATTTACTGAAGAATACAAAATAATATTAAATAGTATAAAAAATGATAAAGTGAAAAAAAGACATTTTCTAAAATGGTATTTAATGTCTTATTCAAAAGAACAAATAAAAATTTTATCGAATATTTCATCGAATAAAATAATTAAAAGTATAAAGAAATATTGTCAAATAAATTTAAATCCTAAATTTTATTCAGAAATATCTCAAAGTGAGCTAGGATTAAGAAATTATTATTTAAAAAAAAAAAAACATTTTAAATCAAGAGTTTTAAAAGGACCACCATTTCCTTTTAGATTTTTATCATATATCATATTATCAAATATACCAGATATTAGATTATCAGATTTTTATGATAAAATATTAAAAAATGATTTAGAAGATAATATTGAAGATCAAATATATAAAGATTTACCTAGAACATATCTTGAATTAATAGATGAAGATAATAATAATAATAACAAAAAGAAAAATGATTTACATAATAATATAAATAATATTTTTTTACATATGCAAAAACCTCTTTCGAGAATATTAAAAGCTATTGCTTTAATAGATAAAGAATTATCATATTGTCAAGGAATGAATTTTATTGTAGGGTTTTTATTAATTATAACAAATGGAAATGAAATAGAAACCTTTTATTTAATGATTTCTTTATTATCAAAAACTTATAATGGTAAATATGGTATAAGAGGTTTTTTTACTCCAAAATTTCCTCTTCTCCATTTTTATATTTGGATTTTTTATAAAGAGTTTTCAAAAAAATTTAATAAAATATATCAATTATTTTTATCTTTAGAAATTCCAGATGAATGTTGGATTTCAAAATGGTTTCAAACTTTGTTTATTCATAATATTTCAATTAATAAAATAATTAAAATTTGGGATTTTATTTTTTCAAAAGGATTAAAAGGTATAATTTCAATAAGTTTAAGTATAATTGATATTTTTGAAAAAAATTTGGAACAAGCAAAAGATGAAAGTGATATAATTGCTATATTCAAAAGTTTTAATGATGAAAATAATGATTTATTTGATATAAATAAAATAATTGAATTTGCTTCTAAAAAATATCATATTAAAAAAAAGACTTTTTCAAATTATAAAAAGGAATATATTATTGAAAAAAAAATAGAATCTAAAAGTAGTGTTTTTGATGATATTAATTATGATATGAATATTATTAGTAAATATAATATTGGAAGTAGTTTAGATTTTATTAATAATGAAATTTATGATGATAAAAATACTAAATTTGAAATTAATACAAAAGATATTATCGCAAAATTAAAACCATGTAAAAAATTTCCTTCAATTATATCAATCAAAAGAAAATGTTATAATATTGAAGATGATGAAGATTTTTATTTTCTGAGAGATAGTACAATACATCATAATGTTCCTTCTTCCAAATATTCTTCTGATATTATTCAAATCAAAAATCCGTTTTCTCAGTTTTCAAATTAAAATTAATAGACATTTACTTTCATTGAATGTTTGATTTGTTGATATTTTATTGTAAATTTAAGAAATTATATAGTATTAAAAAAGCATATAATTATTTAATTTTATCTTTAATAAAGGATATTAAAAAAATTTTTTGCAGTTATAAAATATTTTTAATAAATAATGAATATATTATTAATTTTTTATCTCATACTTTGTAACTTTTTATGCAATAATTAATATCAATCAAAAAAAAAGTTAAGTAATATAAATTAAAAAACATTATTAATTTGAATATAATAATATTTATATTAAAATATAATATCTTAATTAAACTAAATTTTAATTCAATAAAACTTTGAATAAATAAAAATAATTTTCATTATTAATTATTTCATAAAAATAAAAAGAAAAAATAAAAAATTAAAAACATACTAAAATTTAAATTGAAAATGGAGAATAAAATAAGTTTAAACACTTCAGAATCGATGAATAATCTTTTTGAAAGTCAAGATAATAAAATTCGTTTAAGTTGTGTATTAACAGATTCATGTAGTGAATTTGATATGGAAGTAAATGATAGAATAAGCATTGGTTCATTAAAAAAAAAAATAAGTGATAAATTAGGACAATCAAAATCTTTTAGTGTATTATTAAATGAAAAAGATTTCACAAATTTTAATCAAATAAAATTATCTGAATTATTAAAAAACCACAAAATTAAAAAAGAAAAAGAAATAATTCCAAATAATGAAAATAATAATAATAAAATAATATATAGAAATCAAATACAAAATCAATTAAATAATAAAAGTAATACAGATGATTTTTATCAAACAAATAGTTCTTTAAATTCATTAAGATTAAAAATTATACCTTATGATTCTCAAAGTATAATTAGTACAGAAACTAAAGTTAAATATATGTTAGAATGCATTTATCATCCAAATGAAAATGCACATTATTTTTGTTTTGATTGTTCAAAAAGTTTTTGTGCTTTATGTATGGTTGAACATTCTTCACATGATTTTTTAGATAAATATGATTATTCTAAATCAAATGAAGAAATTGTAAAAAATTTAATGAAAAATTTTATTTTATCTATTCAAGAAAATAATAGAGATTGTAAAAAAAAAATTTCAAATGTTTTATTAAAAAAAGAAAATGCTGAAAGTAATTATAATGATACTCAAGAAAAAATTGTAAATATATTAAATGCAATTAATGAAGCTTATCATATTTATTCAAACACTATTAAAGAAGATTTGGATAATAAAGTTAAAGAAAAAGTTGAAGATTTTAAAAATAATTTTGTTAAATTTAAATTAATTTGTTTAAATAATTTAAAATTTCTTCAAAAAAATAAAAATGGAGATATAATAACATTAGATGATGATTATTTTAAAGATTTAAGAAAAACATTAAATGAGTTAAATATAGGAAAAAATGCTTTAATGAAATATTTAGATGTTAGAAATGAAGAATGTGAATATGAAAAAAACGAAAGTGAAAAATTTGATAAGGAAATTTATGAAGATTTACAAAAAATATTATTGAAAATAAAAAATAAAAACGTTAAAATTCCTTATCAAAGCACTAATCAAACAAGAGTTCAAACTGAAAGTAATAACAATACTATAACAGAATTTCCTGAAGAAAATAATACTTCAATTAGAGATGATAAAATGAAATTAAATGTTCAAGAAATAAGAAAAAATATGAATGATCCTTTAAAAGAAAATAAAGAAATTTACATTAACAACAATAATTTAAATGATGATAATAATAAGAACTTTAATAATTCTAATAATAATAATATAAATGATACAAATAATAATAATTATTATATTCCAACAGAAAGTGAAAATATTAATACTGGAAATTTTGCAAAAAAAATATATTTAGATACAATAATGAAAAGAAAATTACTTCATGAAATAATTATATATAATACTAAACAAAAGAAATTTGAATCAAGGAAAAAATTTCGTAATAAAAATCCTAAATTTAAAAAATTTCTTCATTATTCAGTTTTCATAAATATAAATAATATATTATATATATCAGGAGGAAAAGACAAAGAAGAAAAATGTATAAGTGATTTTTATTCATATGATTATTATACAAATCGTTTAGAAAGTTTATCAAATATGTTAAGTGAACGTTGTTCACATTCAATGATATATTTAAATAATAAAATAATTAATAATGAAATTTTTGTTATTGGAGGATATAATAATAATACTTGTGAAAGATATAATGTTAAAAAAAATGAATGGAATTGGCTTCCTAAATTAAACGAAAAAGAAAGACAAGTTTCTACTTTATTTGTTTTTAATGAAAAAATATTATTTACTATTTTTGGTTTTATTAATGAAAATAAAGAAACTTTCGTTGAAAAATTAGATTTAGAAAAATTAAATTTATGGGAAAAAATAGAAATTAAAATTAATTCTGATAAAATTTTATTAGATAAATTTAATGTTGGAATTATTCCTTTAGATAATATTAATGGTAATTATTTACTTGTTGGAGGAGAATCTTGTAAAAAAGGAGAATGTGATGATGTTTATAAAGTTTCTGTGGTTAAGAAAGATAATAATGAATTTATTCAAATCGATTTTATTGATAATTTAAAATTAAATGTTACTGCTTCTTTTATTGATAAAGAATTTATTAAAATTAAAGAAGGAAAATTCGTTCAGTTTGAAATGAAAAAAAATAATTTGATTTTATTTGATGAAAAGAAAAATAAATTCAAAAGCAAAAAATTTTAAATACTTTTTAATTTTCTTTTTTCCTTTTTTTGAATTAAAAGTTATAATGGTAATAAATAAATAGATGGAAAATATATTAAAAATTTATCTTTATAATGTAAATTATAAGTCTAAATAAATAAAAAATAGTTTTAATTTTTCTATTTCAAATTATTTTATTGTTTTTAATTGCTCATTATTTCAATTTTATCCAACCATTTTTTACTAAAAGTAGGTCTAATTTTTTTTTGCATTTCATTATCAGAATAATGATTTAAATCATTTTTAAAATTAATAACAATTGGATCCCAATTTTCTTCATTATTATTAATGATATTTTCATTTAAATTATTTTCAATCACAACAATCTCATTTTCATTTATATTTTCATTTATATTTTCATTTGTGTTTTTGTTTTTTTTACTTTTTTTTTTTTTTTTTCTACTTTTTTTCTTTTTATCCTCTTCATTAATATAATCAACTAAATCATCAATATTTTCATATTTTTTTACTTCAGAATATCCTTTCAATAAACTATTACTCGTAATAATTCCATTTATAATATTTTTATTAGTATTTTGAACAATTTTATTATTATTATTATTATTATTATTATTATTATTATTATTATTATTATTATTATTATTATTATTATTATTATTATTATTGTTACTATTATTTTTATTATTACTATTATTTTTTTTTGTATTAATAGATTCATTTTCTTTATCTAAATCATGAGTATCTTTATTAAAATTATTATATTTTATCGCAAATCCTTTTTCAAGCTCTATTCTTTTTTGTGCAAGTTTATTGCCTTTTGTATTTTTAAATAATTCTTTATAATCATTTTCTTTTAAATTTGTTTGTGAAAGAATTTTATCTCTAAATAAATTTAATATAATATTTTCTATTCCTGGTTTTCCAATTCCATCAAAAACCACCTCAAATATTTCATCTATATCTTTTGCACATAATTTAACAGAATTTCTTATTTTTGTTAATTCTTTTATTTCAATCTTTTTAAAATTAATTTTTCTTTTAATATAATCAATAAGAGAATGGAGTTTTTTTATTAATATTGAAAGAATTTTCATATGATTACTTTTTTTTACTCCTCCAACCCATTTTTTAATTTCATTTATATATCTTGAATTTAAATTTCTTTTATTATTATTTATATTATTATATCTGGTATTATAAATTTCAATTAAAATTTTTTCTAATTCTCTTTCAAATTTATTTTCTAAAAAATATGATTTTTCATTTTCTATTTCTTTTTCTTTTGCATCTTCTAAATGAAATTCTTCATATAATTTTATTATATCATCATTTGATTTTTCTTTTGGAAAATGAACAGAGTAATTTTTACTTATTATTTCATCTTCAGAATTATCAGAACTAGAAATATTTTCTTTTAATTTGATGTTATTTATTTCTTTTTCTTTTGATTCTTTTGGATTTACATTTTTGATATTTTTCATTTTCAATTAAAAAAATAAAATAAAAGTTTTAATATAAAAAAAAAATTATCTTTTTTGATATTTTTTTCACTTTTTTTTTATAAGTTGTTCAGATTAAAGAATAATTAAAATAAGGAAAAAAAAATTAATAGACTATTTATACGGGAAGATGAAAAAAATAATTATTCAGGAATGATAAATCTGAGGAGATCTACTTTATATGGTAGAAATTCTTTCTATAGATATGGAATTGTATTACATATAATTATTATAATTTCAATTTATATTTCATATAAATTAATGTATAAATTAGATTATATTGAAGGAAATTCTTTAAATAAATATGATTTGAACAATAAATCAAGAAATTTAGTAAAACGAAAAAAAGGAGAAGAAGAACACATAAATATAATAGATAAAGATTCAATATTAAAAAAATTAAGTGAAAATACATATAAAGGTATATGGAAATATTCTTTTGAAAATGATTATAGTAATTATATATTTTTATCTTTTAAAAATAAAAAAAATAGTGTTTTAAAAATAGAAATAAATCAAATAACTGAGAACTATTTAGTTAATTGGAATAGAATAATTGGTGAAATAGAAAAAGAAAATTTTAATTTTTTGCAAAATGAAGAAAAAAATACTATTGAAATTGGTGTTTCTTTTGAAGCAAAAGTTAAATCAGGAAAAATAACTAATTTTATTTCTTCTAAAAATTTATGTACAGTTGATCTCCAATTTCAGATTCAAAAAAAAAGTGAATTTAATTTTAACATTTTAAATGGAAATATATCTTCTATTTGTCGAGAAATCACAAATTGTGATTTTAAAATAAAAAAGTTTTATGATGATAGTTTTGATTTTATTATTTTTTTTCTTTTTTCAGTTTTAATTGTTTTTTTGAATGATTTAAATACTCTTTATGTAAAAAAAAGATTTAATGAAAATTTAGCAGAAGGAATTTGTTTATTTACTATTTATGAGAATATAAGACATTATTTATGTTTTATTCAATTATTATTTAATTATGTTTTAAATTTAAACAAATATACAATATTGTTTTGGATTATTTTAATTATAAATTATCCTTATTTTGATGTGAACTTTTTTCATTTAATTTGGAGATTAAAATATAAAGAACAATTAAATAATCCAAATATAAGAAAAAAAGTTATGTGTAAATCTATATTTTCTTTTTTCTTTGTTACTTTTTTTTCTCTTTTATCATTTTCAAGATTTTATTTTTCAAAAGAAAATTATTTTATCAGTTCAATTTTAACTTTTACACCTCAAATTATTTATAATATTATTTATGGGAATGAAATAGCAATTCCTTATTCAATTTGTTTTTGTTATTTTATGTCAAAAATATTTATTTTATATTATTTCAATATTTATGAAAAAAATATTCTTTTAATTAAAAATCAAGATTCCAACTTTATATATTTAATTATTGGAATTTATATAATTACTTTTCTCTTATTATTATCTCAACAAATTTTTGGTCCAAAATGGTTTATTCCTTTTTCAGAAAGGAAGAAAAAAAATGATATTTTTAAATCAAAAAAAGCAATTTTAAATTCCTATCCACAATTAATAAATGAAATTTGTGTTATTTGCTTATCATCTTTATTCAATGAAGAAAAAGAAAATACTGAATCAACAATAGATTTATATAATGTAAAAGATTTAGAAAAAAAAGAATTAAATAGAAACAAAGAAGACGAAGAAAAGATTAAATTTAGATATTCTTTCAAAGAAATTTTATTATCTTTATTTGAATTTGAAGTTAATCATTTTAAATTGATAAAAACTCCTTATATACTTTTAGAATGTCATCATTGTTTTCATTCTGATTGTGTTTTAAATTGGATAAAAAAAAAGAATTTCTGTCCTACTTGTAGATCTCCTTTATAATAATAGATTAAGTTATTTTGTATTAGATTTTTTTATTCAAAAATTTTAATAATATTTTATATTAACTTATAATTATTTTTTTTAAATAAAATTTATAAAGGAACATTAAGAATGTAATAATAATTAAGATGAATTAATTCATAATCTATAAAATATAATTTCAATTATGAGAAAGTTAATCAAGAACAAACTGAAAAATAAATAATTAGAAAAATAATTTGAGAAATAAATGAAAAATTATTATCTTTAGATGTTCTGGTTCAAGAAAATTCAAATATAAATTATCAAACAAACAGTCAAAATGTCAAATTCAGGAATTATCAAAAGTTTCTCATGTTAGATTTAATTATTTTATTAAGAATAATGATAAAAATCAAAGTGAATTAAGAAAAAAAAATTTAATTTAAAAAAAATAATATAATCATAATTCAACAATTTCAAGATTTATAAAAAGAATATTACAATATGGTTAATGAAATAAAAGAAAAAATTGAAATAATGAAAAGCAATTAATTTGAAAAAAAAAAATGCTTTGAAATAAAAAAATAATAAATTAGAAGAAGGAAATTTTGAACTTTAACTCATTTAAAGATGAAAAAATGTAAAAACTGATTTACTAATTAAGTAAAAGAAATGATTGAAAAAACAACAAAAATTGAAATGCATGAAAATGTAAATGAATATTTAAAAAAAGATATAATTTTATAGAGATTTTTTTATTTTTATTTTTGATAAAATTACCTAACCTATTTCTTGATTTTTTTAATTATTTTTTAATTCTAGAAAAGAATTAAAATTTTTAAATAATGAAGGAATTTGATACTTCTTTCTTTATTCTTTGATGATAATTTATCATAAAAAAACAATACATTAAAATAATAAATAAAAATTTGTTCCCCTTTTTTTTATGAATATTTTTAATTAAATTTACAAAAACTTTGGTAGACTCAAAAACAATTTACAATTAATTATTTTCATTATAATTTCTATTAATTAAAAACAATAATTTTAACGAAATATCAAAGCCGAAAAAAAATGGGATTTTATAAAAAAATTAGTTTATTTATTTAATATTTGGGAATTAGGGTATCATTTTCCCTTTATCCAAAAAATCAAAAACCTGATTTATCCAAAACAAGAATTAAAACAAGTTTCATACTTATGAATATAATTTAAAATATATAATTCACAAGAATTAATAATATCACACATAGTTTTTAATAAACTATAATCAATTTCATAAGAATTTTCTTTTTCTTCATCATCATGATAATTTTCAATAAAATGAATATTACTTCTATTAACTCCTAAAACATCAATAACTTTTTCAATTTTTTCATCTTTTAAATTACTAACTTTACTACTTCTTTCAGTATAAGGTAATAATTTATTTCTTTCAAAAATTAATTTTTCAAATATATCAATTCTAGTTAAAATAACATGAATATGAATATTTTCATATCCTTTTTTTTTACTTATTTCAATTAATTCTTTATAAAAGTTTTCATCTTCTTTTTGAATAATTTCATCAGAACTTCCATCAAAAACAAATATAATTGAATGAGGATAAGAATCAATTCCAATTTCTTCAGCATTAAATATTTCTTTAGGAAATAATTCAGAATCTTTTTTCCAAAATTCCCATAAATTTAAATAATTTCTTTCTAATCTTTGTTCTACTTTTATTCCTTCTTTAACATTACCATTTAATAATATTTTAAATTGTTCTTTTTCATTATCATTCATTTTAATATGTCCTCTTGTATCACATATTATTATTCCACTTGAAATTTTAGTTTCTTCTTTTAAATGTAATTTATTAAAATATAATGTTCCTTCATTTTCAAAGTTATTTTTAATAACTAATTTATTTATTGCATCAGGAGGTAATATTGAAGTATTATATAATGCTCTATACATTGATTTAATAAAAGAAGATTTTCCACTTCCACTTGGACCAAATAATATAATATTACATTTATTTATATAATAATCTGAAGAATTTTTTGGTGTAAAGTATATTGTTTTTTCACTTAATAATTTAAAAGTTAATATTTTCTGACGCATATCTTCTAAATGTTTTAATTTTATTAATGCCATATTATTATTTGAATATGATGTACTCTTTTGATTTACTGATGTGTCTATTTCATTTGATGATTTTGTTAAATGTTTTTGAAATTTTTCCTGGTTTGATGTTATTGAAGATTGATTTTCATTTTTTTGAGTTCGACGATCTGGTGGAGGATTTGGAAAATTCATTTTTTTTATTTATTAATTTTGTTTTGTTAAAATAAAAATAAAATTTTTTGAATAAAAAGAAAAATTTTTTTGGGTGTAGAGTTTTGTATTGGTATTTAAGAATTTTAAACATTATCTCTGTTTTAATTTTCTGAATTTGTGAGATTGGAATTTTATATTAGTTCCTTATTAATAATAAATATTAAGTTTAATAAATAAAAATTTTTTTAATATTTTATTAACAAATATTTATTTTAAGTCAAATTACGAAAGTATATTTTTATTTCGTTCTTGCTATTTTTTTTTCTAAATATGGGATAATACCTGATTCAATTAATTCTTTCATTTCTTTTTTATTTTTGAAATTTTTTTTTTCCAATAAATTGTCGTTATAAAAATGATATTTTTCATAAAACTCTTCAGCTTTCATGTCAAATATTTTGATAATATCTATAAATTTAAGGTTTAAAAATTCATTAACTAAACATAATTGTTTATCTTTTTGGTTTTTTTGAAATATTTTATTAAATTGTTTTAAAGTATCTTTATTAAATTCTTTATCACAATTTTCAGTTAAGATTTCCTTTGTTTTCATTTCAAGAAGTCCAATATTATAATCTTTTTGAGTGAGACGTTTAAAATCTTTATTAACAATATTTTTATTGAATTTATAAAAACTATTAATTTTATTTAAAAGAAGATTATTTATTGTACAAGTTATAAATTCAATAGAATGTACTTTAACCTGTTTAAAAATATTATCATTTCTAGGTTCATTTTTTGTTTGTTCATTTCTTTTTTTTTTAATAAAAGTAGCTTCTTTTTCTTTTTTGATATTGTTTCCAATAAAAATATCATTTTTATTAATATTTAAATCAAAGAGATAATTGTCAATTTTTTCTTCAAAAGCAAATTTGATTGGTATAAAATCCATATCAAATTTTTCTTCCATATTGATATTTTATTCTTTAATATGATAAGTAAAAAATTGTTTTTTCAATATAATAAGACAATATAATGAATTAAAGCATTTATTGACAATTATAATAAATTAGATGGATAGAAGATGAACATTTTTTATTTATTATAATACAATTATACAAATGGTTTGTATTGAAGAAATAAAAAGTTTTCATTGAATAAAATATTTGTTGAATTTATATTAAAAAGAATTAGTTTTAAAAAATAGATTTATTTTTTTAAACTTATAGAAAAATAGGAAAGCGGGGTGGCGCAGTGGAAGCGTGCTGGGCCCATAACCCAGAGGACGGTGGATCGAAACCACTCTCCGCTAATTTTTTAAATATATATATAATAAGAAAGATGAATAAAATGATACTTGTAATATTTGGGGAAAATTAATAAGATTAAGATGCATCGGTTTCTTCTTTTTTTTATTTATTTAATATAAAATATGAACCGCTTGCCGGACTTTAAACTAACCAACCAACCCTTTAATTGTATAAAAAGAAAAAATTACTAAAAATTTATTATTTTTAATTTAAAATTCTATGATAAAATAATAAAGAAAAGACAATAATTAGTCAAATAAAGTATTCAAGATATAATTGTAGTATTAAAAATTATTAATAATGGAGTATTTCAAGGTAATTTAATGACTTGATCTTTTTTGATTGATATTTTTATGATTTTATTAAAGAATTTAATAAAAATTAATATAAACATTAGCTTATGCAGATGTTTATATATATTATGTAAATAATAAATAAATATTAATTAAATTAAATAAAAAGAAAAATGGATTGAATTAAATAGAATAATTGTTAGATAAAAAAAGAGTGGAATAATGATATTAAATACTGAAGATAATAGAAATGAATTTCTATCCTATAAAAAAGAGTATAAATATTTTAAATTATGAAAATTTATGAGATGATAAAAATATGTCTTTAAAAGTTTTTATAATTAAATTAGCATTATTAAATATTTACTCAAATAGAGCACAAAAAGAAAATCGATATAATAAATTTAATGATTTTGATATGATAATCATGAATTATGAATTTTTTGTTTTTTTATAATTTTTCATGAAATGTATTTATTTAGTATGAGGATAATTTAAAGACCCAATCTTTATTAGTATTTTCCTTTAATTCATTTTTCTTATTATAATTATATATTTATAAATTCTAATTTCCACCATTTTAATTTGAATTACAATTTATATTATTATTCAATTCTAAATTATTTTAATAGAATTTCATGTATTTAAATTAAAAATCAAAATAATTTTTTAATTTTGTTTTCTATAAATATATTATTGTTATATATATATTTATGATTTATGAATTTTCCAATCCAAAAAAACCAAAAAAAAACTTGAAAAAAAAATAAAAAAAAATGCAGCCCTCTTCAATAGAAGATACAACAACAACAGAAGAGACATCTTATGATATAGACAAATTTATTGCCCAACTCTATGAATGTAAGCCACTAAATGAAAAAGAAGTGAAATTTTTAATAGAAAAGGCAAAAGAAATCCTAGTAAAAGAAGGGAACGTTCAATCTGTACCCTGTCCGGTAACAGTATGTGGTGATATTCATGGCCAATTTTATGACTTATTAGAATTATTCAAAATAGGAGGTCGTTGTCCTGAAACCAACTACCTCTTCATGGGAGATTATGTAGATCGAGGATATTACAGTATAGAGTCAGTATCCCTCCTTCTTTGTCTCAAGGTACGTTTCCCAAACCGTATCTACTTGACAAGAGGTAACCACGAAACAAGACAAGTGACTCAAATGTATGGTTTCTATGATGAGTGTATGAGGAAATATGATAATAATCCTGAAATATGGAAATATTTCACTGATTTATTCGATTTTTTACCTTTAACTGCTGTTGTCGAGGGTAAAATCTTCTGTTTACATGGTGGTTTATCACCCACAATTGATTCACTTGATGGTGTCAGACTCATTGATCGATTTCAGGAAGTCCCTCATGATGGGACCATGTGTGACTTGCTCTGGAGTGATCCGGAGGAGAGAACGGGATTCGGGGTTTCACCTAGAGGTGCCGGGTATGTTTTTGGAGCTGATGCCAGTGAGGAATTCTGTCAAAATAATGGACTAACTATGATTAGTAGGGCTCATCAGTGTACTACAACAGGGTATGCTTGGTGCCATAATCAAAAAGTTTGTACTATCTTTTCTGCACCCAATTATTGTTATAGATGTGCAAATGATGGAGGTTTTATGGAAGTCGATGAAAATATGAATACTAGTTTTTATAGGTTTGATCCTGCTCCTAGAAGAGGAGAAATGCAGTTAATGAAGAAAACTCCTGATTATTTTTTATAAAAGATACTCACATTGTTTTATTTGATTTTTTTCAAATTTTTTTCAATAAATTCTTGTTTTAAAAAGGAATATATATTTTTTTATAATGGAATATTTTTTCAAGTTTTGCTTTTTGTTTTATCTTTTTTCATTTTGATAATATTTATTTTTTTATTTTATTTAAATATTTAGATTATAAAATTAAAGTATTAAAATGAAAAAACCTTTGAAAAAAACATCTAATAGTTCTTTATCGGCACCAATAATCTCAAATGAAGAAAAAGTAGAAATATTAAATGAAAAATTAAAATTTATAATAAATTCATCTCGATATATAAATCAAGATGCAGATATAAATGATTATTATTTACAAACAAATTTAGAAGAAGTAAATATGAATAGAAAACAATTCTTAGAAATAGTGTTATGGTGTTTAGTAAAGCCTCAAAAAATTCAGTTAGATTACAAATTAATATTTTATTATTTATTTTTTATGAAAGAATTTACAAAACTATTAAAAAAACAAGCTATAACAAATACAAATGAATTAATTTATCTCGTTGCTACTCATTTAGAATATATTAATATTCCTCAAGATAAAATAATTTGTAAATATGGAGACAGAGGAAATAAAGCTTACATTGTTTTAAATGGTAATATAGATATATTAATTCCTCAGAAAAAAAGTGTGTATTTAGATGTTGAAAATTTTTATTTATATATTGCTACTTTAATAAAATATAAAGAATTTACTCTTTTACTTAATGTTTTAAGAGATAATTCAGAAAATTATCCTATTGAAATTATTGATGATATTCAAGAAGATAATGAATTAAAATCAATATCACTTCCAACAGTAAATTCAAGAATTGATGAAAATAAAAAAAAAAATTCAAAAAATATTCTAAATTCATATGAAATAAGGTCCAAAAAAGAAATAACAGAAGTAAAATTAAGTTATCTTATATTATTATTTGAAAAAAACATTTCAAACTTTAGTGAAATATTAATAAATTATACAACATCAGATAATTATATAGAAAGATTGAAAGTATATGAGCATTTATCAGAAAAAAAAATGGATGAAGAATTATTAGAAAATCCAAATAAAAAAATATTTAATTTTGTAGTTTATGATTATGTGAAAATAATTACTAAAAAAACAGGAAGTTTAATCGGAGAAATTGCTTTAATTGATTCTACTCATCAAAGAAGTGCAACAATGATTTCTTATTCTGATAGTGATTTAGGTGTTTTAAGGAAAAAAGGTTATGATGCTTCTATTAAAGTTTATACTGAAAAACATAAAAGACAAAATATTAATTTTATTTCGGATTTTTTCATTTTTAAAACTTTGACTTATTTCACTATTTTCAAAAAATATTACAATAATTTTATTTCTGTATATTTCGAAAAAGGTTTTAAAATATATAATGTTAATGATAAAATAAATGATATTATCTTTATCAAAGAAGGAGATTTTGATATTTCCATTAGAATGTCTTTTAATGAAATTATTGATTTGATTAAATATTATTTAAAAAAAATCACTGATTTTAATCAAACTCAAAATATAAAAAAATTTTTAAATTTTGAACATTTACAAAATTTAGCTGAATTAAGAGCTTATTTTGGTCCAGAAAAAAACAAAAAATTTTTAGAAGAAAAAAGGAAAATTAAATTATTTTCAGTATCATCTCATGAAATAATAGGATTGGAATATTTCATAAATTTAAAAACAAACAAATCAATATATGAAATACGATGTTCTTCTAATAAAGGAGAAGGATTAAGTTTATCATATGATTTTTATAATTTAATTAAAGGAAGTTATAAAACTGTAAGAGACAGAGAAAATGAATTTGTTCAAGAAAAATATCTTAAATTTGTTGATAGATTATTAACAATTAGAAAAAGTTTAATTAATTCTTTTTATGCTCATGAAAGTAAAGAAAAAGGTTCTAAAATTGAAGATGAAATTTCTTCTGAAATTGAAAGAGAAAAAAATTTTAAAAATTTATTCAATGGAAAAAGAAATTTATTGTTTTTTAAAACAAATTATAATTTTAAAAAAAATTTTCATATAAAATTAAAGAAAGAAAATAAAAAAAATCAATTTAATAATTCTAATAAAACTATTGATTCAGAAAGTAGATTTATATGGAAGAATTTGAATGAAAAAAATGAGAAATTTAAAAGAAGAAAATATAATACTGATTGTTTAAATAGTTTTGAATCAGATTATTTCAATGATAAATTATATAATGAAGTTTCAAGAGTTCATAAAACTTTATTTGAAAGATTTTATTACCCAAAAGAAGAAATAAATGAATTTGAAAATAAAAATAAATTCCCAAATAAATTTATGTTTAATGATATGATTTGGGAAAAAATTGATTCTAAGGAAAATAAAAGTTCAAATAGTAGTTTAAAACATTATAATAAAAGCTTTCCTAAAAACTATTATAATGATAATTCAAATAATGAAAATAATTCCATCATTGAGAGTAATAAAAATAATTCTTTGAAAAAAAGTAAAAAAATCAATTTATATAGGATTAATGAAAAACCTTTAAATTCTTCTAAATTAAAAAAATTCAATTTTAACTCTATTAAAGGAAGATGTTATTATGATGATTTAAGAAAACTTCAAATTAAAATATTAAAAAAATAATATAAAATCTTTTTGATTAATTTTTTTAGTATAAAAATTGTTGTAAAATTAAGTACTTATATATATTATGGAATAATATTATATCATTATTATTTATTTTTTTTAATATAACTTAATTTTAAAGGTTTTCTTTTATTTAGTTTTTCACTCGATTTTTTATTCTTTACCCTATTGTAATCTAACTTATTTTTCTTTATTAAGGAATTATCTCTTTTTTTTTCTTCTTTTTTTATAGTTAATTCTAAATTTTGTTTTATTAATAATTTAGAAAAAATATCTTCATTATATTGAATTCTTCTAATAAAAGTATGAGAATTATCAATAGACAAACTTTTATTATCAATTGAACTTTTTAAAGTTCCTAAACTTGAATTAGTATTATTAAAATCTTTATTTATATTTGAAATGGTTTTTATAATCTCTCTTAAATATTCATTTTCTTTTAAAATTTGAGATAAATTTTCACTTATTCTTTTCTGACTATTTATTGAACTTGAATATTCTTTTTCTAAAAATAACATCATATTCAATATTATTTTTCGATATTTATTGTTTTGTTCTATTAAATATTCATTTGTTGATTTTAATAAAATAATTTCTCTTAAATATTCTTTTTTAGCATATTCCATAATATATTTTTTATATGAATTTTCTAAAAAAACTTTTCTTTGAATTTTAATATATTCAACTAATAAAGGAACTAAAATTTTATATTCTCTTATTTCATGATATAATTCTTCAATTAATTCTTCTTTTTTAAACTTATCATTTTTATTTCTATGATAAGAAAAAGATATTGTAGGACTTTGTCTAAAAGAATAAAGAGAACTTTTTGCAAAATAAATTGAACTTTTATCGTCTTTGTCTAAATTTAATTGATTAATATAACAACTTTTTATACTTTTTTCTTCTGCTTTTGGTTCAGTTTTAAAATTTAATTTTTGAAGATTTTTGTTAGAAAAAGGTTTAAAAATAAAATTTTTAACTCTATGAACTTCCATTGTTTTTTTATTTTTTTCACTCGAATTTTTTAGTTTTTCTAAACTTGATGAATTATTAGATTTTCTTTTTTTATTGAATTTTGAATTTGTAGTTATTGAATGAAATTTGGTAGTTAAATTATTAATACTATGAGTTTTAATGTTATTTATATAATAATTAGATTTATTATTATTTTCCTTAATATTATTATTATTATTATATTTATTACTGTTATTACTCTTATTGCTTTTGCTATTATCTTTTTGTTTTTTTTGTGAACCAGAATAACCTCTTTTTTTAATTTCTTCAAATTCATTTTTTAAATTTAAAATCATTTTATTAAAACTTTTATTAGGAGAATCAAAAGCAGATTTATATTTTCCTTTTTCTCTTTTTTTAATTTTTTTTGGTTCATAAACTAATTTATTAAGATTTAAATGAAGAGGAGATATTTTTTTTAAATTATTATCTTTTTTCATTATATTTAATATATTTTTATCTGAATTATTACCTAAAGTTATATTTCCTATTGAAATGTTCTTTGTCTTTTTCTTTGTAATATTAACTTTAACGTTATAATTATTGATTATTTGGTCTTTGTTCTTATTGTATTCAAAACTATAATTTAAAGGTGAAAGCTCTTGAGAATAAGGTTTATTTTTCATTGAATGATTTTTTGAATTTAATTTGGTAATTTTTTTAAATAAAGGTTTTTCAAACATTTTTATTTTTTATTTATTTTAGAATGTATAAAATAATAATATTAAAAATAAATACTTTTTAAAAAAAAAGTATTTCATTTTTCATCAATTAAAAATTCTCTGAATACTTATAATTTATTGCTTATTTATAGAAAAAAAATATATTATTCATCTCCAATTATATTAGACATATAATCTTCAAATTCATATTTATTTTTTTTATGAATCTTTTCAACATGACCACTTTTCTTTTTAATAAGAAAACAATAATTTTTTTCAGTTTTTTTAATTGGTAAAAAATACACTTTTTGGATTCTTTCTTCAATTTTTTCTCTAATTAAATCAAACTTTTTCATAAGTAATTCTCTTTGTTGAGAAGCTTTATATATTTTTCTTTCTTTTTCAATTTTAGCTTTAATTTCAATAATTTCTTTTCCAAATTTTAAACTATATTCTCTATTAAATTTAAGTAATTCATCAAATAAAATTTCTATTTTTTTTAACATTAATAACATTTCCATTTCTTTTGTTGAATGAGTGGATCTTTCAATTATAATATTTCCTTTACTAATATTATTTAACACTTCATATATTTTAGAATATAATTTTGTCTTTTGAATTTTTTTAAATTTAATTGATGTATTATAAAATTTAATTGAATCACTCGAAGAAGATTGTTTCAAATTTTTTTTCTTTGGATTAAATAAAATACCATTTTTTTCCTTTAATAAAGTTTTATATTTTGATTTTAAAGAATTTAAAATTTTTGTTTGTTTATCTAAATTAATATCTAAAGATTCATTAAATCCTTTATACATTTTATTTAAATTTTCCCTTTCATCTTTTAAAACAATAATTTCTTTTTGTAAATTATTATATCTTTCAATTAATTTTAAATTTTCATTTTCATATTTAAGAAATTCATCTAAAAATTCATCACCATTATTATATATTTTAGTTCCTTTATATTCCAAAATTCTTTCAACATTTTTTCCTAAAATTGTTCTTATAATTGGATTATTATCTAATTTATCAACTTCTAAAATTAATTTATAATGCATTGGTATTTCTTTTTTCTTTTCTTTAACTTGAATTTGAAAATACATCCATCTTCCTAAAGAATTTTTAGAAGTTTCTAATTTTTTAACTTTATTATTTAAACACTGAATTTCTTTTTTTAATTCAAATATTTTATTTGTTAATTGTAATTCTATTGATTTTTCATCATCTCTTTTTGATTGAAGAGTTTTTAAATATTTATTAAATTTAATTATATATTTATCATCAAATAAACTTTTTGCATGAGTCATTGTTTTTATTTTATCATCTGATTCTTCTAATTGATTTTGATATTTCTCGATTAATACATTTAATCTTTCTTTTTTCATCTTTTGTTGATATTCAAAAATTTGAATTTCTCTTGATTTATTTATTATTTCTCCTATACTATTACTTTTTTTATTAAATATATTTAAAACATTATTTTTTTTATTTAATTTAGGTCTTTTATCTTTTTCAATATTTTCTAAATTTTCTTTTTCTCTTTCTGATTCTATTATTTTTAATAATAATATTGAATGAGGATTTTTATATATTTCATTATTCATTTCTTCATTTAATTTTATTTCTTCAAATAAATTCTTCTCATTTTTCAAATTGTCTTTTGTGTTTTGTTTTATAGAAGGTTTTTTTAAAATATTTGTATCACTTTTACTATTCATTAAATAAAATGGTCTTTGAATTGACTGTTTTTTCAATAAACTTTTTTTTTTTTTTTCAATTTCTCTTCTTTGAAATAATACAAAATTATCATATTTATTTTTCCCTGATAAATCTGATAAATCAAGATTATTATACATATTATTTATTCTAGTAAATCCTATATTTGTTCTTGTTTTAAAAAAAGAAGAATTTGTTGATGGCATATTATTTTGGAAATCAAAACTGTCTTTATTTATTTCTAAATACATTTTATTCATAAATTATTTGAATTAAATATATATTAATAATAAGAAATTAAATTTTTATTCAAAAATAAAAAGAAATAAAAAAATAAAAAAATGATTTTTTGATGTTATTTAAAAACTTTTTTTCTTAATCATCATTAATGATAATTTTATTTTCTTTATTTTTTTTAGGTAAATCATTTAAAATTTCTTGTTTTGAATCATTACTCAAATCAGAAAAAGATTTTTTTCTACATCTTTTTTTCTTTAATAATTTTTTCTTTTTACCACTTGAATATAAAGTATTATCATTTAAATAATTATCATTATCACTAATATAATCATCATCTGAATTTTCATAACTTTCATTTTCTTCGTAGTTATTATTATCGATATTATTATTATAATTTTCTTCAGACACAATTTCATATTCTTCTTCATTTTCTTTTTCTTCAATTTCATTATCAGAAACAATAAAACTTCCTAAACTCTTATTATCACTTATTTCATCATTAGAATTTTCACTTTCACTTTCACTTTCTTTTTCAGTATCAGTGTTATTGTTTTTATCAAATAAAATAAAATCATTTTCTCCATTTTTATTTTGTTCAACATATTCTTTCTTAGCGTAATTAATTTCTTTTTCTACTAATTTTTTAATTTCATTAATATCACAAGTTTGTGAATAAATATCTAACCAATTTGAATATTTCCATAAAATTTTATCAATAACTGAAAAATCAGCACATCCACAATATTGCATATTATAACATAAAGGATACTTTATTCTTGGATTAAATCTATAATTATTATTTCTAAAATCTCTTTTATTCATTAGGTATCCTGTTCTTATATTTATATATCTATTGTTTTTTTTAGCTTCTGGAATTTTATTATATATCTTTTTTATTTGATGATAACCATCTCTTAAAGTGTCATTTAATAAATTATAATAGTCTGTGGCATTTCTCATTATATGTGTTTTTTATTTGTTAATTTTATATTTTATATATTTTAAAATGTTACTCAATTATATGAATTATTTAATGCTTATAGCGGGATTTTTATTTACTTTTTGTTTAATTTTATTTATTTTTTTGATTAGGTTTTTTATTTCTTAAATTTTTTTGAAGAAAATATGAATATTAAAGTTATAATATTTTAAGATTTAATTTAAAAAATATGAAATTATAATTAAAATAAAGAATGATGTCTTATTTACATTTTGAAATATTTTAATTAATTTTTTATTACTCTTCTTTTGTAAATTTTATTTTAGTGTCTTTTTGATATCTTAGATTTTTATCTATCAAACTTTCTTTAAATGGATTATTGATGAAAGAACATAATTTAATTTGCTTTTTTATAATATTATTCTTTTTATTATTTTGTGAATTCAGATTAACTAATTTAAACTTACTTTTAATATTAATATTATTATTTTTAACACTTGAAAAAAACTTCATAAATTTTATTGGAATCTTCACTTTATTTTTATTTTTTTTGTTATAATTATTATTCCTTGTTGAATTAATAATATGATATGATTCTTTTGGTAATACAAATTTTTTATCTTTATAAATAGATAATGAAGAAATTTGCTTATTTGAACTATTTGGAGTTTTTTTATCAGAAATATTATCTCTTATTGTGAACTGAGTAAGTTTAGGACAAAAATAAATTTTATTGTTAATTTTTTTTTTATTTGTTGAATTTGAATAATTTGTAGAATTAGTACTATTTGTAACTTTTTGAGTACTATTTAAAAATTTGTCATCATCATTTTTATTTTTATATTTTTTTTTTCCTAAAATATTCTCAAATGATATTATTTTATTTGACTTAGGTACACTTTTATAAATATTTTTGAAAGTTATTTTCTTATTTAATTTTTCTGAAGTTAATAAATAATAAAATTTAGAATCTTTCATATTCACAATTTTATTTTTTTTGGTTTCAACTTTTTCACTTGTATTATCTGAATTTAAATTATTATTATTATAGTTATATAAATTATTTTTTTCAAAATAATCGTTTAAATTTCTTTCAATTATTGTTTTTAAATCTTTTTCTTTTTCATTTTCTATTTTTTTCCTTTGAGATTTATTTGTGCTAATTAATTTAATATCTAAATCACTTATAATAATATTTTTATTTTCTGTTGATGAATCATTAAAAACATCAGGAATTAATTCAACTTTCTTTTCTTTTTTCTTTGGAGTTGAGAATTTATTTTTTTTAATTTTGAAAAAAATTTTATCATTAATATTATTTGGTATATTTATCTTATTTTCATAATATTTTGGTAAATTGTTTTCTTGGTTATTATTATGAATTATTTTTGAAATTGTTTCGTCATTATTATTGAAATCTTCAAAATAAAAATTTTGACTATTATCATTGTCAAATAATAAAGAATTACTTAAGCCTGTTTTCTTTTTTTCATATTTTAAAATTGGTGATGTTGATATCATTTAAATAAAATTCAAAATTTAAATTTTGGATTAAATTTCTTTTTTAATTATTTATTTTTTGAATATAATTTTAAATATTTTATAATTAAAATATTTATTTGATTATTCAAAAAAAATTTTGAATTGTATTTTTATTTTTGATTTACATTTACATCAAGAATTCCTATTTAATTATTATTTCTTTCATGGATTGATTTTGAATTATTTCTTATTCCTAATATAATCTTTAAATCATTTATATTTTTAAATTCTAATAAATTAAAGTTTTTA
>JAEEGL013503140.1_pt1 | contig 31058 bp, 33 predicted proteins | sample 9134231 | NCBI WGS metagenome assembly JAEEGL01 (sample SAMN16246548, study PRJNA631951) | gut metagenome | biome: gut microbiome; feature: rumen; material: fiber-attached | host: Bos | place: Iran: Karaj | collected 2018-10
AGCTATTGGAAAGAAAGCTAAGGCCAAAAGAATCACCAAAAGGCTAGAAGACGCGAGAGCGGATACATGTATCCTCTTCTGCAAAACAATATGAGTGTGGAGCATTTTTGTTTTACCTTTTTATGTTTATGACCTAATTGTAATCTTATATTACCACAAGCATTAACCGTTTGCAAGCATTTTTTGCAAAAATATGGTATAATATAAATGTATGGCTACACAGCCATAGTTTTTTTAAAAAAGCCTGGGAAAATTTAGGAGGTGATAGAATGTTTTATGTTAATGCATATACTTATATTCCCACAGGACGATCCAGAGTTGTACAAGGTATAAAAGGTGGAAGAAGACCCAAAGATGCCTTCTATGGCGGAAACGGATCTTACCGTGTAGGCGAGAAGGCCAAAGCGATTTTAGTAGTCACCGATGACGATAACAATACAAAAGAAATCGACATCGCCCCGACCCTTCGCAAAATTGCTTTTCAGCACGGCACCAAACTTTCCAGTACAAAAGCCATCACATTTTGCAGTTCGCTCGTCAATACTAGCATCGAAGAAAACAGAGGTTATATCAATGCCGACACCCTCGATGAAATTTGGAACAAAGTAATTGAATAACCAGGCAAAACCGCCCTAGAAAGGGCGGTTTTTTATAGCTCTAATTTTTCTGCATCTTCCACTTTATAATCTGCGATCTTCGTGCGTCTAAGCGCAGTTAAATATGCGCCAGTCCCAAGTACCTTACCGATGTCTTCGGCAAGCGTACGAATATAAGTCCCAGAAGAAACGAAACAACGAATCGTAAGCTCTGGATAGTTATAATCCAAAATCTCGATATCATAAATCTTCACCTTGCGAGACGGGATCTCAAAATCCACATCCTTTCGCGCCAATTTATAAGCTCGTTCCCCATTGATTTTAATGGCCGAGAATCTCGGCGGCGTCTGCTCTATCTCCCCAACGAATGATTTGATGGTAGATTCAACCATATTCTGGTTCGGGGCATTTCGGAGCGCGGCAGCGCGAGCTGGATAAGGTTGAATTTCCCCTTCCGGATCACCTGTTGTAGAAGTAAACCCAAGCTTCATCGTCGCAATATATTCTTTATCTTTCTTCAAAAACTCATTAGATTTCTTGGTCATTTTTCCAGACAGCAAAATAAGAAGTCCCGTCGCAAACGGATCCAAAGTGCCGGTATGTCCTACTTTTACCTTGTGCCCAAACTCTGCCTTTAGTCTTCCCCTCACCTTTGCCACACATCCAAAACTAGAGATCCCAGACGGCTTGTCTATTAAAATGATTTGGTCTTCCATATTCCACTAATTTTAGCATACGTAGTATAATAAAGACATGTTAATCGCAGCGAGCCGTCTTATCGGCACACCAATTCTTAGCATGCAAGCCACTGGCCAAATCGCCAGTATTAGCTCAGCTATCGTAGATCCAGTTTCACTAAAAATCATCGGTTTTTTCCTTGCTGGCCCGCTCGTGAACAAATCTCCCGCAAATATCCTAGACGTCTCATCCATCCGTGAATACTCTCGCTATGGCATGGTTATCGATTCCATCGACGAGCTTGTCGAACCAGACGACGTTATCAAGATTAGTAAAGTATTAGAGCTAAACTTCGAGCTTCTAGACCTCAAAGTAGAGACCAAAAAAGGTTCCAAGCTTGGCAAAGTTTCAGACTACGTCGTCACCAACGACAACTTCACCGTCCAACAAATTATCGTTAAGCGTCCGCTACTAAAGAGTTTCATGGATCCAGAACTTACCATTCCCAGAAAAGAAATCGTCGAAGTTACAGACTACAAAATTATCGTAAAAGACGAAGAAAAAGTCATCAAAGAAAAAGCCGAAAAAGAAGATTTTATTCCAAACTTTGTGAATCCGTTCCGCAAGAACGAACAAGATCTTTCACCAGCTGATAATCAAAGCCCTGCCGACATAAATAAGCAGTAAGCTTCTCATCATCATATCTACCTCGCTTTTTCATGATCATCTTTTTGATTTCCTCTTCATCATTTCGCCCACCAAGCACCTCATCAATGATGTTAGAAGAAACACCTTTTTTTGTGAGTTCCATACGGAGTCTCTTCTGCGAGATTCCCTTTTTTACGAAGCGATTCTCCACATAATACGCAGCAAACTTCACGTCATCAAGATATTTTTTCTCAACTAGTTTTTCAACAATTCTATCAATGTAGTTTTTATCCAATTTTTTTTCGAATGTTTTCTTAAACAAATAATCATTCGTTTCTCTCACCGAACGCGGCCTGGTCAGTACCCATTCAAGAGTTCTTTGGTATAATTTCCCAAACTCCGAAGCTTTCTTGTATTCTTCTAGCTGTTCCGCAGAAATCAAAAGGCCCTTCTTAATATGAAAATCCACCACCTGCGAAACGTCCAAAGAAAACGAATATTTACCGTTCACAAAAACGTTTACACGATTTTCATTCTTTACCCCCTGCCTTAGATCTGTAATTCTAAATGATTCCATGCATCTTTAGCCAACCAGTAATCATATCGAATACTACTTCGCTCTCCGCCAAGGATTTCTTGATAAACTCTTTTCTAAATTCTCCAAGCTTGCTATATGGCACCCATTTCACTTCGGAAACTTCATTATCATCAAAGTGAAAATCGTCCGGCCTTCCACTATAATCCACCATGTACATCCAAATTACACGGGTATTAAGTGGAGTATAAGCGCCAACAAATTTTAGATCAGAAAAAGTAATCTCCGCACCAATCTCCTCGCGCGATTCACGAATCGCAGCTTCAACTAATGATTCACCAAGATTAATATGTCCGCCCGCAGACGAGTCATACATGCCAGGCCACCTACTCACCGTGTCAGAACGTTTTTGCCACAAAATTTCGAGCTCGCCCGCATCATTGATTCTGTATAAAAACACAAGAACCGCACCTACGATTTTGTCACTGCCGGTTTTTTCTGGGTTATCAAGATCAGCAGCCCATCCCTCACCCGGGATAGGACTACCGCTTTTGTCATATACCTGCCAATACTCGTCTTGATGCATAATTACTCCGCAGCAGCGAGTTCACGAACTTTAGCCTCAATCTCAGCCATTAGTTCTGGTTTTTCTTTGAAGAGTTTCTTTACAGCTTCGCGACCTTGGCCGATGGTTTCGCCATTATACTTAATGAATGCACCAGCCTTATCAAGTACACCATATTGGATACCAAGATCTAGGATATCACCAGTCTTAGAAATACCTTCGTTATACATAATGTCAAACTCAGCCGTTCTAAATGGGGCTGCAATCTTGTTCTTTACAACTTTGATCTTAGTACGGTTGCCAGAAATATTCTCACCTTCCTTGATTTGGCCAATGCGACGAATATCAATACGTACAGACGCATAGAATTTAAGCGCGTTACCACCAGTAGTGGTTTCTGGGTTACCAAACATTACACCGATCTTCATACGAATTTGGTTAATAAAGATTACTGTAGCCTTGGACTTAGAAATAATACCAGTGAGTTTACGCATAGCCTGAGACATAAGTCTAGCCTGAAGACCCATTTGTGCATCGCCCATATCACCGTCAATTTCAGCTTGTGGTACAAGTGCTGCTACAGAATCTACTACGATAAGATCTACTGCATTGGAGCGTACCAATGTCTCACAAATCTCAAGTGCTTGTTCACCATTGTCTGGCTGAGAAATTAAAAGATTTGCAGTGTCTACACCAATCTTCTTGGCGTAAGCTGGGTCAAGAGCATGCTCTGCATCGATAAATGCAGCCTGGCCGCCTTCCTTTTGAATTTCTGCAATTGCATGAAGCGCAAGAGTAGTTTTACCAGAAGACTCTGGCCCATAGATTTCAATGATACGTCCCTTAGGATAACCGCCACCAAGTGCAAGATCAAGAGACAAAGATCCAGAATGAAGAAGCTCCACATCCATTTTTGGAGTTTCGCCAAGTTTCATAATAGAACCATCACCAAATTGTTTTGTAATTTGTGAGATAGCAAGCTTAAGAGCCTCGGACTTTCCGTCGTTTACTTTATTTTCTGCCACCGCATCCTTTTTTGCCATAATAGTATTACCTTTCTTTTCTTAGTCTAATTATATCTTATTTTAAAGAAAATAGAACACCCAACCATTTTCTTTCGTCCCTTGTAGCACAGCGCAAAATCCATTTCAACCCCCCACCATGCAAGACAAAAAGCTCCCGCTTTATACCCTGTCTTAAAAATGGTATAATAAACCCATGATTATACGTGAAAATGTTCCTATCTCGGAACTTACAACTATGCGTATTGGCGGCCCTGCTCGCCTTGTTCTTGAAGTCGAAAACAAAGACGACATCGTAAAAGCCTACAACTTTGCAAAAGAAAACAACCTCCCAGTATTTGTTCTCGGTGGAGGTGCAAACACCATCGGTCACGACGAAGGTTTCTCCGGCATGATTATCAAAAATGTCATGAAAGGTATTTCTATAGAAGGCAATACAATCACTGCTATGGGTGGTGAAGTATGGGATGACGTAGTGGCATTTTCTTGTGAAAAAAATCTCACCGGCATTGAAGCTTTATCAAAGATTCCAGGTTCAGCCGGCGCAGCTCCAGTCCAAAACATTGGCGCCTACGGCCAAGATGTATCAGATACTTTTGTTTCCGCTGAAGTTTACGACACAAAAGATGGCGAATTCAAAACCCTCACAAAAGACGATATGGGTTTTGCCTACAGAAAAAGTATTTTGAATACTACCGAAAAAGGCCGCTACTTTGTAATCTCAATTACCCTCGAGCTAAAAGAAGGCGTCATGTCTCGCCCATTTTATAATTCTATCGAAAAGTTCATTGCTATGACCGGCGCCACAGATTTCTCGCCAAAAGGTATCAGAAAAATAGTTTCAATGATCCGCGGTGACAAACTACCAGATCCAAAAGAACGCGCAAGCGCAGGCTCATTCTTTAAGAACGTTTACCTAGACGAAGAAGGCTATGCTGCCGCCGAGACCAAAGGCTATCCAGTATACCACGGCCACGACGGCTACAAAATCAACTCCGGCTGGCTCATCGAAAAAGCTGGCTTTTCTGGCCAACTCATTCATGGTATGCGCGTGAACGACAAAGCTGCGCTCGTTCTTATCAACGAATCTGCAAAAGGCTACAGCGACCTTGCTGCCGCCCGTCAAGAAATCACCGACAAAGTTTACAAAGAATTTGGCTACAAACTAGAACAAGAACCAGTGGAGATTATTTAATATGAAGATTCTAAATGGTGAAGAACTTGCTGGTTTTATTAAAGAGCGCCAAGCTCACGTTGTACGTGGCATGAAGAAAAAACCTACGCTCTTAATTATTCGTGACAGCGATAATCCAGTAATTACCAAGTATGTAAATCTAAAGATTGCATATGGTGAAGACATTGGCGTAAAAGTAATCGACTACTGCGCAAAGAGTTCTGACGATATCAAAGACAGAATCCTTGCCGCAAATAACGATCCAGAAATCTCCGGTATTATTTTGCAACTTCCAATTCTCGAAAAAGAAAAAACCGACGAACTCACCGCGCTTATCGCAAGCGAAAAAGATGTGGATGGTTTGTCTGGTAACGGCAAATTTGACTCCGCCACCGCTACAGCTATCAACTGGTTACTTGCTGGATACGACATCAAAGTCGCCACCAGCAAAATCGCAATCGTTGGTCGCGGCAAACTAGTTGGCGCGCCACTTTACAAGATGTTTACAAACTCTGGCTACAATGTTTCCCTCTTCCATCGCGGAGACGATCTAAATGAGCTAAAAAATTTTGACGTAATTATTACAGCTACGGGCCGCCCAGGAATCATCACAAATGAAATGGTACGCCCAGGTGCAGCTATTGTTGATGCTGGCACCGCATCAGAAGACGGCGTATTGAAGGGTGATGTTTCTGACGAAGTTCGCGAGAGAAAAGACCTCGCCGCTATCACACCAAAAATAGGCGGCGTCGGCCCCCTCACCGTCACCTGCCTATTCGAACACGTTATCGAAGCTTGTTAATTATTTCTTAACCCAGTCACCATTTTCATTTGACTTATAGGTACCTCTCGCAGGCCTATCGTCCTGTACGCTTGGTTTTTGTGGAGCCGCAGTAGCAGCAAATTGATCTGCAGCTAGCGCACTTCCAACATTAGAAGGTTGTTGTACAGTAAACACTTCATTCTGCGCAGCAGCACCATTAGGCGCAGGAGCTGGAGCAACAGGAGCCGCGCCAACATTAGCAGTGTGAGATATAAAGTTACCATTCTCGTATGTCCAAGCGCCACCAGTAAGTGCAGCGATCTGCTCAGCCTTAGAGTAGTCGATAGGAATTTTATCTCTGTTGGCAATTGCATCGGAAGCCATAGATTGAATCTTCATAGCAGTGCCCTTGGCAGCGTCATCGCCACTCTTGATCCATTCGCCCACAAGACCGTTAAGTTCTTTGAGCTCACTACCCTTCATTGAAGTTAGCTCTTTACTGTCAGTTACAAACGCATCAATAGCGCCCAACGCATTCTGGGCTTTCCAATCGGTATACGAACTGGTGTCTCCTTTGTTTACGGCAGAAGCCCAACCAAACCCAAGTGGAGAGGATGATCTATAAATACCACTATTTTCACCAGTAGCAATTTCCTTGGCAACGCCCTTAAGTAATTCATCATTTTTGGCGTACTTAGATGTTTCATTTCTCAATTTATCCAAGAAGTCTACAGCGGTATCCTTTCTACGACCAGCAATTCGTGCTGCGCCGACCAACGAAGTCTTATCCCCAGCAAACCTTTGATCTTCGCGGATCAATCTATATAGTTCATCCTTATCTTCACCGTTTCTAGTCAAATGGTTCAACAAAGTCATGCGATCCTTAAGATCTTCTGCCTCCGCAAGCTTCGTCTGGTTAACGAGTGCAGCTTCAAGACCAACGCCCTCCATCATACTTCCTTCACGCGCAACGTTCTTTTTATCATTAATAAACTGAGATCTTGCAGCAGCCATACCTTTGTCACCGCCCCTCACAAAGCGCCCAAACCTACCAATTTCGCGAGGTCTACCGTCCTTATCTAGTCCAGCATTCCATCTTGTCATATTCCTGCGGCTATTCTCCATACCAGCTTTGTATGCATTGGTGCCCTGAAGAGCCCTGTTGCTGGAAGAGATACCTTTGCGGAGGCTGCCGCCAAGCGATGAAATTGCGCCACCTACCACACCAAGTGCATTGATCGCGCTCTTTAGCAAAGTCGGCAAAATCAAGAATGGAAGGAATGGCGCAATCACAGCAGCAAGCTGAATTGCAAAATCGCCGAGGCTTGCAAATGATCCAGTTGCAGGAGTGATTGTTCTAATTAGGAAGCTGATACCATATAGCGCACCACAAATTGGATAAATTACGAGCGCAGCCTTAAAGATATCCCACCACTTCTTAAAGTATTTCTGCGTATTCGGCAAAATATACAAAGCAAATGCTACAGGTGCAATTGCAGTAAATAGAATTACAATGATGGTTCTAGCACCTACCATGATGAAGAACAATAGTACGGAAACTAGCACAACGAGAAGTGCAAGGAGAAGTGAAATTGCAACAGTTACACCACCACCAGTTGCAGCACCAATAGCAAGTGAACCAAATTCAAGCGCGCTACCAGCTGCAGCGATCGAGCCGAACGACCCCATCACAAACCCAGCCATGTATCTACCGATATTTGCAGATTCTTCGCCAGTCGATCCAGCGATGCCTCTAAATAGCTGGTCTAAACCATCGCCAAGAATATTTGAAAGATCAATCGCAGCCTGACAAATAAAGAATGACAAGTTAATAAGCACCGCCATAATAATTAGCTTCGGAAGCATCTTCTTGATGCCGTAGTTATCAATGCCATAACCCGTAAGCTGCGAAAGGATGATGAGCATCAATACCACGCCAATGAATACGTTTGCAATATCCCTAAATGTCTGCCATGCAGAATAAGTCTTTGACGAAGCATCATAATAAGCAGTCTTAGTTACAAGGAGGCTCCCTACCATACCATCAAGGCCATCCACAACACTCGTCATATTGTTGATTGCAGGGCAAATAATCCATGACTGGCTATCAAGCCCCGCGCCATAACAATCCGCAGTATTCCCCACATTCGAAGCCCCACCATCATCAGGGTCAATGATAGAAGCTCCTTCTTCCACATCGCCAACGAGGTGATTGATTTCAGCAATTGTCTGAACAAAATTGAGTGTAGTCTTACCCGAAGTATCAAAAGTACTATTCTTAAAACCGTTAATAGTGCCGAGGCCGCTTACCTTGTCAAAGCCACAAGTCGATTTCTTTACACCGGTCATTATATCAATATTAATCTGGTAGTAATTATTCTTCATCACTTCTTTATCAGTAATATCGCAATGATAATAATACGAATAATCGTATTCTCTCTCCGTATTGTTATTTCCTTTGCCTTCGGTTTGGCTTAAGAACGAATTCTTAATTGCGCTCACATAATAAGCGATTTTTTCTTCCTTAGTAAACGAAAGTTTACCAGCCGTCATACCTGGAGAAAGAGTTTCAAGCGCTTTATTAAAACCAGCTTGCGTATTATTGTATAAGATCTGGTAATCAGTAGCAATGTCATCTGCCCCATCCGTCTTTAAATATCTAAACAGATAATTATTGAGCCCAGCACCATCACTACTAGCATAAATCTCATAAAAATCTGTATGGATATCATTGATCACGGAGAGGAAATTAGCGTAGTCGGTAATTGTATATTCTTTTTGGCGCATGCCGTCTTTTACAAAAGACCTATCCATAGCCGGGAAATCATCCTTAGTATGACCAAAATCACCTGGCGCAGAAACGATAAGTTTTTTGCCATCAACGGTCATATCAAGGCCATCGCTAAACAAACCGTACGGATTTAATTGTATTTCACCATTTCTATAGCAAATCGTTGGAGATTTTCTAACATAATCACCTTCAGCGATTTTCCCATCTCTCCCAACTGCGCCATAATATAGAGTTCTACAACCAGAAGTAGCAGATTTTACTTCATATCCCATCCCAGTCACAACTTTAGAAGCTACTACTGGGTCATTTACTTGTCCACTCCATTCAGCTTTGCCCGCTAGGCTAAAAATGTCTAGGTATTCTACCTTCCCTTTTGAAGTATTCATAACCGAACCATTATCACGATCGAGAATGTTCGCAAACAACCCCATGCAAGTCGCAACCTCGTCTTCCTTTATATTAGTCAAGCCACTTGGTAATGCAACTTTATTTGACGCCTTGAAAATACCCTGTACGGGGTAGAACATAAGCTGTTCACCGCCACCCAAACGGACAGTCTTATTGATCCCGCCCTTATTATAACAATCGCTAACGCCCTGAAGTAGCGCCTTCCTAGTAACGGTATCATTCCAGTCAGTCGACGCCACATTCGCGTACACACCGTTAGAAGAAAAAGCGGTAAACAAGAAAGAAAGAACAGCAGCGCTTAATCCAGCAAGAACTAGCCTATTCTTCATTGTCTTTCTCCTTGAATTCACTGTAAATCCACTCACAGTTATCAACAATGCCGACATTTACTTGATACGCCATGCTCATAGTGTTCTCGTCTTCATTTTCAGTATACTTGCCCGTATTAAGATACAGAATCGCAGCATTCAGGTATTGTTTATTGTCATTAATCAAATTTGTTAATAGTTCAAAACGGTCTTCTTTTTTAAAGCTCTCTACGGTGTAGTTCTTTTCAAAACTATCCGCAAAATCCCCAAAAAGACTCTGCAATTTTTGGAAATATGCCTCGTTCTTTTCAGCCAATTGCGCTTTATAATAATCCACCGGCCACAAACCATCTATCTCGATAGGATTGTCGCTAGACTCTCCATATAGCAAATAATTTGAGTATTCATTTAGATAAGTAGCCGTACTCTTTTTTGGGCCACCATTACCTTTTAAGAATACGAAAGCTACACACGTAGCAATAAGTGCGACAACAACCAAGACAGCCACAATAATAGCCCGCTTTTTCTTAGGCTTCTGCTCTACTACCCCAGGAGCAGAAACAATTGGACTACCAAAAGAATTGTTGTATGACGGATCCATATGGGTTTATTATAGCATAAGCAATTTATTTTTGCATGAAAAAACGCGCTAATTAAAGCGCGTTTTTAAAGATTATTCAATTGTAATTAATCCGTAAGTCTCATTAACGAAATAAGTTCCAGGAGCTAAGGTTGATAAATCGTAGCTATTGAATAAGTCACCTTTTGCACATTTTACTGTGGTAGGGTTTCCAGACTTTTCAAACCATCTACAATTTGCCTTAAAGCTATAATCGTATACCTTTTCGCCATTTGAGTTTTCTGCGTAGAATGAAACCTTTTCATTCTTGTTGTAGCCATAGTAACCAACTATGTCAGACTGCTCGCCTCTGAGTGATGAGTAAGATAATTCAGTAACATTGATTTCTGAAAGATTTGAATCTGCGAAATCAGCTATGAAATATGCTTTACCCTGCTCTTCGCCGTGCATAAACGGAACGCCGTATCCAACAAATTCTACGGGCTGGAAAGTGAGTTCTTCAAGCTTTGAAACGAACTGGTCGCCTTTTGTGTATGTAGGAATTTCAATATCTCCACATGTGAAGATCTGATCTTCTTCATAATCACCAAAGCAATAAAGTCCTGTTACATTCAAATCTTCCCTCTTCCAACCGATATTGTAAGAATTATATACGTTGAGGTCTGTTCCATCTCCGACAGTGTAGTACTTGCTATCGTGGATTACGTAAGAAAGGTTGCTTCCGCGACCGTTAGCCCATTCCTGAGTAACTTCAAAGTTATCCATTGAGCTCTTCTTATCACAACCAACTAACATGCAAGCCATAGCTACGAGTGCTGTTACCATAATAATGTTCTGAGTCTTCATAATCTTTCCCTCCATTTGTAATGTTCTATTGGATTAGCTCTTGCGAGCCTATTTCAATCGTTATGAGCCCATTATATCACACTTATGCTAAATTGTCAATAATAAGCATAAGCGTACCCCTGTTAAAATTGACCGAAAAGTCAAGTAAAAAGCACAAAAAACTCCCCCTAGACCATGCGATCTAAGGGGAGTTTTTGTAAGATCCCGCCCATGCGCCCTAGAGCGCTTTTTGTGAAGCGGTCAACTTACATTAATTTTTTGCGGCTAGCAATATAGTAACCACCAGCGGTTACAGTAATACCAAGACCAAGTGCAGATACTACGATTTCGGTAGCACCAGTCTTTGGCATTGGATCGGTAGGATCTGTTGGCTTATCTTTACAGATATCACCGTCCTTAGTTACGTATACAGAAGCGTCATCTTTTGTAGACTTAGCGTCAGCAGTAGATTCAGCCCAGTTTACGAGTTGGTTATTACCACATTTCAAGCTTGCATCAATTACCTTAGCGGTAAAGCGTACGTATGCGCTACCGTTTGCAAGGTAGCTACCGACGTTGATACCGGTGGTAGTAAGAGTGTTGTCCTTCAAAAGAACACCATTCTTGTATTGTGCATTGTAAAGGTAAGTAGAGTTTTCAACATATTGCATGTTGTTTGGAAGCGCATCACGAATGATAACGTTGTCTACTTGCTTATTTAAGAGGTTTTTGTACTCAATTTGGTACTCAACTTCGTCACCAACCTTAGCAGTTACAGATTCGCTCCAGGTCTTAGTACCCTTAATACGAACAGTTTTGCTAAGTTTAGCAGATACAGATTTGTGAACTTTTACTTGAATGGTTACAACACCATCATATTCGTAACAGCCAGGAATCTTACCATCAAGCTTGTCATAACCAAGCATAGCACCAGAGGTGATTACTTCGTTTGGAAGAGCCACGGTACCAAGCTTTGCGTTGGTATAACGAGCAGAACCATCTACGTATTCTAGATAGAAATCGTCACTAGAGGTGAAAACGATTTCATCCCAGTAACGAGTTGGAGTAGCATTAGTAGAGTCAAGATAACCTACGATAGTATGCTTTTTGGCAACAGCGGTAGGAACAGCAAAAGTAGCTTTTACGCCTTCTGCAATTTTTTCGGTACCCTTAGGGCTGTTGTTGTGAACATAAAGACGAACAGTATAAGTTTCGCCGTCTTTTGCTTCGATTTCATTAGCGTTCCAGGTATCTGCAGCAACAGAGCTTACCTTTGCGCCAACGAAGTTCTTTTCGTCACCGATTTTTGAATCGGAAATAGAGTTGAAGACAATCTTGTCACCAAGCTTGCCATTGTTAATATCAGCAATAGTGTAGCTTTCACGACCATTGCTTGAATCGCCCCAAGCGTTTACGCTAGCAGGAGCGATAAGTGCAGAAGCGGCAACTGTAACAGCAGCTGCTGCAAGCACAGTCTTATAAATCTTATTCATAAAAAATCCTTTCATAATTATTGATTGCTAGCCGAATTGTTAATATTCGTCTGAACAACCAAATCATCTCAGTCTCAAATCATGGGAAGATCCGGCGGCATTGCCGCCGGACTTCTAATGTACGTAGTTGCCATATATGTGAAAGTTCTAATCAGAAGGTCCCCCATAATCTCCTGAGGCATTAGAACTATTATTCGTTGTCGGGCTGTTGGTATTAGCATCCGTAGCAAGTGGAATATTGTTCGGGTTAACGCCCGTATTCAAATTGCTCGAATTGTCCTCTACATTAACATTGGTATTGGTACCGCCGTTAGATGTATTTCCCTGGTTATTGTTGATGTTATTCAACTCTTCTACCTGTTTCTTGTACTCTTCGTAGTTGTTGCAATCGGTAGAATTGGGATGCTCTTCAGCCTTACTTTCATTAGCGCCCACGCCGTTATTGGTGTCAGGGCCAGGGCCCTTATCATCATTCGGCTTTACGAGGTCACCCTGAGTACCTTTGGTTTTATCCTTTGCAGGATCCTTAGGCTTATCAGGATTCTTCGGATTCTTGGGCTTAGGAACTGTAGGAATTTTCATCCTTACGGATACGTTTGTAGGCTGATAACCACATTCAATGCGGTATGCAACCTTAAATTCCTGTCCCTTTATCTCGAATGTATAAACGAGATAATGACCTTTGTGGTTGTCCGTCTTCATTACGATTACATCAGGTACGCCGTCAATTGTATATGGATTCATATACATCATGTCGGTTTCGCCGCCGTCGCTCTCAAGAACTTCAACCTTTTTTGCGGTGTCAAGAAAATCATTGAATGCATCGAGTGTTTCAAAGTAAAGAACCTTATCTTTGATCCATGCGACTTTTGCATCATTGATTGCCTGACTCCAATCTTCCTTAGCTCCATCATAGAAAACGCCAGTATATCTGGTGCCTACGATAGAATCTAAGAAAGCAGCATCCGCTGCAAGCAGTGCTGGGTCTTTTGCGATACGACTACGAAAATTCGCGTCGAACCACTTTGCATCTTTCTCTTCCTTTGTCTCTGTGTCGTAAGGGTTAGGGCCAAAGTTAAAATCATTTGACTCGTCCTCGTCCAAGAGTAAAGTAGGGTTAAAGAATGCGTAGTGAAGTGTCACCTGAGTAGGCACATTCTTCTCAAGGTCTTTGTTGTCGGGAACTGTAATCTGTGCATCACCAGTTTCGCCAGGAGATGTAAGCGTAGGTGTGCTAATAGCAACCTTTTTGCCAAGTGATCCCCAGTCAATGTAATGAACCGCTGCAATCACGAAGACTACAGCAGCAATTACGATTGCGGCTTTTCCGATATATCCATAGATGCGGTCTTTATCCATTTTTGCTCTGAAAAAGCAGAAACTTGCCACACAGTGGCCAAGAGTAACGATAAAGAAACCACGAGGTATGAACTTGAGTACAGACTTAATGAAAGCGCTGCTAATTGCAGAGCTCCAAGCACTTGCAACAACAAAACCTATAACAGCAATAGCTGCAGCGAGAATCAAAGCCTCGATAAGCTCGATAATCTTCGAGCCCTCTTTGTCAAACATGTAATTAAGACCAAGGAAGGCCACAATCACGATGATGAACGCAAGAGCGAGACCGATTAAACATACTCCGCCTGCCTCAGCAAGGGGTACTGCAGAAGAGTTTACCAAGGCCATTACAAGGCCAAAGATAAGAGTCTCTACAAGTACGTTTGAACCGTCCTTTTTCTCCTCACTTCTACTACCGAACAATCTCTTTCCGAGCACATAGCTCCAGAAAAAGGTAAAAATAAACGAAAACAAGAATACAAAAATAGTCTTCATAACTATTACCTCCTAAATCTTTTTTTCTTCTTCTTTTTTCTTTTATCAGGAGGTTCGCACCCCCTTGGTTTTATACCCTGGGGGTGGGTATTTTGCTACGTTTTGGCAACTTCAGATTCCATTTGAAATCTGAGATGATTTGGTTGTTAATGGTCGTCAGTTTCAGAGAACACACCTCGAACACAGACTGATTACATTATAGCACACTTTCCCTAAAAAGTCAATGCTTATGCCATATTTACCGCTTATGGTAAAACGAAAAACCCAGCCTGTTGGCTGGGTTTACAATATTCAGTTTTTTTACGGAACTAGCTCGAGCTCTGCGGGTGAAAGAATATGATCAATATTTCCGTTGTTGTCGTATGCAACATATACCGGAGTATAATCACCAAGAGCTTTTGCTTTCCAGAGATTCGGAGTAATCTCGTAGTCTTGCTTTCTAAAGTCATAGTAACGATATGCTAAAGCGAATTTTGCGATTGTCGTTACGGGAGGAACTACAGTAAATACTTCCTCTTTCTCGCGCTTTTCGAGCTTTACCATCTCTGCTCTCTGTTTGGGTTCCTCGGCCTTTTTAGCAGGCTCTTCAGCCTTTGCAGGCGTTTCGACCTTTGCAGGCTCTTCTGCCTTCGCGGGTTCCTCAACCTTTGCAGGTTCTTCAGCTGCGGGGGCTTCCTTTTCGGCAGCCGCTTCTTCAGCTTTCTTAGCCTCAATTGCATCAAGACGCTCCTTCGTGTTTGCGAATGAGAGAATCAATCCGTGAGTAATCTCGGTAAGATTATCCAGCTTTGATGCGATCTCCTCAATGGTCGTGGTTTTAGCTTTCTCTTCCTTGCCTAACTTAACCTCACCAAGGTCAACCTCGTGAAGGTCATTAGTTTCCTTTTTAGCTTCGCTTAATTCCTGTGTCTTTGACATAATTCTGTCCTCCTTCTTCTTTTTCTACTAAAACACATCGAAAAACTAAATCTTTTAAGGTACGATTTTCGTTATTATATCACACATGCTTAAATTTGTCAATAATCAGACCATAAAAAATGGTGCGAGTGGAGGGAGTCGAACCCTCATCCCAAGTTTGGAAAACTTGTATACTAACCGCTGTACTACACTCGCATCAGATTTTTAATGGGGCGAGATATCGGGATCGAACCGTTTGCGAAGCTCCGGTTCGAGCCCGGCATTCACCGAACTCATTTTAATGGGGCGAGATATCGGGATCGAACCGACGACCTTCTGGACCACAATCAGACGCTCTAACCATCTGAGCTAATCTCGCCACGTCTACATTATTATACCAGACTATTTTGGAAGAAGCAAGAACGCTACGGTGCCTGCTGCAGCGCCAAGAACAATAGTAAGAATAATCGTAACAATCACACCAATATGAGAGCCTTTGTCCGGCTTTGTGATGATAGTGACAGGGCCAGATGGCTCTTCTTTTGGAGCAATAACCTTTTTCTTATAGACATTCTTTGAAAGTGGGCGCTTTTCGATCTTTTCGGTGTTTACAAAACGCGCCTTTGGAACAGAAAGAGTGCTGCCAGTTGGAGCTTTCTTTTCTTTCTTCTCTTCCTCTTTTTCTTTCTCTTTGCCCTTTGATGCAAATTTTTCATCTGGATGGCCTAGAGGACGCTTCTTAATCTCTGTTTTTACGAATTTTGGACTGTAATCTTCAATAATTCCATAGTCCACCTCTTTTTGGTGGCGCTTTGGAGCATCATCTACTGCAAAGAAATCATCAAGTGATATTTCCTCTACTGGCTCCTTTTTTGGAGCTGGCTTTGGAGCCGGTTTTGCCACTGGCTTTGGAGCTGGCTTAATTACCGGCTTCTCTACTGGAATTTCTTCCTCAAAAACTTCTACCTCTTTTTTTGCCACTGGCTTTTTTACTTGAGGTTGCCTGTTTTTTGGGACAAAATCCATGTAGCGTTTGTTCATGACTTCACTCTCTTAGCAATGTCAATTATATCAGCGAATTCGTTAAGAATCAAGCTCGCACCCCCGATAAGTAGGCCGTTGATGCCTGGAACGGTAAGATACGCGCCTGCATTTGATGGGTTTACACTGCCACCGAAGAGTACTGGAACGTTTTCAGCAAAAGTTTTGCCATATGTATCGGCTAGAGACTTGCGGATTAACTCTACTACCTCTGCAATTTCCTCTGGAGTTGCTGGTTTTGAAGCCTTGGTAGAAGAAATTGCCCAAACTGGTTCGTAAGCAATAATTACCTTGTCTAAATCTTCCTCTGACACATCGGTAAGGCCACCAATAAGTTGGTCGCGGATCACATCAGCGGTTTCGCCAAACGAACGCTCTGATTCTGTCTCGCCAATACAAAGAATTGGGGTGATTTTATTGCGGACTGCAGCAGCAACCTTTTTTGCAATCATTTTATCGTCTTCACCGAGGATATGACGGCGTTCGGAATGGCCAATAATCGCATAATCTACAAGGCCACGAAGTTGGTCAAAAGAAATCTCTCCGGTGTAAGCACCATAGTCACGATAGAAAGCGTTTTGTGCGCCAAGTTTCATCTTGTGACGGTCAATTTGAAGAGAAAGAGGCTGAAGCGCCAAAGCACTAGGAGCCACCACGACCTCAACGTCGCGGATAATTGGAACTCTTTTTAATAGTTTATGAAGATAGATAGAAGCTTCACCAACGGTGAAATTTAGCTTCCAGTTGCCCACGATATAAGTTTTCATATTCTCATTATATCACGCCGAGAATGCCACGCAAGGCGTAAGCGGTATCTTCATGGCTGCGGACAGTGATAGTATCGATACCCATTTGTACCACTGGATAATCATTGCCGCCAGGCTGAGTCATGTCACCAAAGTATAAGATATCAGACTTCTCTACATTTAGCTCTTCTAGAAGGTGCGTCATTCCAAAAGTTTTGTTCATACCAGGAGTGATCGCATTAATAGAAGTAGTGCCGCCAATTTCGTAATCAAATTCAGGAGCGAGCTCTTTGCAGCGTGCTACGATTCTTTCGCGCTTCTTGCAATCTGGGTCCCAAGCGTACTTTGCGTCGGTGCCAGCTTTTTGGCCAAGTGCAGAGAACGTTACCTGAGATAAACGGTTTTCGATAATTTCGTCGCCAGGAGCAAGTTTATCCTCTTCCCAATAGCCCAGTTCCTTAGCAGATTGTTCAATTGTTGCAGAAATCTTGGCTACCTGCTCGTCTGTAAGCGGGAAGTTATAAACCTGTTCCCAATCCGCGCCATCATAGCGATAGTACTGAGTACCCTGAGCCACAAAAAGATGGAGATGCTTTAGCTGCTCCGAAGAAGCACCACGTTCCACTAATCTATCCACAATCTGGATCAAAAATTGTTCAAATTTTTGCCCAGAAATCGGACATATTTCAAATCTGTTTAGACATTCATTTAGAAGATCGGCAATCTCGTCTGGAATTGGCGTTTTTGCCACATTTAAAGTTTGATCAATATCAAATGCTAACACCTTTTTCATGCTATAATTATAGCATGAATATTTTGATAGTGGGCAACGTCCTAAAAGACGTTTATCTTAATCTAGACACCAGAAACGGCGGGTTCGAATCTGACAACCGTGGGACAAACTGGATTGATCTAGGCTTTAATGCATCCACTCATCACTTCTTTAGCCGTACTAGTAGTTTTGGCGGTGCCGCTGTTTCCCTTGATGTTCTTAAAAACCTCGGCCTAGGCGCCTCTATTTCTGGCTCAAACTTCTCTTTGTCTGACGATTCCGCCTCCGGCACTGCTGCTATTTATCGCTATATTCTTGTAGCAGACGGCGGCGTTAGCTACTTTGTACCAAGCGGCGTTTCCCCAACGCTCTTCACCTTGCCGAATGCGCCAATTGACTGCCTTTTCGTAGACCGTTCTGCTTTCCTCACCGAAGAAGTAGCAAGAGAAATCGCAAAATATCTAGACGCCAATCGCTCTGTTAAGTTTGTTCTCTATCACAAAGACAATACAAACCCATATCTAAACACTTTGGCGGCCCGCGCCGATCTAATCCTCACCGAAAATGACGATCTCGGCATTCCTGAAGAACGCATTATTAAAATCTCCGAAAACAAGATCTCATATCTTGATCATGTTGAGAAAATCACTGCTCCGCGCATCGATACCCTCACTCATTTGTCCGCATATTCCATCGTGGCGGCTACCGTGCTTGGCTGTTTCCTTCTTGGCAAAACTATCGAAGAAAGCCTTCGCTTCGCCCGTCTAAACATCGAGAATTCTACCCTAAATTCAGTTTTACCTCTAGAAGAACTCGAAAAAATCAACGAAAACTTCACCCCAGACGAAAACCTCGAACTAATCGCTGCTAATCTCGTTTACAAGAAAAAGGGTATCCTTGCCGCAGACGAATCTGGCGGTTCAATTAAAAAGAAATTTGCACAGCTAGACATCGAAGACAACATGAAAAACCGTCATGATTATCGTGACATCTTCTTTACAACCCCAGAGCTAGAAAATTACGTAAATGGCGTTATTCTCTTTGACGAGACCGCAAGAGACTTCGCAGCCAATGGCCAAACATACGTAGATTACCTTATTTCCAAACGAATCATCCCTGGTATTAAAGTCGATCAAGGTCTAGAACCATGGAACGGCTCCGAGCTCGAAACCTATACCAAGGGCCTAGACGGCCTCGAGGCTAGACTTCGCGAATACTATTCTATGGGGCTTCGTTTTGCAAAATGGCGCGCCGCCTTTAATCTTACTTTGAGCGAAGAAGGCGACATTATTACTCCTTCCGCCGAGAATGTCATCGAAAACTCTCGCATCCTCGCCGAATACGCCAAAAAATGCCAATCCGCTGGCATCGTTCCAATTGTGGAACCAGAAGTAGTTTACGATGGTTACTATCCTATCGAGAAATCCGCCGACATCACTGGCAAAATCCTTGATTGCCTCTTTGAGCACCTCGGCAAATTCGATGTAGACTTAAAGGCCTGCATTCTTAAAGTAAACATGGTGCTTGCCGGCAAAAAATATGAAACGCAATCTACTCCAGAAGAAGTCGGCCTAGCCACTGCTACTACTCTTAAAAATCACGTCCCGTCAGATCTTGCTGGCGTAGTATTTCTCTCTGGTGGCCAAACCGTCGAGCAAGCTACCGATAATTTAGCATCAGTCACAAAAAATGGCCCATTTCCTTGGCCAGTTACCTTCTCTTTTGCTCGCGCCCTTCAAGATCCAGCTCTCTTTACTTGGAAAGGCGATAGCTCCAATGCAGATGCCGCAAGAGATGCCTTTAAAGATCGCCTCATAAAAAACTGTGACGCGTTAGAATAAAAAAAGCCAGCTAAAAGCTGGCTATTTTTTAGGGGATGGTTTTGTTGTTTAATACCAGCGGCATATCTTGTTTTGCCGCACGCACGACTTCGAATTCACTTTCTAGTGTATGAAGCGTCATTTCCGCTTTGTTCTTAACACTTTCAATTCCTTCAATTTCCTTTTTAAGGTAATCTCTGGCGCTTTTAGTCTCATTAATTCTACGCATAGTCGCATCTTTCTTTTCTCTTATTTCTTCGATAAGAAGTTGCCTTCTATACGCTTCATTCTTGGACAAAGCCTTAATTTCTTTATCTTTCTCAGCCCTAAACTTTTTATATTCCTTCCAAAAAGTAGATTCTTTTATTTTTTCGAGTTTACTCGTATAAAGCTCAAGATCCTGGTTTGCTTCATAGCTCCTTGCTCTTGCATAAGTGAGTAAATCTTGAATCCTATTCAGTTCGGTATCTAATTCCTGCCACATGGAAATTGTCTCGTCACTCATGACATCACCCCTTTTCTAAAAGAACACCCCCTATGCTTATATTATACCACAAAAAGACCAAAAAGTAAATGAACCGACAAAAATCCCCCCTGTTACGGGAGGATTTTTCAAATACTATTACTCAGCTTTTTCGGAAGACTCTTCTTCTTCTGGCTTTGAACCATTGTCAGAAGGAACATCAGCAGCGTCAACTGCTTCTTCTGCAGCAGCAGCTTCTTCTGCTTCACGTTGAGCGGCTTCTGCAGCTGGATCATATAGAGATGCAACTACTTGCTCTGGATCAAGCTCTTTGTTTGCGAGTTCTACGCCTTCAGCGAGTTTGATATCAGCAATAGTGATCTTATCTTCTACAGAGGTTAGACCAGATGCATCGATCTCAATATCTTTTGGAAGATCTGCTGGCTTTGCCTTTACGTCGATTTCTTCGATTGCTTGGTTGATAGCGAAGTGATAGAGCTTAGAAGCATCAGATGCCTCAAAGTTTACAATTACGATAGGGGTAGTTGCTTCAACAACTTCGTTTGCCTTAATAGCTTGGAATTCTACGTTCAAAATCTTGCGAGAAACTGCATCTACTGCAACGTTCTTTACGATAGCAAGACGTTTCTTACCAGCGATGTCTAGATCGATTGGTGAGTGATAGCCTGCTTTTTCGAGAACTTTAAGAGTAGCTACATACTCAGAAGATGCAAGGATTGGCTCTTTACCACCATAAACTACAGATGGAACAAGACCATTTGCACGAAGATCTTTCAATTTTTTACCGGTTACTTCACGCGCTTCAAGCGCCAACTTGTATTCAGCCATTTGTGTAAATCCTTTTATTTATACCTATAATTTTATCACTTTACGAGATAGAAGTAAAGCTCGCGCTAAACGCGCTTTACTTTTACCATCGCTGGGCGAAGTACTGCGTTTTCGTAGTAATAGCCTGGGCGAAGAACCTCAGAGATTACTTCTTTTTCGCCGTCACCCTCGGCCATTACAGCCTCGTGAAGATCTGGATTGAATTCTACGGTTTCATCTGCAGGGATTTTAGCAAGCTTTAGCTCGACTAAAGTCTTTTCTAAAGATTTTTGAAGAGGAGCAAGCTCTGCGTAAGTATTAATCGCACGATCCAGATCGTCTAGAAGTGGCAAAACTTTGTATACTGTAGCGAGTTTTACAGAGTTCTTTTCATTCTCTTTTTGAATCTCAACCTGTTTTCTGAAATTTTCAAAATCAGCACGAGTACGCTGCAAATCGTTGGTTAACTCTGTGATTTTTTCTTCTGCTTTTATGTCTTTTTTCATAGTATCTCCTCTAACATATTACCTGCGTGGCGAACCAGTGCCGTGACTCTAGAATAATTCTGGCGAGTTGGGCCAAGCACACCAATATAACTTTTATCAGAATATGGTGAACGAAATTTAGAAATGATGAGAGACACCTCGGAGTTGCGACCGATTGGGTTTTCCTGGCCAATAAAGATATTTAGAGGCTCGCCCGGGGCGGCTTCACGAAGCCACGGCTCGAGGTTATCAAGAAGCTTTGCCACAGCCTGAACTCTGCGATTATCCAAAAATTCTGGCTGGGTAAATAGTCTAGAAATACCGGATAGATAAAGCTGGCCATCAATAGTCGCAAGACCAAGGTTGCCTGTAAGTTCAACCAACGAATCTACCGCGCCACGAATTGCCGCATCCGCACGAGATTGAGAAGAGACTCTTACATCGAGTACGTGCGCACCACGCTCAAGTGCTGGTTCAATATCATGGTTTTCGAGATTGTTTACATAAAATCTATATCCTGCGTCCGTAGGCACGCGACCTGCCGATGTATGTGGCTGCGCTACAAGGCCAAGAGTCTCAAGACGTGCCATTTCGGCCCTAATTGTGGCCGGAGAAACACCAAAAAGTTTTGCCATTGTCATGCTACCAACTGGCGCTGCGGTTTCGGCATATTCCTCTATAATTTGGCAAAGAATATCTTTTTGACGCTTCGTTATTTCCATACCGTAATTATAGTAAATTAGCACTAAAAAGTAAAGAGTGCCAACTTATCGCCTTGACATTAGTATTATTGTTTTATATAATCGAAAAATCCCTCAAAAAAATATGCATGAGGGAAATACACGAGAGACTGGAGCAAGAAGGACTCCAGCGTACATTGAAAGGGGGTCTTAGGATGAAGGATTCTAAGCAAAGACACTACAAACATTGGTCAATTCACACCAAAAACGATGGCAATTTCTTTATTAACATCAAAGATTGCATTGCCAACGTTTACAAGGAGCGTACAGCCAGAGGACAAAAGATTCTCATTGCTTCATACGACACTAATACCAAAGAGTGGACTGAAACAAACGAGAAAATGGGCGGCAAGCTTCCTTATTGTGTAAAAACTAATGTTGAAGAGCTTTGTGCTTAACCCTTTACACCTAATGTGACCAAACAACCGTCACAATGAAGTCCCGGTACACCCGGGACTTTTTCCTTGCAAAATGAAATTTTGGTATAATGAAACTATGGAAGAAAAAATCGCTACGATCAAAACTTGGCTCGGTACGGGCTCTATCAACCTATTTGGTTTGCCAATGTCTGGCAAAGATACTCAAGGCATTCGCCTTGCAGAAGCGATTGGTGGTAAATTCTTGTCATCAGGCCTTATTATCCGTGCCATGGAAAACCAAACCAAAAGATTCTATTCCGAAAAAGGTTCCCTCATTCCTACTAACGTTTTTTATGAATGGGTTTTGCCATACTTTGAACGTCGCGATCTCTTTAATTACCCATTGATTCTCTCTTCAATTGGTCGTTGGTACGGCGAAGAAAACTCCGTTATGAGTACCGCTGCCGGCGCTGGACACGAAATCAAAGCCGTAGTTCTTCTAAACATTTCCGAAGCAGACGCCGTTAGCCGCTTTGACGCTGCTAAAACTTTGAACGATCGCGGTGATCGTGCAGATGACAGAGATATCGAGATTTTCCGCACCCGCCTAGAAGAATTCCGTGAAAAAACTATGCCAGTTTTGCAACATTATCAGGAGCTTGGACTTCTTATTAACATTAACGGCGATCAGTCTCGCGATGCAGTCTTTAACGAGATCGTCGAAAGACTTTACCAAGTAGCTTCCAAAATTCCTGCCTAAACTCATAGAGGATATACACTACACCAACCCCTACAATTCCTAGGATTATTCTGAGTGCCACAAATGTAGATTCATTAGTTTCCTTTTCCTTTTTCAAACTATAATCCGCACCATTGTTAATCTTGTCTTTTACACATCGATTCGTTTCTGGGTTTAAATGATACCCAATTTTACATTCCTTTTCTTCTTCAACTTGGATTTTGTTGCACCGCCCAGATAATGGGTTTAAATAATACCCAGGTTTGCATGTCTTTTCCTCAACTTCTGTCACTTTTACACAATTCCCCGTTTCTTCATTTATCACTTTTCCTTTTTCACAAATCCGAAATTCTTGATAAATGTTTGACTCGCCCGGCGTGATATTATATGTTACCCGCCACATTTTTGACCCATCTTTTTCATAACCAATAAATGCATATGATGTCCCTTTCTTTTGTCCATTCCGAATTTCCAATTTATCAATCACCTCGCCATTCACGTCGATGAGCTCAAGCACATTTACATTTGTTGGATTTTTCGTAAGCGCCAATGTATCCCAAATGTTTTCTTTGTATCCATCCGGTTTTATCACCCCGTCTAGATCATACATTTTATTCTTGTATTTAATCTTGCAGCCATTCGCCCGAATTTGTTCAGAAGAAGCATTGTATAGTTCAATAAACTGCTCCGACTTTTCGCTTTCGTAATATGTTAAAACTTCCGAAAAAACTAGCCCCTTGCACTGCGACGGCAAAACCGCCTCTTCTTCCTCAACAAAGTACGCGCTCGGATCATACACGGGTTCATAAGAATTTGTATGCTCGAACTCACCGTCTTCGTTTCGGACTAGAAACGTCGGTTCAGAAGCTTTAAATTCAGCTACGCACCCTTCTTTATTATTCCAACACACCGAGTCTACAACTTCTTCACCATTCTTAATTTCAAGCGGTCCGGCTTTCATCGCCAAAGTTTTATTATACGTGAGATTCGCTAGCTCATGACCCGGCGAGCTAGCGAACCGAAGAAGGAGGTTCTCACCAGTCATCCAACTGTTCTCGGGAAATTCAAACAAGGTAGTATATTTCCCGCTCGAGTTAGTATAGCCTATGGAAAAACCAGTGAGCAGAAACGGTTCGTCGGATTTCTTACGGCCAATTTCAATCATTTCTCCGACATTAGAAACACCGTCCACTAAATAGCCCGGATTAATTGCTTTTATAAACAGTTCTTTTTCATCCGCATGCGCACAGGAATAAAACATCATGCATAGTATCAAGGCAATCAGTGTGACAAATAGTTTCTTCATGCCAACTTTATTAGCGAACTCAATCTAGAATTACAACCCCTTACGTGCTATAATTTAAGCATGAGTGTTTTCACCTCTTTGGGAATTTTGATTCTGGCTACGCTTATCATGGCTACATTGCAATTTGTGCCAAGTATTTTTTTAATTTTCTATCATTATGCTTCCGGTAAATACTCAAACAAAAAAGCGAGCGATTTCACTCTTTCCTTTGCACTTGGCGTAGAGTTTTTCTCCACTGTCATGTTCCTACTTTTGTATGCAGTATTCTTCGCATTTTTCTATAATCACCCATATGCCGAGAGTAACCTATTCCTATGGATTATGGGTGGCATTTTCATTGCCCTTAGCATCATTTCCTGTTTCTTCTATTACCGCAAGAAAACTCGCGGCACCGAGTTATTCGTTCCGCGATCGATGTCTCGCAGTATTTTTGAACGTGCAAAAGGCGTAAAAAACAAAAAGGAAGCTTTTCTACTTGGATGTTTTTCTGGTACTATCGAGCTGGTTTTTTCATTCCCTATCTACATTATCGCCGTAGCTGCCGCACACAGAATCGATTGTGCCCCTAGGTCTCTGCTCGTAATATTATTTGTATTATCCCCGCTTATTCCTATCGTTACGAATTATCTTATGTTCCGCACAGGATTAAATCTTGCTGAAATAGAACGTCGTCGTATTAAAAGTAAACAGTTCCAACGCTTCATGCTTGTCCTTGGGTATGCGTTATTGGTATTCGCAATTGCATTTTCAGGAGTCATAAAATAATGGACGAAAAACTAGAAAAAGAACTAACGAAAGATATAATCGTCAACGCAAAAGCGCTCGGCATACCAATCGGCGCAGCCGAACTTTTTGCAGACAAAATTATGGCAGAAGTAAAAAAATCTATTAAAGGCAAGAAGATCATTACAAACGATGACCTAGACCGCTACATTGCGACAGCCGCTAGAAAATACAACGCTGATTTAGCTTATGTTTATAAAATTCGTGGTAGAATAATATAAAATGGGTACACGATTTGATTTTGATTACACTATAATTGGAAGCGGTCCGGCAGGACGCGCTGCTGCGCTAACGCTAGCAAAATCCAAAAAGCGTATCGCCATCGTTGAAGCAGACAATGTTGGCGGTTCAGCAATTAATACAAGAGATATTCCATATAGCATTTACCAAAATTTCTCGCACACATATGCAAACATTTCAAATCTCCCAGAGCTTCGTGGCCAAGAAATCCATTTCAATCTTCCAACCGCTGTAGCGCACGTAGACCACGTAGTTTCCAAATTCACAATCGAAATCACAGACGAATTAAAAGAAGCCGGCGTCACTTATATAAATGGTCCTGCAAACTTTTTGAACGCAAATACTATTGCCGTCGGAAGCAAAGAATATACCTCGAACTATTTCATTCTTGCAACTGGTTCCAAACTAAAAGCTAACGAAATCTCTGGTCTCGAAGCCGTAAACTATCTTACTCCAGCCACTGCATTAAAAACCCGTCGCTTGCCAAAAGCCGTACTTGTAGTTGGCGGCGGCCCTACCGGATGCGAAATTGCAGAATACTTTGCAGAACTCGGTTCCAAAGTCCTCATTATGGAACGCTCTGAACATATTCTCCCTCGCGAAGACAAAGAAGTCGGAGACACTATTTCTGAATACTTCAAGAACGAACTTGGTATTATGGTATTGCCAAACTGCAAAGTCGTAGCCCTGGAACAAGACAACATTAGCAAAAAAGTCGTCTTCACAACCAACCACCAAGAAAAGCTCGTACGCGTAGAAAGCATCGTCCTAGCTACCGGTTCTGAGCCAATCGTAGATTACGGCCTAGAAAACGCAGGCGTAAAATATAAATCCTCCGGGATTGTCGTAAACAAATTATTCCAGACTTCAGCAAAAAACATTTTTGCAATCGGTGACGCAATCGGCGGCGATAATTCATCAATCGAACGCGCCGAATACGAAGGCACACTTCTTGCTACGAATATCCTAAACCGCACCAAGAGTCTTGTAAACTACAGTGGTTTTGCACGTATTATTAATACTTCTCTCGAAGTAGCTACCGTAGGCCTCAACGAATACGAGTTATTAATGCGCGACCAAAAGTGCAAACGCGCAACAGTAGAACTATCTTCACTTCTTTCAAACAAAGTTAAGGACACCAGCTACGGTTTCGTAAAGATACTTGCCGACAATCGCAACGGTCACATCATTGGAGCAACCATCGTTGCACCAAACGCAAGTTCAATGATCGGAGAACTCGGCTTAGCCGTCCGCCATCATCTAACTGCGCTCGAACTTGCAAGCACCCCTCATATAGCCCTTAATAATTCAAACGCAATCAAACTCGCCGCCAAACAGCTAATAAAAAAGAAATAACAAAATAAGCCTAGATTGGGGGGTAATCTAGGCTTATTTTGGTTGCGGGGGTTCGATTTGAACGAACGACCTTTTGGTTATGAGCCAAACGAGCTACCAGGCTGCTCTACCCCGCGACGTGCTATTATTATATCGCAAAGTAGAATACTAGTCAAGCTTTTACTATTGTTGGATCAGATAGCTACCAGCAGACGCGTCATAGCCTGGGTAGGTTGAGCTGCTATACTCTTTGGTTACTGGGAAGTTCTTATTAAGCAATACTTCCTTTGAATCATTCTTTAATAACTGAATGCCATATAGTGGATATTGGAAAGATGCATCCGCAGATTCTAGACGAGTCTCTACACGACGATAAAGATCATTTGCCCTACCAGTTGAATCAATGTTTACTTGTACACCATCAAGAAGCGCTAAGTTAGAATTAGTTTCTTCTGCGACGCCACTATTGTTAACGGTAGTCTTGGAGCAACTTACGCCTTCGTTACAATATACTTCAATTGCAAAGTCAGCATCTGGCTGGCCATACGGGAGTGTGACAACGAACATAAATGTATCGTTATTTCTTTTTATGGTCGTATCGCTTGGGTTATTATCATATGGTGCCGGAAGATCGAGTGTAACTTCACAAGCAAACTCTTTGCCGGTCTGGCAGTAAACCATGTATGGATAGTCAGAGCCGCCTTTATTGCTTGCTGCAGTATTCGTACTTGCAATTTGTCTAGAAGAAATAAAGTTTTCGCTCTTAGTAGTATTGTAAATACCGATACCACGAGTGTTAGAATTGTTGCCAGAGTTATATGTAGCTTTACTCGTATCGCCAGTTGGAACAAAGGTCATGCTAGCACGGTTTGTTTTACTCTTGCCACTGCCCTTTAGAACAATTTTGACAAAATCATCGGATACAAACGTTGCATTTGTTTGGATAAGATCCACAGAAATTACCGGAGGAGTTGCTGCTACGGTATTTTTAATTGGTTCAAAAGCATATCGCCAAGAAGAACCAGTGATATTCGCAAAGTTAAAGTACCCGCCAATTTGTTCACTTTGAGAATACCATTTGATCTTTGCATAAGAAATCTGTGATGCATCAACACCATCAGCTAAGTCAATCTTTACAACTTTCTGATTATTTGAAGATGTAAGGGTTGCCCTATAATCATTTAGTTTAGTCTGGATTTCTACACAAGTGTAAGCTTGGTTTAGGTTGTTTTGCTTATTACCGCTGCTTTCAATAACATCGCTTACTAGTACTTCGCCAGTATCCTTTTCACCAAGACGGCCAAGAATTCTACCTACCATGTAGCAATCTGGATGCTCCATCAAATAAATAATCTCATTACATGTAATCGGAGCAGCACCATTAGGGACGGTACTTCCAGCACCACCTTTTTTACATCTTTCATAATTCAAAAATGCGAGTTTTGCATCTTCGATACCGGCAAGCGCAGAATCATGTGCAGACTGAGACAAATCGTTATTTGATGTACGAGTTACTTCGTGAATCACGGCAGTAGCAAAGCTAGCTGCGATAATTACTAAAATCAAAGTGGAAAAGGCAACAATATAAAAAGACGCTGCACCTTTTTTTGTTCCTTTTATTAGTCTTTTCATTTTAGTCTCCACCTGCCTGTGCGGCAAAATTAAATTTGTTTATAGAGCAATAGTTGTAATCCGAATCGCCTACATCATTTGGTTTTCTACAGTCCCCTCCTGTAGTCGTAATGTCCGGCCCTCCTCTAATTGTACCTAAAATAAACGATCCTGCAAAATACAAATTTGCACCGTTGTTTGCTTCGGCTGGAGCAAATAGAGTCAGGTCATAAAGTGCCAAATCATTTGTTGGATCAAGCATTTCTTGTGGCTCCTCAGAACCCATATCCGAAGCCATAATATTAAACGTATTGTTAATTACAGGTGCTACACCATTTGCAGGATATGCCACAACTTGTGAAGCGCAAATACGACGGTGCTCATCACGAAGTTTTAACATATGAAATGATGAACTATACACATTGCCATCGATCTTTACGCTAGCAAACTCTTTATACTCTGCTGGAGTTTTATCCGAGAACATGTAGCCACTATTCCATACATAAGAATAGCTACCAGTACAAATCGCACCAAAGATCGGACGCCTCTCTGCATTAGTGTCATTTGGATTAATCTTTATGTTCTTGTATTTCGTTACCATAGAAAGATAACTACCACCATCAGAAACACACCTATCACGGCCGCTGTCGCTATCGGCATATCTTACGTTACATTCATTTGCAACAGAACTCGCCGAAGAGTTCTGGATAGCAAGCCTAAGATCATCTACAAGCTGTGAGCCAACGCTATTTACTAAATTCATAGTAAGGCCCTTGCGATACGAAGCGATAGTGCTCGTAATAATAAGAACAATCGCAAGAGAAAGAAGCGCAATAAAAACCATCGCAAGCGAAAGCTCAATCAAAGTAAAACCAGCTTTTTTGTGGTTTTTCCCCATATTACAATTATAACATAAACCTTTTGGGGTATTATTTGTTACAGACATTGTTAGGATCATCCAAACCAATTAACTCAACACCGGACGCATTTCTGGCGTCTTTTATAATACGGACATTCTGTCTACGGCTGCTATCAGAAAAAGGATTCACGCAGAAATTCACTTCGCTAAAGCCAAAGCTTGGCCAAGTATCAGAAACGGTCTTTATAAAATTGTTCACCGTAGAGCCAAAAGCACCAGTTTGTCCTGAAATCACGTTCCCTGCTGGCCCATAGATAACAATGTAGTTACTTGCATCTTTCAAAATATCATTCACTTCAAAAGTATTGTTTTGCCAAACAAGCGTATTGATTGTGCCAGACCTTGGATGCCTCACCACAGCAATACTAAGTTTTATACGTTTGCCTTTTTCTAGTCCCTCAATACGAGTGTTCCATTTTGGGGTATAGTCATCAACAATACCTGCCGCCGCGAATGTTTCCTCAATGTTGTGGTTGGCAAGTTTTACTCTCTTTTTTGCAACCATGCTGGCGCCAAGATTCTTTAGAGCAGATTGAATAGAACCGTCACCAAAGTCGCCTTTTACATCGCCCACGATATCGTAAACATAAATACCTTTATCGTTACCGCCTCCAGCAAGATTCATACTTTGGCCAAACGATACAAATTTACCGTAAATAGCCTTGTCACTATCGCCACTTCCACCGCTCTGTGGGTTGGACACTTCTGAATAAACATTACGAAGAAGATCCACAAAATTATCCACAGAATCAGCATAGCGTTGGTTCTCGAGTGAACTATTTGTGCCTACTAAAATTCCTATAAAGAGAAGCGCAGTGATGCCCAAAAAAAGCGTAACCTCTATTAAAGTAAACCCACGCCTATTCTTTTTCATACCTATAATTATATCACAAAACCGTTAGCGTTTTGAAAACAAAAACAGCATCCATTTCTCGAGATTCGATTTTTCTGGCTCAACGACAGTCTTTTCTTTTGCGACATGCTTGTTCTTAGCTGCTTCGGTGTTTTCTGGAAGATAAACCATATGCTCACCAGGAAGTTGCTTGCCGGCAGATTTTCTAGCCAGAAGCTCTTGATATTCTGCAGACTTGTAATACTCATTTTCAAGCTCAGCCATCTGGGTTTCTATTCTGAGTAGTTCCAGAGATCTACGCTCATCATTGAGTCTTTCAGTAAGCTCCCAGTTTCTAGACATTGACTCAATCGATTTAAATGCCCACATCAGGCAGAGCATAATTGCTACGATAAGGACGACATTTTCGATCGTAAAAAAACCGTGAGTGAAACGGTACTTTATTCTTCTAAAAAATGTTTTAATCTTATTCATCGTCCACCTTTTTTGGTAGGGATGCCTGGACTCGAACCAGGGACACTGCGTGTATAAGACGCATGCTCTAACCAGCTGAGCTACATCCCCATATCTTTATATTATACACTAAATACCTTTGGAGTTAAGAAAAACGCCCGGAGGCGTTTTTCTTGCACCTAATTAACTTTGCGCACTGATTATTTCTTCTTGAGAGTCAAGAAACCATTGCGTGGGTTTTCGCAAACGATACGATCAGCAGGGAGATCACATGGAGTACCCTTGCCACCTTTTTCATCCTTAGTGAAGAAGTAGATAGTCTGAGGTTTGCCACCACGTAGAGTTACTTCAGATTTGTGAAGGTAATACTTGATTCCCTTGCCGTTAGTATGTTCGTAAGCCATTTAAGCTTCCTCCTTAAGTTAATATATTCTTATCTTATGAAAACC
>JAEEGL011541168.1_pt1 | contig 31056 bp, 18 predicted proteins | sample 9134231 | NCBI WGS metagenome assembly JAEEGL01 (sample SAMN16246548, study PRJNA631951) | gut metagenome | biome: gut microbiome; feature: rumen; material: fiber-attached | host: Bos | place: Iran: Karaj | collected 2018-10
GTTGTCATCCGAGTGATGCAGTCGCAGCTGACGGTTAACATGATGTCCATCCAGCCACGGGTTCCAGGAGTTACCGTAGGCAAGAGGGTGGCGGAACAGGTGCAACGGACGACTTGGTTGGGGACGGTAGGGAAAGAACGGCCATCGGCACCATCCACGGTGAAAGAGATGTCCGTGAAGTATTCGGTGTAGGGCGTCATGTACACGTCCAGATCCTCAAAACCTGTGTTCTTGACCTCATATTCGATGGTGATCCGCGAACCGGGCACCATGACCGTGTCGAACGAGTAGGGATTGATGTCCATGTCGTAACGGTTGATCATCTTGATGTCGATATCGTCGATGGTGAGATGGGCCGCGCCGGTGGAGGCAACCGCACGAATGCCCATGTATGCATAGTCAGATGGGAGTGCGTTGATGTCGAAAGACACCTCTTGGTAATCACCGCCTTCGATGCCGACGGAATGGATCAACAAGCCCATGTTGTCAGGATCCGGAGCCGATCCGAGCCAAAGCTCTAGGGTGTAGCTGCCGTCGGAAACGGCCCAAAGCGAGAACCGGTACCGCAGTTGGCTGCTGAAATACAAAGGCATATACATCCACGATTCTTCGGCGTTGGTAAAGGCGTACCAGTTGCCGGCATGCGGTACCCTGTTATGGTCTTTGTCCTGATAGCCGCTTAGCCATGATTGGTCGGCGGAACTCCATCCGACAGGGACTTGCAGGTCGTGGTTTCCGTATTCGAATCCTTCGATGAGGATGCTGTCGGCAAAGGAAGAGAAAGAGAGTGCTAAAGCGAGCAGTGTGAGGAATAGATGCTTCATTTTCTTATGGTTTGTGCTTGCAAAGATATAAAAAACAAAAGATATTCTTATTTTTGCGGGCAAAAATTCGCTATGGAAAAAGAACGGAATATCGATAAACTGGCGGGATACCTCATCAAGTTGGGAGGATTGGCCATTATTGCCTTCTTATGTTGGTACTTCAAGAACATCCTGATATACATCGTCGTGGCTTTTGTGGTGTCGCTGATCGGTCGCCCCATCATGAAGCTGCTGCGTCGGATCCGGATCGGGAAATTCCGGATTCCCAACTGGCTTTCGGCGGTGTTGACCATCGTGCTGATCATGGGTTTCTTGATCTTGATCATCACCCAGTTGGTGCCCATGGTGGCCAACATCGTCCGTGACGCCTCGGTGTTGAATGCCAGGACCTATTTGGAGTCGAATCCTGTGGGACGCATCAACGAATGGCTGATCGGTCTGTTCCCGAGTCTGGGGGCGGATTTCGACTTGGTTGCGGTGATCATGGAGAAAGTACGCGAGCTGGTGAGTTTCAGCAACGTATCGGGCCTGGTCGGCTCGGTGGCCTCGCTGGTGTCGAGCGCTTTTGTGGGGCTGTTTTCCGTGGTGTTCATCTCGTTCTTCTTCCTTAAGGACTCGGGCCTGTTCGAGCGCATTATCTGTGCCTTGGTTCCGGATCGGATCGAACAGACGATGAATAAGACGCTGAACGATATCAAGCAGCTGCTGTCTCGCTATTTCGTCGGCCTGACCTTGGAGATGCTGGGGGTGGCTTTGATCGACTTCTTCGGATTGTGGCTAATCGCCCGGCTGGATTTCAGCTATGCCATCGGCATCGCCTTCATCGCGGGCATCCTGAATGTGATTCCATACGTCGGCCCCTTGATGGGGGAGGCCATTGGCGTGATCCTGGGCGTCGTGCTGAAAGTGGGCGTCGGTGCCGGGTTGGATGTCAACGTATGGGTGTTCGCACTGATCATCTTGGCGATCATGCTCACGGCGCAGCTTATCGACAATTTCATCTACCAGCCGGTCATCTATTCCACCAGTATCAAGGCGCATCCGCTGGAGATCTTCATCGTCTTGTTGATTGCGGGGCACATCGGAGGCACGGTGGGCATGTTGGTGGCCATTCCGGCTTATACCGTGGTTCGTGTCATCGCGCTGCGGTTCTTCCATCGTTTCAAGCCGATCCAGCGGTTGGATCCGGATTTGAGCGACGAGGACAAGATTATCGAGAACATCGATTGAGATCTTCGGACGACGGAATGCCTCGTTCGTTTTGGGGTGTTTCGATCGCTTAGCGAGGAGCCCCCAACGGCACGGCATATCTCCTACGGAGATACGCAAGTTGCCTTATGGGGGCTCCTCGCACGCTTCGACAACCCCGTAGGGGTTGGCTGTCGGTAGCCCGGGGCAAAGCCCCGGGGAATGGGTTATGTGAATTGTATTTTGCACCGACACACCTCAGTGTCCTGAAGGGTGTTTTGATCGGTCTTGACCAAGCGGATGCAATAGGTCAAATCCCCGGTCTGTTCCCTGTGGAAATGCAGCTTGTCGCCTTGATGGGTCTCGGCCACGTACGCAATGTCAAAGCGCTTGATCTGATGCGCGCGGTACCAAGGGATGTCCCACAGGTCGATCACGTGTTCGATGTATTTGACGGAATTGACATGTCCGTTGATGTCGATGTCGTGGTAGTAGATGTCGATGGTGCGGACCCGTTCGGCATCAGGGCTCATCTTCACGCGGTCGCCTTTCTCGATGGGACAGGGCTTGTCGGCCACAATCCAGTTGTTGATGGCGCCGTTGTCGATGGTGTAGATGTCGGTGGGTTGCCGTGTCTCCGTGTCGATCATGGCCCATACAGAGCGGCCGTAGCCATAAACCGTTCCGTCATTGCCGCAGACCTGAAAATTGCGTTGGGTGAAGAATTTCAAGGCGTTTTCAACCCAGGTCTCCACGGTGAAATGCGTGTATTGTTCCGGCATGGCTGTCATCTCGATCGCCAACCTTGACAACACCCAGGAGCGGTGGATGTCCATGAGGTATTTCATGCCGAAGCCTCGGTCGGTGGAATGGAAGTCTGCGGCGTTGAGCATGTGGTTCCCCAAATGACCCAGGCACAGATGTCCTGAAAAGTCGCAGTGGAACGGCTCGGCAATGAATTCGTATTTTCCTATCTTGTTCATATTGTCAATGCAGGGGGGGGCAAAACGAAGCATTCCACTCAATGTCTGTTGGTGAACGCTTTCGAATCTCCCCATTCGTTATACAAAACTTTATGTCCGATGGCGGCCAACCGGATGTCGAGACAGCTGTGGCATTCGTCGGGTTTGTCCTTCACGCAGGCCTTGTCGGGATAGATGAGGTAGTTCTCGCGGAACTCGTTGGGGGTGAGGTTGGGCATGATGACGTTGGCCCCGGCTAGGATGGCTTTCTCCCGACCTTGAGGGTCGACGGTCTGGTTGGCAGTCGCCGCCACCATGTTGATCTCCGGCATCATCAAGCGGAGGATGGAAATCATCTTGAGGGTCAGCTCCATGCGCTTTTCGGCAGATGGAATCTGGTCGCGGTATTGCCATAGCGGCGTGTCGGGGTGGGGGATGAACGGTCCCATGCCCACCATGGCCACGTCTTTTTCTTTGAAGAAAAGCAGGTCGTTGGCAAGGTCGTCGAGGGTTTGGAAGGGAAGGCCTACCATCACGCCAGTACCCGTTTGATAGCCAACCTTCAAAAGGCTGTCGATGCAGTGTAGGCGTTGTTTGAAGTCGTGCTTCTCGTCATGGGGGTGGATTTTGTAATACAGTTCCTCGTTGGAGGCTTCGATGCGGAGCAGGTAACGGTGTGCGCCGGCCTCGAACCAACGGCGGTAGGTCTCTTCGGTCTGTTCACCTAGCGAGAGGGTGATGCCGAGGCTGCCATTGTCGATCTTCTTGATTTCCTTTACCAAATAGGTAATCTTGTCGACAAAGGCCTTGTCGCTTCGTTCGCCGCTTTGGAGCGCCACCGAGCCATAGCCCAGCTCATGCGCCAGTTTGGCACATTCAATCACTTCCTCGTCGCTGAGGGTGTAGCGTTCCACCTTGAGGTTCTTGCAGCGCACCCCGCAGTAGAGGCAGTATTTTGTGCAGATGTTACTGTATTCGATCAGCCCGCGCAGGTGGACGTAATTGTCCAGATGTTCCAGCTTCACCTGCAAGGCGCGGTCGAAGAGCTTCTTCTTGTCATCGCCTTCAGCGGCTAGGAGGAGTTTGATTTCCTCGTGGGTTAGGTCGGTTTTATGTAAGACGTCGATGACGGCCATTCTTCTGAATTTTGCGGCAAAGTTAATGATTTCCAAAAAAAATCGTACCTTTGCCGCCGATTTGAAAACGAGATTTTTTATTTTATGACAAAAGCATTGAAAATCGTGGTGCTTGCCAAGCAAGTGCCCGATACGAGAAATGTGGGCAAAGACGCCATGACGCCTGAAGGCACCGTCAACCGCGCCGCACTGCCCGCCATCTTCAATCCCGAAGATTTGAACGCCCTTGAACAGGCCCTCCGCCTCAAGGAACAAAACCCCGGCAGTACCGTCGGCGTGCTCACCATGGGTCCGCCACGCGCCGGCGAAATCATCCGCCAAGGCCTCTTCCGTGGTGCCGACACAGGATGGCTGCTCACCGACAGACTGTTTGCTGGAGCCGACACCTTGGCAACCTCATACGCCCTCGCTACCGCCATCAAGAAGATCGGCGACGTGGACATCGTGATCGGAGGTCGTCAGGCCATCGACGGCGACACCGCACAGGTGGGTCCTCAAGTGGCCCAGAAGTTGGGTCTCAACCAAGTGACCTACGCCGAGGAAATCCTCAAGATCGAAAACAACATCGCCACCATCCGTCGCCATATCGACGGTGGCGTGGAGACGGTGGAAGTGCCGCTGCCCTGCGTGATTACCGTCAACGGCAGCGCGGCACCCTGCCGTCCCTGCAACGCCAAGTTGGTGATGAAGTATAAGTATGCCTTATGCCCGCTTGAGGTGGATGGGAATACAGAAGTCGGAAGACGGAATGCAGCATTGAGCCAAGAACGTCCTTATCTGACACTGAACCAGTGGAGCGTGGCCGACGTGGATGGCGACCCCAACCAGTGCGGCCTCTCGGGCAGCCCCACCAAGGTGAAAACCGTGCAGAACATCGTCTTCCAGGCCAAGGAGAGCAAGACCCTCACGGCCAGCGACGCCGATGTGGAAGGATTGATCAAAGAATTGTTGGACGAAAAGATTATCGGATAATGAACAACGTGTTTGTATATATCGAGACGGAAGGCATCCAAGTGGCCGAAGTCTCCCAGGAGTTGCTCACCAAAGGGCGTAAACTGGCCGACCAGCTGGGCGTGGAACTGCATGCCGTCGTGGCTGGCACGGGTATCAAAGGTAAGGTGGAAGACCAAATCCTGCCTTACGGCGTGGATAAGTTGTTCGCCTTCGACGGCGAGGGGTTGTTCCCTTACACCTCCGCACCGCATACCGATATCCTCGTCAACCTCTTCAAGGAGGAACAACCGCAGATCTGCCTCATGGGCGCCACCGTCATCGGTCGCGACCTCGGCCCGCGTGTCAGCTCCTCGCTGACCAGCGGCCTCACCGCCGACTGTACCCAACTCGAGATCGGTGACTTCGACGACATCAAGACGAAGAAACACTACGACAACCTGCTGTATCAGATCCGTCCCGCTTTCGGTGGCAACATCGTGGCCACCATCGTCAACCCGGAACACCGTCCTCAGATGGCTACCGTGCGCTCGGGCGTGATGCAGAAAGCCATCTACGAAGGCAAGGCCAAGAACGAAGTCGTCTATCCCGAGGTGAGCAAGTATGTCTCGCCCGAGGCTTACGTCGTGAAGGTCCTCGACCACCATGTGGAGGCCGCCAAGCATAACCTGAAGGGCTCGCCCATCGTGGTGGCTGGCGGTTACGGCATGGGCTCGAAGGAAGGCTTCGACATGTTGTTTGAACTCGCCAAGGTGCTCCACGGCGAAGTCGGTGCCTCGCGTGCCGCCGTCGATGCTGGCTTCTGCGACACCGACCGCCAGATCGGTCAGACGGGCGTCACCGTGCACCCCAAGGTGTATATCGCCTGCGGTATCAGCGGTCAGATCCAACACATCGCCGGTATGCAGGACTCCAAGATCATCATCTCGGTGAACAGCGACCCCGATGCTCCCATCAACCGCATTGCCGACTACGTCATCGTCGGCACCGTGGAAGAAGTCGTTCCCAAACTCATCAAGTATTACAAACAAAACTCGAAATAATCATGGCAAACTATTATAACGACAACCCGAACCTTGATTTTTATCTTGACCACCCGCTGATGAAGCGCATCGTCGAGTTGAAGGAACGCAACTTTGCGGATAAGGATACCTACGAAGACGCTCCTGTCGATTACGAAGACGCGATGGAGAACTACCGCCGTGTCCTCGACATCACGGGCGACATCACCGCCAACATCATCGAACCCAACTCCGAGAGCGTGGACCTCGAAGGCCCGCATCTCGAGAACGGCCGCATGATCTATGCCTCCAAGACGGTCGAGAACATCGATGCCTGCACCAAAGGCGGCCTCTGGGGTGTCTCCATGCCGCGTCGCTACGGCGGTCTCAACCTGCCCATCACCGTCTTCTCCATGCTGAGCGAGATGGTGGCCAGCGCCGATGCCGGTTTCCAGAACATCTGGTCCTTGCAATCGTGTATCGACACCCTCTATGAGTTCGGCAACGAGGAGCAACGCATGAAATACATCCCGCGCGTCTGCGCTGGCGAGACCATGTCGATGGACCTCACCGAGCCTGACGCTGGTTCCGACCTGCAGAGCGTCATGCTGAAGGCTACCTATAGCGAAGCAGAAGGTTGTTGGCTGCTCAACGGTGTGAAGCGTTTCATCACCAACGGCGACTCCCACATCCATCTGGTGCTGGCCCGTTCCGAGGAAGGTACCAAAGACGGCCGTGGCCTGTCGATGTTCATCTACGACAAGCGCAATGGCGGTGTTACGGTGCGTCACATCGAACACAAGTTGGGCATCCACGGTTCCCCGACCTGCGAGTTGGTTTTCAAGAACGCCAAGGCAGAGCTCTGCGGCGACACCCGCATGGGCTTGATCAAATACGTCATGGCCCTGATGAACAGCGCCCGTCTCGGCATCGCCGCCCAGTCGGTGGGTCTTGGACAGGAGGCTTACAACGAGGCGCTGAAGTATGCCGGCGAACGTCAGCAGTTCCACAAGAAGATCATCGAATTCCCCGCCGTTTACGACATGCTCTCCCGCATGAAGGCCAAGATCGACGCCGGTCGTTCGCTGCTCTACATGACTGCCCGTTATGTCGATGTATACAAGTGCCTGGAGGACATCCAACGTGAACGTCCGCTGACGCCTGAAGAGCGTGCCGAGCTGAAGAAATACGCCCGCCTGGCCGATGCCTTCACGCCCATCGCCAAGGGTATGAACTCCGAGTATGCCAACCAGAACGCCTACGACTGCATCAGCATCCATGGCGGCTCGGGCTTCATCATGGAGTACAAGTGCCAGCGCCTCTACCGCGACGCCCGTATCTTCTCCATCTACGAAGGTACCACGCAGCTGCAGGTGGTGGCCGCCATCCGTTACATCACCAACGGCACTTACCTGGGCATCATCAAGGAGATGATGGAGCAGGAGGTGAGCGAAGAACTGAAGCCTTTGAAGGTGGCAGTCAACAACATGGTCGTTCTTTACGAAGAGTGCATCAACTATGTGAAGGGTGCCAACAACCAGGAGGTTCAAGACTTCTTGGCCCGTCGTCTCTACGACATGACCGGCGACATCATCATGTCGCTGCTGATCTTGGACGACGCCACCCACGCCCCGCACCTCTTCATCCAGTCTGCCAACGTGTATGTCCACGCCGCCGAGGAAGACGTCATCGGCAAGAGCGTCTATGTGAAGAACTTCATCGAAGAAGACTTGGTGAACTTCAGGGCCAAGGCGAAGGAAGTGGCGGAGTAAGCTTTGTTCATTTATGATAACATTAAGACGCGGCTTTCGGGTCGCGTCTTTTTTGTTGTTTTTCCGCTAACTAGATGTTTGAAAAAAATATATATTTGCAGTGTAAAGAGTAAATAACGCTATGGGAACAAATTTCTTTACAAACGAAAGCCAAAACACGCTTCTTGAAAAGATAGAAGGTGTTTTCAAATACAAAAAAGTGCATTTCTTTGATGCGCTTGTCGGATACTTTCGTGCTTCTGGCTATTTCAGAATCAGGAAATTCATTCAGCAAACCCCGAAAATCCGGTTTTTAGTAGGCATTGATGTTGACAAATTAACTTATCAGGCCAATCAACAAGGGCTTTTGTTCAACCCAAATGCCGAACAATCACAGGAGGAGTTCTTCAAGGAAATCAAGAAAAACATCCAAGAAGCGAAATATGACAAGGAAGTGGAAGAAGGCATGTGTCAATTCATTGAGGACATTATGACTCGTCGGATTGAAATGCGCATCCACCCCAAGCAGAATATTCACGCCAAAATTTACATTTTCAGGGAAGAAGTCTATCATCCGCATGGTTATGGCTCTGTCATTACAGGTTCAAGCAACTTAACCGAAGCTGGGTTGGAAAAGAATTTCGAATTCAATGTGGAGTTGCGTTATGATGATGATATTCAATTTGCCACTGAGACCTTTGAAAGGCTTTGGGAAGAGGCGGTGGAAATCGATTTGACACATGTTGAGAAGATAAAGCAGGAATCCTATTTGAATCCTGACTTCACGCCTTACCAGATTTATTTGAAGTTTTTGCTGGAGTATTTTGGCAAGAGCATTGATTTTGACCCCAATTCGGTCTCGGATTTACCCAAGGGCTACAAAAAGTTGTCCTATCAGGTGGACGCCGTCAACGATGGCTATGCCAAAATGATGAAACACGATGGTTTCTTCCTCTCTGATGTGGTCGGTTTGGGAAAAACAGTGGTGGCGGCATTGATTGCGAAAAAGTTCTTTTTTTCCAACGGTTTTCCGACCTATCGCTCGCATACTTTGGTGATTGTGCCGCCTGCGTTGAAGGAGAATTGGGAAGAAACTATGTCAACTTTTAAGATTGATAACTTCAAAATTGTAACCAATGGCAGCCTGCACAAAATTAAGAATGCAGGCCTTTATGATTTGGTAATTGTGGATGAAGCCCATAAGTTCAGATCAGATACGGCAAGTATGTATAACGAGCTTCAGAAGATTTGCAAGACGAAGACGCGCCGGCAGTATCCTGATGGAAGATACTACGACAAAAAAGTAATGCTTGTTTCTGCAACACCTTTGAACAACCGCCCCGAAGACATTGCCAATCTGGTCTATCTGTTTCAAGATTCAAAGGACAGCACCTTGGAAGAAAGCAACTTGCAGCGATTCTTCCGTGAGCAGATTGAGAAATACAATAAACTCAAGAAAGAAAAGAATATGGAACTGATTTCAAAGGAAATCAAGGCCATATATGAAAAAATCCGCGTGAAAGTGGTCGAGCCGCTGACCGTGCGCCGTACCCGTACCGACTTAATGGAAAATGAAGCCTATAAGAAGGATTTGCTAGAACAAGGTGTCATTTTTCCAGATGTTCAATCTCCAGAAAAAATCTATTATCAACTCGATGCGACTTTAGAGCAACTATATGACAAAACGCTGATTTACTTGAAAGGGAAGGAAACAGGATTGAACTATTTCCGGTACCAGGCCATCAAATATCTCAATCCTGATAAGAAGAAAAAATACAAGAATGCGGACAGGATTTCAGACGAGTTGGCTGGAATTATGAAAACTTTGTTGGTCAAACGCATTGACAGCAGTTTCTTCGCTTTCAAGCAATCGCTCAACAGGTACTATCAAGCCAACAAAGTGATGTTGGACATGTTTGAAAAAGGAACTATTTATATTGCTCCAAACCTGAAAGTCAACGAATTGCTCAGCAATGGCAAAGAAGAGGAACTGATTAAATTGATTAATGAAGCCATCTATGCCGACCCGACCATTGAGATTTGCAGTCCTAGTGACTTTTTGCCAGGTTTCAAAGATGGATTGGAGAAGGATGATGCGATGTTGAAAGAACTTGTCGATGCTTGGAGCAAAATCGACTATGACCCCAAATTGGATATTTTCCTTGATTATTTGAAAAACCGGCTGTTTGACAAAGCTATCAACAATGAGGGCAAGCTTTTGGTGTTTTCCGAAAGCAAGGAAACGACAAAATATCTCTCGGACGCGTTGAAAAAAGTGGGGTACACTCGTCTGCTGACCGTTCAAAGTGCCAATCGCAATGAAATGATGCCAGTGTTGCGGGAGAATTTTGACGCCAATTATGAGGGAGAAAGGAAAAACGATTTCGACATCGTCATTTCTACGGAAGTACTTGCCGAAGGTGTCAATCTTCACAGGTCAAATATCATTGTCAACTATGACACACCTTGGAATTCGACCAGACTGATGCAGCGCATCGGGCGTGTCAATCGTATCGGTAGCACGGCCACTAAAATCTTTATCTTTAATTTCTTTCCAACCGCCAAAGTCAACAACGACATTGAGTTAGAGAAAAAAGCAAAGATGAAACTCTTTGCCTTCCATGCGGCTTTGGGTGAGGACAGCCAGATTTATTCCACGGATGAAACTCCAGAGACCTTCGGCCTTTTCGACAAGGATGTTGACGAGGAACGTGATGAAAAACTGCGTTACCTAATGTGGTTGCGTAATCTTAAGGAAGACGACCCCGATTTGATAAAATCCATTGCCAAACTTCCTCTGCGGGCGCGTGTGGGCAGGAAAGACAAGGTCAAGAGGCATTGCACATTGACCTTTATCCGTAACAACCGTCGTGATGCTTTTACATTTGTGCGCGAGGATGGGAGTATTGAAGAATTGTCATTCCTTGAAGCCGTGAAGGAGTTTGAGGCAAGAATCGATGAAAAGTCCATACCGCTTCACGACCTGCACCATCAGCAGGTGGCAAGAGCGATAGAAGCCTTTGCGGAGCAAGAAGAAGACACGAAAGCCACGACAAGCAAAGTGAATGTTGCGCAAGGTCCGAACGAGAAAAAGGCCATCGCTTATTTAGACGGTTTTTTGAGCATTCCCAATATCACCGATGAGGAATCCGAACTGATTCACAAAGCCAAGCGGGCCATCACAACTGGCAAGTTCCAGCAGCTGCAAAGGGATGTGAACAAGTTGAAGACTTCGGTCAAAAAGACACCGATAAAGCCTACCGTTCTTTTGGAGAAAATGATAAACATCATTTCAGCATATCCTTTGGATACCGTTAACTTGAATGAGTCCAAAGCAACAAACAGCAGCGTAACTCAAGTGAAGAAGGAAGTCAATCCTGAGATCATCATTTCGGAAAGTTTTATTTCGTAACAAAGTATGGTTGAAACTACTCGCATAGAAAACAAGCTGAAACTCACTCCGGAGTTGGATATAGAGAAAGAAGTGGTAGCTTTCCTTAATTACAAGGAAGGTGGCTATATCTTTATTGGGGTTGATAAGCATGGAGAGACAATTGGAGTTGATGATGTTGATGACTGTATGTTGAAGCTCAAAGACCGCATCAAGAACAATATATCGCCCTCGGCAATGGGATTGTTTGATATTGTAGAAGAGAAGCGGGATAAACAAAGTGTTGTGAAGATCACTGTGGCTAGTGGAATTGAAAAGCCCTATTTCAAGACGAAATACGGAATGACCTCCAAAGGCGCCTATATTCGAATTGGTACTTCGGCCGAGCCAATGCCACAAGAAATGATTGACCGATTGTTTGCTATGCGCACACGCAATTCCATTGGTAAAATTGTTTCAAACCGGCAAGACTTGACGTTTGAGCAGCTACGTATCTATTATGACGAGCATGGCAAACGGCTGAATGATAATTTTGCACGTAGCCTTGAACTATTGACGGAAGATGGCAAGTATAATTATGTGGCTTATCTATTGGCGGACGAGAATGGCAATTCCATTAAGGTTGCCAAATACTCCAGTTTGGATCGTTGCGACTTGATTGAGAATAACGAATACGGTTATTGCTCACTTATCAAAGCCACCAAGAGCGTGTTGGCGAAACTGGAGATAGAGAATAAGACGGCGGCAACCATCACTCCTGTTGAGCGTGTTGAAACCCCATTATGGAATAAGGTCGCATTGCGTGAAGCCGTTATCAATGCCATAGTACACAATGACTATTCATTTGAGGTGCCTCCAAAATTTGAGATTTTTCCTGACAGACTTGAAATCACATCTGCAGGCCGCCTGCCCGAATCGTTGAGCCGTGAGGAGTTTTTCAGTGGTATATCCATTCCTCGCAACAAGGAACTGATGCGCATTTATCGTGATGTGGAATTGGTGGAGTCATTGGGTTCCGGCATTCCTCGTATTCTTAGGGCTTATGGAGAAGATAGTTTTAGGTTTACTGATAATTTTATAAGGATTACTTTTCCTGTTAGTGTACAAGCTGATAATGTTAACCATGCAAGTGACCATGCAAGTGACCATGCAAGTGACCATGCAAGTGTACAAGTAGAAAGGTTATTGCTTGCAATGGATGGAGAGATGGAAAGGACAAAAATCCAAGAGATATTAGGAATCAAAAATCGAGATTATTTCAGAATTGATTTTATGAATCCTGCTATTGCTAATGGATATGTTGAAATGACGATTCCTGATAAACCTAACAGTCAAAATCAAAAATACCGACTTACACCTAAGGGTATCGAATTGAAAGAAATCCTTAAAAAACAAAAAGAAAACAAATAGTACGAGATATGACCCAGCAAGAATTAAAGCATATATTGTCGTCGAAGTTCGATTTTGAAAAGTGGAAAGACCTTCTTGGAACGATGTTCCTGAAAATCGATTACCTGACGAAACCCATACAAATTGAGGCGGCTTTGGTGAAAAGCGGCGGACAAGTGGGAATGATTCGCCTTGACGATGGTCGTTCCTTGGGCTTGTTCAAGTTTGAGGTGGCCGACAACATCAAGATTGCGCGAAACAGGAAAGGCTTGCGCGACATTGCCATCAAGTATGTTGACCAAGACATTACCCACGGTGCTTTGGTGTTTTACGATTCCGAAGACCAAGCCGATTACCGCTTGACTTTCGTTTCAAAGCAAACCTCGCTCAACGAAGATGGCGAGTTTGTAACAAAAGCCACCGCCCCGAAACGCTACACTTTCCTGCTGGGCGAGAATGAGCCTTGCACGACGGCTGCCAACCGTTTGCTCGAACTGATCAATAAAAAGAAAAGCGGCTCGGTGTATCTGGCGGATGTTACGGAAGCATTCTCCGTGGAACGTCTTAACAAGGACTTTTTCAAAGGCTACAAAGACCAATATGGGAAGTTCCTCAACTATATAGGGGAACAATCAAAAGCCAACCGCGACTATGTGAAGAAACTTCTCGGACGATTGGTCTTTCTCCAATTCCTGCAAAAGAAAGGCTGGATGGGTGTGCCTGCAAGCAATACAAATTGGGAAGGTGGCGATAAGAATTATCTCAACAATTTGATTGAAAAATACAAAGGAAACAACCGCCTGTTGAGCGATGTATTGGAGGTCCTGTTTTTCAACACGCTCAACGAGAAGCGAGACAACGACCTGGCTGACAAAATTTTGGGTGAAAACATCAGAATACCTTATCTCAACGGCGGTTTGTTCGACAAAGACAGTCTGGATAAGTTAGACATTGATTTTCCATACGACTATTTCAAGGAGCTGATGGAGTTCTTTGCCATGTACAACTTCACCATCGACGAGAACGATCCCGACGATGCCGAAGTGGGCGTTGACCCCGAAATGCTTGGCCACATCTTCGAGAACCTTTTGGAAGACAACAAAGACAAGGGAGCATTCTATACGCCGAAGGAGATTGTGCAATATATGACCCAGGAAAGCATTGCCCATTATCTGAAAACCCATACCGAGGAAACTTTACATTCCGCTATTGAAGGACTAATTAAGGAGAGAAAAGTGGATGAGGCCCTTCAAAACAAGGCTTCAGCCTCCAAAGTATATGATTTGTTGCGCGATGCGAAGGTCTGCGACCCTGCCATTGGTTCGGGTGCATTCCCGATGGGTGTGCTGAATGTGCTTTATCATTCGCGGCAGGTTTTGTACGGTTTCACAAAATCCGCGGAGGCTTTCTCGCCTGCTGCCGTGAAGCGCGAGATTATCCAAAACAATATTTATGGTGTTGATATTGAGCAGGGCGCCATTGATATTGCCCGACTACGCTTCTGGCTTGCATTGGTTGTGGACGAACTGAAGCCAGAGCCGCTTCCCAACCTTGATTACAAAATTATGCAAGGGAATAGCCTTTTGGAGAGCTTCGAAGGCTTGGATATGAGTCGTATTGCAGGTAGGACTGTTGGACGACCTTCAAATTCCCCACAATTGATCATAGGTCTTGACAGCAACCTCAACCGCAAAAACCTACAAAAGCTTATGCGTCAGTATTTCTCTACTGACGATCATACAGCTAAAGCTGAATTGCGACAAACCATTAATAATGAGGTGAAATCTCTTATCCGAAACAGCCTTGGTGGGACGACCGCTTCATTAAACCATTTGAAACAGCTTGATTGCTCTGCCAACAGCGACTTTTTCCTATGGCACACATGGTTTAAGGATGTTTTTGACAATGGTGGTTTTGATGTGGTGATTGGAAATCCGCCGTATAATGAATTAAGAGATTTAGATGAAGTAAGTCAAGAGGCGTTGAAAAACACCCAATATTATGAATATGCTAAAGGTGGTAGACTTAACATGTTTCAATTCTTTTATCCATTAGCCTTAGGTATTACCAAAGAAAAAGGAATCCTTTCATTAATTACACAAAATTCATTACTAGCTGAAAATAGCACATTGGGGAACAGAAAACTGTTTATGGAAAAGGCAGATATTCTGTCAATTAATTCCTTCCCAGAGAGAGACAATAAAAATACTAGAGTGTTTGAATCCGTTAAAATGAGTGTGTGTATTTGTATTTTAAGAATTACTAAGACCCCTGATTATTCGATGAGTTTTACAATAAATGTGTGGCATTCTAAATATATGAAAGACAAACATTCCTTGATAATATCTAAGAACGAAATTCTTGAACTGTATCCTGATGACATTATTATCCCAATTTGCAGTAATGAAAAACTTGGCATATTAAAAGAGATAAATAAAAAGAATGATTATTCTATAATCGCTTCTGCTGGTGAGATAGATATGACTAAATATAAAAGCATCTTTAATGTGAGTAACAATGGAATAAGGGTAGTAACAGGGGCACAAGTATTACGATACCATATTACTGATAATCCATCACAAGGAAATGTTATATATATAAATAATCAAAACAGACCTCGATTTTCAGAAAAACGACAGTTAGAAATCTCTCAACCACGAATAGTTCTTCAACGAATCACGGGTGTTGATTCCAGAATTAGGATTATTTCAACATATTTGGATAAAATGATGTATTGTGCAAATTCAACAAATTATATTCCAAAAGATGAAAGAATCAATATGAAGTATTTGTTGGCCATACTAAATTCAACTTTGATTAATTTTTATATTAAGCAAACAAGTACTAACACAAATATCACAGCGAAAGTACTTAATTCCTTGCCAATAGTAATTCCTAAAAATCCAAATATACAAAAGCTTATTGCTGAAATTGTTGAATATGTCCTTTGTTTGTATTCTTCAAAAGAACAAGTTTCAAAGTTAGTATCAAATAGTACCATTGCTGATTATTTTGAAAAAATCATAGACGGCTGTGTTTATGAATTATACTTTGAAGATCACATGAAAGGATTAGAAATAAATATCATAGACTCCGCCAGACAACTTATCAAGCCTATCTCACAATTTACGTTAGATAAAGAAAAAACTGATGCAATATTAGATACATTTATGATGTTGAAAAAGACAAATAATCCTATAAGAAATCGTATGGAATTATTCACACTAAGAAGTCCAGAATTACTCAAACCAATAATTGAAAACTAACCATGCCGGCAATTAACAAAATACATATTACTGGGTTCAAAGCATTCCCTAAAGATTTCGAATTAGAGTTAAAAGGGAAGCATCTTTTAATGTATGGTGAAAATGGAAGTGGCAAATCTTCTATTTATTATGCTTTGCATTGTCTTTTTCAATCGCCGCTCAAACGAGATACTGGAAAAAAATATTTTGATGAAAACAACGAACAGCATCTGAAAAATTTGAACAATTTAAATGAAGACTCAAAAATATGGATTGATTTTGAAGGAAAACATCCTTTTATTTATCTGTTAGACAAGAATGGCTACAATACAACATTATTAGGAGGCACACATCCGTTACCAGCTAATATTAATGGATGTTTTATCAACCATCAATTCATTTTCTTTTTTTTCAATTTTAGGAACTCTCAACACATTAACTTATTTCCAGTCTTCATAAAGGACATTTTGCCTTTCTGTCTGGATGATAGGTCAGGGTATCATATTGGCCAAATGTATGATGACATAACCTCATCAATTGTGAAAAAAGGAAAACATATTGATCCAACATATATAGCAAATATAGAGTACTTCAACAATGCGGTAAAACAGGTTGTAGAAAACATAAATATTTATGCATCTGATATATACAACAAGTTTTTTAAAGATGCTATTGATCCCACTTTACAAATAAGACTAAGATATGATTCAAATTCAGACAAACCACACGATGATCCTAATGAGTATTGGTTAAAGTATGATAATATCATAGAAAGAGTTAATGAGAATAATAACATTGTTGAAAGAAAGTCATCATATAAGAGATTGAATACTCCTTTTATAGGTCTTGAAATTACAGAGATTATTGATGGAGGTTCAAGGAGAGTTGTCAAGCCACAGTCTTATTTTAATGAAGCAAAATTAACTGCAATAGCTTTGTCGATACGATTTGCATTATTGAATTTAGATAAACCTGCTGATGGCAGATTTTTAGCTTTAGATGATATGCTAATAAGTCTTGATATGAGCAATCGCTCAAAGGTCGTGGACTTCTTATTAAATATTTCCGACAGGTATAAAATATACTTATTCACTCATGACAGAGCGTTTTTCGAATTATTTAAAGATGTAGTTAAAGCAAAATTTCCAGATTTTAATAATGCGTGGCTGTTTATGGAAATATATAACGATGATAATGTTTTAGAAAATCCAACATGTCGTCATTCTGAAGATTCTTATACCAGAGCTTTATATCATTTCAAAAAGTTCGATTATCCTGCTTCTGCAAACTATTTACGTAAATCGGTAGAAGAAATGATTTCTTTATTCCCTCCATATATTTCTAGAAATGAAGATGGATTAGAGAAAGAAAAACTGCGAAATAAAATCGAAGCTGCAAAAGCATTATTGAACAACACCGATGGTAATGTTGATGACATCCAAGATGTCATTTTTTCCTTGAACACTTTGTTGAATCCATTATCCCACAGGAGTATTGATACAAATGTTTATCGAATAGATTTGATAAGAGTTATCAATATACTTCCTCGATTGAAACAACGTATTATTGATTTGGAATTTAAAGAAGTAATAGCAATTGAAAATGATGTGTTCTTCTGTATTGATGAAAACGACCATGTTAAATGTGAGATTAAGATAAAGTTAAAATTGCCTTTGTATTCCTATACGGGAGCTGACGGTAATCGAAAGTTTTCTGTTGCAAATGGTGATTCTATAGAGAGTGTTACAATAAAAGATGGTGTAAAAGAAGAACCAAAGCCATTCACTCGTTACAAAAAGCTGTCTCTTGAAGAAATTTGCAAGAAATTGCATGAGTATTTACACAAAACATATACTGGTAATTACCAAGATTTCTATAAAGATAAAGACGGAAATAGTATTAATACATTGTTGTAGTATGCAATGCATTTTCTGCCATAATGATTCCTCGACCTCAAAAAGCATAGAGCATATTATTCCCGAATCGCTTGGGAATAAAGATCATTATTTACACAAAGGATATGTGTGCGACGAGTGCAACCATTATTTTGCGATAAAAATTGAAAATGAATTGTTATCGCAACCCTATTTTGTTTCAATGCGTTTCCGAAATGAAATTCTAACAAAGAAAGGACGTTTTGTTAAAGAGAAATTGTTCTTCCCTGAAGTGAAGAAAAGTAGCGAAGTTGTAATGTGCACAACAGAAGATGGATGTATAGAAGCTGTTGTTGATGAAGAATTATATGATTTAATTGAAGCAGGAAAAACCAAAACAATGATTGGGCCATACATTCCTGAGCCAGAGTACCCCAATGTTATTATGTCTCGTTTTCTTGCAAAATGTGCATACGAGTATTTCTTGTATAATATGGGTGAGGAAAAATATGATTCGTGTGTTCAAGAGCTGCTGTGTAAAGGATCTGATATATTGAAATCTTTGCGTGAGTATGCGCGATATGGCAAAGGTGAGTATTGGCAATATAACCAACGCAGGATATATTCTGAAGGTGATGTTGTGCTTAATCAAAACGAGGCTTTAAACTATGAGATACTTCATGAAATGAAGTTCTTTACAAGAGAACACAAACGTTTCCCTAATGGATATGTTGAGGCCGAGGTGTATTTTGTAATGGCTATAGCAGGAATAGAGTATTCTATTTGTATATCAGACCCCAATATCTCGGAATATCAGAAATGGATAGAAGAGCATAACGGCTTTTCTCCGTTAAATGATGATGCGGAGACTTTGTCATTTAGTTTGTCCAATATAAATCCAATGTTAATAAAGAAAGATGACGATAGAATTCATAGATAACACGAACAAGTTCCTTGATGATGTTAAAGCATTGGGAAGGAAAAACTCTACCACTTTGGGCTTTATGCCCGAAGGTGGATTTGAGGACCATGCTCGGAACAAGTGTATTATTATCGCGCGCCAAGAGGATGAACTTCTCGGTTATCTGATGTATCGTGTCGTTTCCCGTTATTCTCGAATAAGCATTGTGCATTTATGCGTGGTAGATGCCTTTAGAGGAAAAGGCGTTTCGACATCATTGCTGAATGCCCTAAAAGGGAAATACGAAAAGTTGTTTAGAGGCATCTCGTTAAGTTGTAGGAAGGATTTTACCCATGCAACAGCTATGTGGGAGAAATACGGTTTCACACCAATAAAAGAGGTCAGAAGTCGGAGTTTTGATGAAAACTATCTGAATACCTGGTGGTACGATTTTCATCAGCCAGATTTGTTTTCTCATGCCTCTTATGAAACGTCCAAAGTTAAAGCGTTACTTGACACAAATATTATTGTAAAGCTTAGAGATGCGAAAGACAATGCTCCTCAAAATCCAACAGAGGATCCTCGCGGTTTGTTGGCTGACTGGCTTGTTGATGAAGCAGAATTGTGCTATTCATCGGAAGTTTACAATGAAGTAAATCGTGATAATGATTCCCAACGGGCTAAACATACCAGAGAATTTCTACCGAATTACATACAGGTTCAATTCGATTCAGACGAGCAAAACCGAATTGCTTCAGAATTGGAAACAATCATACACGGTAATTCGGCAAATGATGTTTCTGATAGGAAGCAACTTGCATCATGTATAGCCTCACATACGCCCTATTTTATCACTTATGATGAAGGAATACTGAACAAGAAAGACGATATCGAATCAAGCTATTCAATTCAAATATTTAATCCTCAAGAATTTATAATCCAAATTGATCAGCTTTTACATGCAGATGAGTATTTGCCCAATCAAATAAAGGGCGTTGTTTTTCATTCGGTTTCCAAACTTAATCCTAAAGACATGCAATTTTGTATTGACAAGTTTTGGAAGCAACATGACGGAGAGGCAAAAAACTCATTTTCAAATTTAGTGTCTCAAATAATAAATAGTGCTAATGGAAGGCTCTTTACAGTAAGGAAACAAGAGGAAATTATCGCATTTTATGGCATTTCAAAGGAACAGAATCAAGAGATTGTTGAGTTTATTCGAGTAATTGACAACTCGTCTTGTAATTCTTTGTTTTGTCAGATTGTGTTTGATGTTTTAAGCAATAGTTTGAAAGATGATAAAGAAAAAGTTCTCATAAGGGAATCTTATTTGAAGACAGAATGGAAAAACATTCTTGTAAAATTTGGTTTTATTCAATCACAAGATGGTTACACCAAGTTTGCTTTAAATCGGCAAATTAATAGGCAAAAGTTGAAGTCGATTATTCAAGAATCAAACATTCCACTTGAAGTTGATGATAGCGATGAAGCCGGTTTGATAAAAGTAGAAAAGCTTTTGTTCCCATTAAAAATATCAGGACTTACTATTCCAACATATATCATACCGATAAAGTCTTATTGGGCAGGGCAATTGTTTGATTATGGCATTGCTGGTGAAGATATGTTTGGAGCAGATCCAAACAAGTTGTGGAGTTTTGAGAATGTGTATTATAGACATGTTAACCCTTTGCATGAAAATGCACCTGCTCGAATTCTGTGGTATGTCAGTGGTGGAGACAAGGGTTTTTCTCGGTCGAAGACCATCGTGGCTTCTTCGTATCTTACTGAAGTTCAAACAGGAAAGCCGAAAGAACTGTTCAGATTGTACAAACATTATGGTATCTATGAGTGGAATCATATCTATGAATTGTGTAATAAAGATATCACCAAGGACATTAAAGTTCTGAAGTTTAGCCATACTGAAGTATTTGATAATCCTGTTAGTTATGAAAAAGTGATGGAGGTGTTTAAAAACAATGGAAGACCCACAAATACGTTTGTGTCACCGGTAATTGTTTCAGAATCAATCTATTTTGAGATTTATAATTTAGGAAAACGGAGAAAATCGGAATGAAACGACATAAATATTTGTTTATTGCAGTAAAACCAGAATATGCTTACAAGCTTGTTTCTGGAGAAAAGGATATTGAGCTTAGAAAAACAAAACCTCATGTTCAAGCAGGTGATTATGCCATTATATATGCATCTGCACCTGCGAAAGTCGTTTTAGGATATGGAAAAATAAAGAGAATAATACTATGCTCTCCCCAAGAAATGTGGGCTAATTTCTCTTCACGATTGGGGATAAAAGAACAAGATTATTTGATGTACTATAAGAATTCAAATAAATCTGTTGGGATAGAATTTGAAATGATAAAACCAATAAAACCTATCAGTTTGGCGGAACTGCGACGTGTCGATCCAAACTTTCATCCTCCTCAAATCTATAGGTATGTTTCAAATGAAGAAATACGTAAAGTGTTGGTAAATGAGTAGTTTATTTATGCAAATTATCCATGGTGTTGCAACTCTAAATCAATTCAAGACAACATGAAAAGGCTTTTCGTAATACTGCTTGCCGCCTTCCTGTTTTGCGGCAGCCTGCAAACGCAAGCGCAGAACGACAGCATCACGCTGTATTTCAGTGCGGAGGAGATGCCCGACCTTATCAAGTGTCTGCCTCCTCCGCCGGATACGATCGGGGTGGACTTTGCCCACGACATCCTGCGTTACATGTGGGGCAAGACGCAACGCAGCGATTCGGCCCGCGCCGCCATCGCCTACCGCGATGCCGTGTGGAATTACGACTCGCTCTTTGTGGAGTTTGACGTTCCGTTTGGCCTGAAAATCTCCAAGGAGGGCACCCCCGAGATTTACAAGTATCTGGTGAACAGTCTCTCCACCATCGACCAGACCCGTGTCGAGCCGAAGGCATTCTATCATCGCAAGCGCCCGTTTGAGCGTTTCCGGGAGCACATGCTTACGGTGTATGAGGAGAAGTATCTGTCGGGCGAAGGCTCCTATCCTTCGGGCCATAGCCAACGTGGCTATGCGACGGCCTTGCTGCTCTCGGAGGTCAATCCCGCCAATGCCGACACCATCATGGCTCGGGGCTTCATGTATGGAGAGAGCCGTGTCATCGTGGGTGCCCATTGGCAGAGCGACGTTGATGCGAGCCGCCTTTGCGCTGCCATCGGCCTGACGCGCCTGCATACCAGCCCGGCGTTCCTCGAACAGCTCGGAAAGGCCCAAGCGGAGTTCCAACGGCTGACGGGAGCGTTGTCATCCACCGACGATGCCAGTCAGTTCGTGAACCTGACGGATGTCGTCCCCGATGCCATCTTGGAAATCCGTTATTACAGCACCTATAACTTCGTCGGTGCCCGTGTGGACGGCTATCTGGAACCTACGGCCTTGCTCACCCGCCAGGCTGCCGACAGCCTTCGTGCCGTCAGTGACGACTTGATGAAACAGGGCTATCGGTTGAAGATCTTCGATGCCTACCGTCCGCAATGTGCTGTTGACCATTTCGTGCGTTGGGCCGCTGATGTCAACGATACGCTCATGAAGCCTTATTTCTATCCCGAGGTGCCTCGCGACAGGCTTTTCGAGCTGGGCTATATCGCCAAGAAGAGCGGTCACACCCGTGGCTCCACGGTCGATCTCACCTTGTTCGACATGGCTACGGAAAAGGAAGTGGACATGGGTGGCACCTTCGACTGGTTTGGCCTTGAGAGCCATCCGGATTTCGGTGGCAACCCGAACACGGGGAAATACATTCCCAATGACCGCATCACCGAGGAACAGTTTCACAATCGCATGATCCTACGTGAGGCGATGCTGCGCCATGGCTTCAAGCCCATCGGTGAGGAGTGGTGGCACTTTACGTTGAAGGATGAGCCGTTCCCCAACACCTATTTCACCTTCCCGGTGAAGAAACTGTAAAACAAAGCGCGCCTCATTCGAGGCGCGCTTTGTTGTTTGCGAAGTTTGGGACGGTTGTTTCAGCATGAAAGATCACTTGCCGTAATAGGCTTGGTACACCGTCTCCAGGATGTCATGGAATTTCTCCATGGTGCCATCGGCGTCACGACGGGCCCACCAGTAAAGGAACATCTCGCCCGTGTTGCCATAGACGTAGGTGTCGTCTTCGAGAGCATCGCTCATGTCTCCAAGGAATCCATTGGCGATGGTGCCGTATGCCTGGCCTCGGGTTTCCATGATGCTCTGGAGCACCGCCTCCTTGTCCTCGCAGACGTTCTTGTCGTTGAGGCCGTCATAAAGGCCTTTCATGATGAACATCTGACGTTTGAGGTACTCATCCACAAGGGGTCTCGTCTTTTCTATGAACTTCTTGTCAGCCACCACTTTCTTGGCCAGGTTGCCTAAGTATTGGATGGCTTCGGGGTTGTAGCGTCCGAAGTCGTAGGGGGCCTCCAGCTCCCAACGGTTGTAGTGGTGGGGACCCGAGACGTAAAGGTCACAGGGAAGCATGCGGTTGAGGGTCTTCAGCGAAATGAGCGAGAAGAGGTGGCTTCCGGTCACGCGGATGGCGCATTCCGGCCAATAGTCGAATTCATTTCCCAAGACGTGGTACGTCTTGTCGAGGTTGGAAGCAGCCTCCCGGAACATGTTGACGGCATCGTTCTCTTTGATGCGTTCATTGGCCTGCACAGGCTCGTCCGGTTCCAACTCGTAATAGTAACTGGTTTCGCCCATCTCTTCGTCTTCATATTCGTATGGGAAATAAAAATCGTCTGCAACGAAATTGTAATCAGGGTAATAGGCCTTGAAGATCGTACTTAGGCCATCGTAGAATTGGTCGATGGTGCCGTCGCTCCAACGTCTTGCCCAGAAATACATGAATTCGTAGTTGAAGTAGTTATAAATGCCTAATTCGTCGTAGAGATCGATTTCTTCCAAGAAATAGAAAAGTCCGTCGGTGTAGCCGTAGTTCTCGATCATGTCTTCAAACATGTATTCACGGCCTTCCTTTTCGAACACGCTTTCGTCATACATCAAGTCGTGGAGGACCATCATGATGTGCATTTGTTCGTAGAGGTATTTGTCCACCAACGGTTTGCTGGCGGCAACGAACTTCTTGTCGGCGACCACCTTCTTGGCGAGGTCGGCGAGGTACTGGATGGCTTGCGGGTTGTAGTGACCGAATTCGTCACTGTAGAGATCCCATTGTCCGTCATGGTGAGGACCACTAACGTATAGTGGGCAGGGGAGCATCTTCTGCAACTCGTCGAGGGAGATGAGCGAGGCGAGATGGCCGCCGATGTTACGGATACCACCCTCTGGCCAATAGTCGTAATCGTTGATGGTGAGCGTGGTGTTGTCGAGGTTCATGGCGGCTTCTTTGAACCGTTTGGCATTCTTGTCGCCGCAGGAGCTGAATGCGAATAGGATGGCGATGGCGAAGCATGCGAACACCCCGTTGCGAATGGTAAAGTTTTTTGTCATAATGATTGTGTTTTTGAGTTTCGTTGGCTCAAAAATACAATAATAATTGACATTTTTTACATTTTTATGATTTTCCTTGCGATCACGCCTTGTTTTGTTGTGACTCTCAACACATAGATGCCTGGGCACAACCCCTCCAGGTTTCCACGGCCATCCGTTGTAATTTCTTCTACAAGCCTCCCGTCAGGAGTATAGACGGACGCTTCCGTCATGTCCGCGCATCGGATGATGAATTGGTTGTGGGTGGGGTTGGGAAATACCATGATGTCGGTCGTTGCGGATTCGGACAGGGCATCCCAGGTAGGCACCTGTTGTATGGCCGCTAGGGCGTCGATGCGACCGATGCCCGTGACGTTGCTTTTGTGAGGGGTTAGCTTGACGGCAGTCTCTTCGAGGATGCGGCAGATGTCGGCGGGCAGCAGCTCGGGGTTCTTGTTGAGCATCAAAGCGATGACCCCGGCCAGGCAGGGCGTGGCCTGTGAGGTGCCGTCCATGTCGCAGTAGCCATCGGTGGTCAGGTAGTCGAGTGACTTGATGCCCACCCCCGGGGCGCAGAGGTCGGGACGGATCAGCCCGATGCCGGGCTCGAAGGGGTAGTCGCCGAACTCAGTTTCGGTCCAGGTGACGGGGCCCCGGGAGGTGAAATAGGCAGCGATGTCATGGTTATCGACGGCACCAACGGCAATAACACAGCTTACTTCCCCTGGGTTCTCAAGCTGGTCAGGATCCAGATAGGGTGGGGGACAGCTGGCCGGGACCCGGATGTTGTTTGGGATGGGGCAATAGAATTGGATGTGGCCTTCGTTGCCGGCACAAACGGCGGCAACGATGCCTGCGTCCAACACGGAGCAGCAGGTGCGGCGGAGCAATTCCTTGTCGGTGATCTCGGCGTTGACCATGCCCAGCGACATGCTGATGAGGTCGCAGCCGTGTTCCACGCTCCACTCCATGCCGCCTGCGATGTTGACCGCTCCGCCAAAGCCGTCGGCATCGATGCTCTTGACGCACATCAAGGTGGCCTCGGGTGCCATTCCCGTCAGCGATCCAGCCGTGCCGTCACCCAAGACGGTGCCGGCACAATGGGTGCCATGCCCCTTGTCGTCCATGGGGTCGTCATCGTCGTTGACAACGTCATAGCCGTGGTGTGGAAACGCCTCGCCTCCATCCCAGAGATGGTCTGCCAGGTCGAGGTGGTCGTAGTTGACGCCGGAATCGACGACCGCCACCACCACGCCTTGGCCCCGATAACCCAACTCCCACACCTGGTCGGCGTTCACCTGATAGACATTGGGCGTGGTCTCCCGATCGGGAGAAGCAGCCCGAGCCGGCGTTGTCTCCGGAATCAGGTTTTCCTTGTGGTCAAGGCCGATCATGGCGATGTCGGGGCGTCTCGCCAAGTCCTGGATCACGTCCTTGGTGGCGGCAAAAGAAAGGGCGTTGGCCGTCCAGAGCGTTTTTGGAGCGGAGACCAACCGGTGCTGTTCCAGCCCGGAAAGATACTGTTTCAGATCGTTTTGCGAAGCCTCGCTGAAGGCCTTCAGTTCGTGGACGACCCTCTCGCGTCGCTCGGCACGGCTGGGACAGTAGGCAACCCGATGGTTCAGCAGGGTGCGGTCGTATTGCGAATGCATCAGTACGACGACCTCGATCTGCTCGTCGTGAGCGCGTTGGGCCATCTCCTTTTCCAAACGGACGTCAATATAGGCCTGTGACCGACCCAAGAGGGCGGCGGTTAACAGCAGGAACAGCAAGGGGATTCTTTTCATCGTGATTCGGATTTATTAGCGTAGATTGTTTGAAACAATGCCGGCGTATTTTAGGTGTAAAAATAATAAATAAAATAACATGATGCTTTTTTTATACGGTTGTTATTTTTTTGACTAATTTTGCACCCATTGTATCCGAATACCAACGAAATAATTATGAAAAGACTGTTTTTATCTGTTATGCTGCTTGCCTTGACAAGCATGATGTTTGCCGGACCTGTCGGTCAGCAGAAAGCCCAACAACTGGGCGCCCGTTTCCTGAGCACCAGCGCTGTCGGACAACGCAACGCCACGGTCCAGCTGGACCTGGTCTCAGTGGCTACCGATGCAACGCGCAGTGCTGCCGACTATTATGTGTTCAACGTCCATGACGGCGAAGGATTCGTCATCGTCTCGGGTGACGACCGTGTGAAACCCATCTTGGCTTATTCCACCACGGGTCGGTTCAATCCCGAGGATGTGGCCGAGGGCTTTGCCTACACCTTGGACAACTTCCAGCAGGAGATCCAATATGTGCGTGAGCATAACCTTCCTGCCACGCCCGATATCGTATCGGAATGGGATGCGGTGATGAAGAGCGGTCAGATCCGCCAAGGAAGACAAGCCCGTGCGGTGGTAGGTCCCTTGTGCCAGACCATCTGGAACCAGAACTTCCCCTATAGCAGCCAGTGCCCCGAAGATGAAGAGGGAAGCGGAGGCCATGTCTACGCTGGATGTGTCGCCACGGCCATGGGTCAGGTGATGAAGTTCCACGACTGGCCAAACCAAGGAACGGGATCCTATTCGTACCATCCGGAAGGCTACGACCCCCAACTCGCCGACTTCGGCAATACGGAATATCATTTCGAGTTGATGCCCTTGTCGCTTGACTCCACCAGCACCGAAGAGGAATACTTCTACATCGCGCAGTTCCTCCATCATTGCGGCATCGCCGTGGACATGCAGTACAGCGGCCACGGCAGCGGCGCCTATTCGATGGATGTGCCGCCTGCGTTACGGAATTATTTTAGATATACTTGCGACGATGACGTCATGCTGGGCTATTGGGGATGGAACTTCTATACCAACGAGCAATGGGCCCAGATGCTGAAAGACGGCGGTCTGGACGAACAGCTGCCCTTGTATTACAGCGGTGCTGACGATAACGGTCAGGGCGGCCATGCCTACGTGTGTGATGGCTATGACGAGAACGACTACTTCCACTTCAACTGGGGTTGGAGCGGCCGCGACGATGCCTGGTGTGCGATCGGCGCCCTCAACACGACCAAGTACCACTTCAACGACCAGAACAGCTTTATCGGTCACATCGTCCCCCAAAACGGCGTATACTACCAACGGACGGACAGTGTTGTTGACTTTTCGGTGGTGGAGAATGTGGCGAAGGGCGGCACCCTGCTTAGCTGGACGAATCCTTCCTACAACCTGAATGGCGACGCCCTCACTTCCATCGAATCGATCACCGTGCGGCGTAACAGCCAAGTGATCGCCACCTTCAACGATGCCGAAGTGGGTGCTACGATGACCTACGAGGACGACAACCTCGAGCCGGGTCTCTATGAATATGCCGTCTACGTGACCAATGATGCGGGCATCAGCCGCAATGTCTACCGTAAGATCATGGTGGGCGAAAAGTGCGATGTGGTCTTCGAGCTCCGCGATGCGGGTGCCAACGGCTGGAAAGGCGCTGCCATCAGCGTGACCTCCGAGAGTGGCCAGCGTATCGCCGTCATCGAAATGCCTGAGGGATCGGAGCAGACGGTGACCGTGCCCTTGCTGAGGCAGACCCTGAACTTCATCTGGAACCATGGCTGGTATCATACCCAGGAACAATTCGACACCGACTACGAGTGCTCCTTCACCATCCGTGATGCCGAGGGCAATGAGCTCTTCGTCTCCGATGAGTTGGAGGACGGCATCTTCATGACCTACGACAACAACTGCGAGTTCGGCCCCTTGACCTGCTATCCGGTACGGAACCTGCAGGGCGAATACAACTGGGATGACGTACAAGGGTTCGGTGCCAAACTGAGTTGGGATGCGCCTTTCATTACCGCTAACTTGCATCACTTTGTCATCTCTAGCGATGTTGCTGCAAAAGAAGCCATCGTGGTGCCCTATACTGGTGCGTCCAGCTATGAGTATCTCGATATTGCGGATCTCCCGGGTGATTATGCCTATAGCGTCCAAAGCGTCTATCAAAGAGGGAACGAGACCTGTGAATCAGCTGCGCTCTCCGTTGAAGTCGTGATCACCGACGTCGCAGAGCATGTTTCGAAAGTGGCCATCTATCCCAACCCGTCGACGGGCACCGTCACCGTGGAAGGAGTGGGCCATCTGACTGTGATGAACCTGCTCGGACAGACCGTCAAGGAACTTGAACTCGAAGGAAAGACCTCCATGGATCTTCCGAGAGGCGTGTTCTTTGTGCGGATCAACGGCAACACCCAGAAGCTGGTGGTCGAGTAAGGGAAACGCAGTGTTGAAAGCTGAATGAAGAGAGGTGAGGGGCTTTTTCCTCGCCTCTTTTTTTGTCTCTTACAGGACGACAGCTTTTTTCGTGACGGTTCCTTTACCGGTGACGATCGATATCAGATAAAAGCCGCTGGACAGTCCTTCAATCCTACAAGGGTTGTTGGAGGGCGTGACTTGTAGCACCAATCGTCCATCGGCGGAATACACTTGTATTTGTCGCATGTCGTCGCATGTCACGGTGAAAGCGCCTTTGGCTGGATTCGGGTAAACGAGGGCGGTATCCAAACCGGGGTCCCCAAGGGCATCGGGCGTTACGGCATTCACGGCAGCCAGGGCGTCGATGCGGCCGGCGCCGAAGTCGTTGCTTTTGTGTTCCGAGAGGGGCACGGCGGTGCGTTCCAAGATCTCATCGATCTGCTCCGGGGTGAGTTCACGGTTCTTGGAGAGCATCAGGGCGATGGTGCCGGCAACCATAGGCGTTGCCATGGAGGTGCCGCTATTTAGGCAGTATCCATTGGAAGTATTGTAATCCAAGGATTTGATGTTTACTCCAGGAGCACACACGTCTGGACGGATGAGGCCGATTTGGGTAGGACTTCCTGAAACATAGGGATAGTCGTTGAACTGCGTTACGTCAGTCCATGTCGATGGGCCCTCCGATGAGAAACCACCGAGAACGTCGTTGTTATCGACGGCGCCGACACAGATGACACAGCTGGTGCCTCCCGCGTTGACCATTTGGTCTTCATGTAGATAGGGCGGTGGACAGTCTCCAGGTGACCAGATGTTATTGGGGACAGGAGCCAGCATCTGTATCTGACGTGAATTGCCAGCGCAAACGGCAGCAACTACCCCTGCGGCCAAGGTGTTGTCACAAGCCTGTCTCAACATCAGCTTCACGCTGGCATTAGGTAAAGGCTGCCCCAATGACATGTTGAGCACGTCAGCGCCATGATCCAATGCAAATTGCATTGCTTCAACCCACAGCGTGGCTTCGGATAGGTTGTCTTCGCCATGGAACACCTTGAGAACCATGATCTCAGCATCTGGCGCGACCCCTGTCTGCGTGCCTGATGCGCCGGTGCCGACAAGGATGCCTGCCACATGGGTGCCGTGCCCCTGGGTGTCTGAAGGATCGTCGTCATGTGAATAAAAGTCGTAACCATGATGGGGATACGCTGTGCCTCCATCCCACAAACGACCTTGAAGGTCTGCGTGTGACATCTCAACGCCGGTGTCAATAATCGCAATGACTACCCCCTGGCCTGTGAAGCCGAGCTCCCATGCCTTGTCAGCATTCACTTTCAGTAGGTTCTCTGCGATCTCACGACCGTTGCCGTACACCGCGGGGAGTGATCCCTCGTCGTCCAACGACGCCAGCTCCTCACAAGGGTAGGCCATGAGCACGTCGGCACGTTGTTTCAGCGCAGGGAGGAGGGCTTCGTCTACATGGCAGCTTACGGAGTTGACGATCCACAACGGTCGGATGTCTTCGGCCATGTCGTTGGCTTCCAGTTCCTTGAGAAAGGCTATCAACGCGTACTGTGACGCTTCCGCCTGTCGTTTCAAGGTGTTGACGACGAACGAACGACGCGCATCCTTGGTGGGGAAGCGGCTGGCTTCCCTCGACAATGCCGCGGCATCGGATTGCTCCTTTAAAAGGATATTGACTTTGATCTTTGCTTGCGGAGCGGTTGGTCCCGGATCGGGATGGGAGCTGGAACCGGTGCTTCCCGAGGAGGCTTGGCAGGCGAGGCTGAACCCGATGGCCAGGAGGAGGAGAAGGGTCTTTTTCATGGTGCTTTTTTTCTTTTAGGTGCCGACGTGCCGAAATCCTAACATGGGTTGAAAAACAGTCTGCCTTGCCAGGTGTCGCGCTCCTCCATGCGTTGTTCGATGCGGTGCAGCACCTGGTCGTAACGGAGCTTCATCCAAGGCTCGGAGACAAGATAGCGGGGCGGGACCTCGCCGGCGAAGCGTTCGATGACGAGGTCGGGGTTGAGACGCTCGGCGAAGTCGATGACGAAGTCGATGTATTCTTCCAGGTCGAAAAGATGAAACGCCTCGGGATGCTGTCGGTATTCCTCGGCCATGAGGGTGCCTTTGAAGACTTGCAGCTGGTGGAACTTGACCGTGGTCAACGGGAGCCGGGAGAGACGATCGGCAGCGTCGAGCATCATGGCCTTGGTCTCGCCAGGGAGCCCGAAGATGAGATGGGCGCCGCAGGGGATGCCGTAGTCGGCGGTGAGGCGGATGGTGCGTTCCGCCGTGGCGAAGTCATGGCCACGGCGGACGCGTCTCAACGTCTCGTCGTAGACGCTCTCCACGCCGTATTCCATCATGACGTAATGGGTCTTCTGGATCTCTTGGAGATGGCGGAGCAGGGGCGCGTCGACGAGGTCGGGACGGGTGCCGATGACGAGACCTTTGATTTCTGGTAGGATCAGCGCCTGGCGGTAGAGGTCTTGCAGCTCTTCGAGGGGTTTGTAGGTGTTGGAGTAAGGCTGGAAGTAGGCGAGGTAATGCTGGGCTTTCCTATAGCGTTTCCGGTGGAATTCGATACCTTCCTCGATCTGCTGGCGGATGCTCTTCTCAGGCTTGCAGTAGGAGGGGTTGAAGGCGGCATTGGCACAGAAGGTGCAGCCGCCGGTGCCGAGGGTGCCGTCGCGGTTGGGACAGGTGAAGCCGGCGTCGATGCTCAGCTTTTGCACACGGCCACCGAACAGCTGGGTGAGA
>JAEEGL013386395.1_pt1 | contig 31056 bp, 38 predicted proteins | sample 9134231 | NCBI WGS metagenome assembly JAEEGL01 (sample SAMN16246548, study PRJNA631951) | gut metagenome | biome: gut microbiome; feature: rumen; material: fiber-attached | host: Bos | place: Iran: Karaj | collected 2018-10
CGGCGAGTGTGCCGAGGCTGACAGTTACCAACGCCGCGATCGCGAGTGCTCTGATGATGGAGTTTCTAAGTGTTCTGTGTGTTGTAGTTGCTGTGTGCATAGTGTCTATCCCCCGTGGTGGTATGAGGGTATTGTAGCAGAAAAACTCTTGAGCTATTCAACAACTTAGTAAAACAACACTACCTATATGATCCAGATGATTTTAACACTTTGCAATAAAACCCATTAGATTTCAGATAATTATTAACATCACATGTATCAGAGTTATTCTTAGGACCAAGAATGACACTTCGAATTAGATCAGGCTTAAAAGTCATATCAACAGCAGAAATTAACTCATCAGACCTCGATATGTATTTCACATCGAACTCATATAATTTAGACCCATCCGTTAACACCCTCATATCTAAAGAATTTGACGGATAATAAAAGAACATTCTCCATTCATTTTCCTCTTTGAAGAATGCAGACTTAGATTTGATTGCAATCATATACAACTCTACAAACGCATAAAAAAACAACATCCTAATGTATGCATTATCACGTTGGGCCGTATCATAATTGAATAGATCTTCACTAAGTTTCTCCATTATTCTATCTATACAAGTTTTTTGTTCACTCACTTTATACATAACTTTTCCAGAATGAATTCTAATAAAAGAGGATTCTTCATCGTGTTGCGTCAACAAATCTAATTGTCTTCTATCGAACCCGATACTAACACCTTTTCCGTCATCTGCATATCCTCGCCACTGTCCTAAACTATCCGCAGAAAAGGAATAGCAAGACACAAAGAAGTTACACAGTTTATTCTCACCCTCTAATCCTGAATAAAAGAATGCATTCTTCATGGAACTATAGAGTTGTGCCATATCTTTGCTGTCATACTTCTTTGATAAATAGCTACTTCTCTTTGTTATTGCTTTTTCAAAAGCTTCGTCAATATATGGAATAATCATTCGCAATTCCATTGAATCATTTGACTTCATAACATCTTGAAATCTTATGGTTTTATTCTCAATGATTGCTTTAAAGGTCTCCATACTACAATAATGGTAGACTACATTTCCCATATTTCTCATATAACTCTCCCCAAAACACATCAACATCGCACGATGGCATAGTAATTCCAAAATCTAGCCATCAATACATTTTCCTTCAAAAAACAATCTGAAGGCCCGATCAGCAATAACCTTGGTCTCGGCAAAATCAACACTTCCGTTAATAACGGCGCCGACACCGGGTACAAGTTTACCCAGATTCACAATACCCTTTTGCCCAAACTTCGTTATGAACCTAAAGCCTACCTTCTGATTGATTTTAGTTAACACCTTACCGGGAACCTTTTCAATCATTTTCGTGGCAAACTTAGAACCGAATTTGATACCTGCCTGCTTAGCAACACCGGCTACAGACACACCGGCTAAGCATGCATACACAAATGTCTGCACTTGATCCGCCTGCAGATCTAGTCCAGCCATATATGCCACGCATACTACCATTCTCATTTGCACATACATAACGTTACCAACATTGGCAGGAATCGTTACGGGGAGGGTAACAGCCCCTCCGAAACCCGTAATAACTCCGGATGTAGTGCACTTTGCAATCTGATACTTAATCATCTTCTTGCAAGCAACCTGAGGATTAGAATAACGCGCAAGATAATCATCAGCCATCTTGGTAACAGGAGGACTTACCTTGCCAATTCCGTTCAACGATTTATCGTACAAGAAATCCAGGATCTTGATCATATCCTCTGAATTGATTATTTTCTTCTTACCATTATTGTCTTCGTACATAACTGCCTCCTTACATATTCAATTCGATATACAGAGTTTTTAATTACGCCTTATCAATAAGACCTACCTGTGCTTCCCCAAATACAACCTCGTAGTCACAGAGTTTGGACAGAACATCAAGAATGATGGCTTCGGCGCTGTCTTCCGCTTCCTGTGCGAGTCCGGCGTCAAAAGCAGCCTCGAGTTCTTCCTCTCTGGCTTCGTCCAAGATGTCTGTAACTGCATCGGGGCTGATGTGGTTAAGGATGTTATCCTCCCACTCAACTTCCCTGGCAATAATCTCGTGTGAGAACACTTCCATCTCAGGAAGAGTAACAGTGATGATCTGGGACTCGTCATCAACTACGAACTCGATATCAGAAACCGTATAACCGGCTCTAATAGTACCGTCGTACTCAACTGCGAGCATGTTGCGTGTAAACGGAACATCCCAGTCGATAATCTGGCTATAGTCGCTTGCAAAGGTAACACCACTGTAGTCATAAGATACAGTGGTGAGTTCTCCGATACGTGACATGGCGGACTCAATCTCGACCATAGTTACAGTGCTGCCCTCTTCAGGAGCATAGTATGACTTGAGGATAGTACCATCGACAGCCTTGTCGATGAGAATGTCGAGATTGCCGGACTCATTGTTTCCGACAGACAAGCAGGAGAGTGCATCCGAAATATTCAGACCATAAGAAGCGGATCCGATCATCACGATGGCAGCAGAGTTAACGAGTGCTAAAGTTGCCAGTAAACCGTTGATTCTTGTATTCTTCATGTCCTTAACCTCCATAATCTATTCCTTGATTCCGTTTCGTTTGTTGAGTCCATTCTACGGCATGTATGTTAACGCGATAATGTACATATCAGGATATTGTATGTTCATGTTTCATGTTATAATATGCTTATTCAAGAGAATTTTAGTTCATATAATAGTAACGGAGGCAATAAAATGTCATCGTCCAATCCTATAAGTCCCGAACAAAGACAGCATCTAAACTTAAGCCAGTATGCTTTCGATGTAGTACAAAACGACGCCCTCACATTCATGGGTAAGATAAACAATTCCGGCTTCGTTTGCAGAATCCTTTACAACTGCGGTGAATCATATTCCGATGGGGTTGATATAAAAACCAAGCCTTATGGCAAAGACGTCACATTAAAGATACGACTGAACAATGATGTAATTGACGACTATTACCCGGCTGACGGTAATTGGTTCGGCTCAAGGCATAGAATAACGCAGGGCGAGTACATCAAGGCTTTAATCGAGGACTATGCTCGAAAACCTTTCTTTGACCGCGAAAGCATCTTCTACAAACAAACAATAAATACTATTAACACTCACATTGACAACTCAGATTCCAATAAGGGAATCCTCCCCATCATCTATCAGGATGGAAACAAGTATTATATTAAGCCCTACAGATTATCCTACGATTACGAAGCGCAGTATCATTATGTTATCTGCATGTCCACAAAAGATCCGAATGATGCAATGAGACCTGCTTCATTCCGATTAACCAGGATCAAAGACATCAAGCCGCCAGTAACATCCTATGTTGCCGGATCTATCAAGTCAAAAGAAGCAAAAGAGCTCGAGCGTCGTATAAAAGAGAATGGTGTTCCTTACATTTTTGGAGAAACCATGGACTATCTTGTTAGGCTCACACCGACGGGGCTTGATATGTATAATTCTATATTCCATCAAAGACCAATATACCAGTCATTTGAAAAGAACGAAGACGGATTCTATTATCTGTCTTTCCATATTACCGAACGACAGATTACAAATTATTTCTTTCAATTTGGGAAAGACGCAACCATACTATCCCCAGAGACGACAAAACTCACCATAAGAGACAGGCTTAAAGAAGCACTAACCTCTTACCAATAACTAACTCACATAATTACAAGCCGGAAGACTACCTGATCTCCGGCTTGTTGTTTGCGTCCCCTGTCGGGGTTATGCCTATTCATATACTTACAGCCTTATATTTATTCGCCAGGAGGATATTAGTTTCCGTCCCCTGTCGGGGTTAGGTCTATTCAGACTATTTTTAGACTTTACATTGAGCTTCGCCCTTATGTTTCCGTCCCCTGTCGGGGTTATGCACTTTCTGATGTTCTAATTATGGCAAATGCAAGGAAGTGTGATAGATGATTTCCGTCCCCTATCGGGGTTATGCTTTTAATTAATGCTAGACTATATTTTAAAGGAGGTTTCTGCGTTTCCGTCCCCTGTCGGAGTTAAACATCTGTTGAAACATTATGTGAACGATTAATTTGATCAACAATAAAGTCATTCATATCCTCGTACGAACGCCAAACCTTTGTAGAAGAATCAACACAGGAATTCTTAAACATCACTTTAAACAAACTGACAATATCCTCACAAGTCTTTCCTACCTCCTTCTTTACAGACTCATTGGTAATCGCCTTTATTTGATGTGCTGCAATATTACGAACTGCAACCTCAACCCATCTCAAAGAGTTGGCAACATTCTTCTCTTGCTCCTGTCCATATTCAGAAATTAAATAGAACAAGGATTGGGAGTTAATAATCCCCGCCTTAAAACCGCCTTCAAATTTCTTTGCCCATAGTTCAATCCACGCTATAGTCTTAGGATTCTTAGCCAGTTTTTCTTCTGACCAAACATAACTTTTGCGTTTATCGTCATAATCACACATATCGTAAGGGTTAACGCCGGCAATCTTCTCAACATTAAGAACAAACACCTCAAGGATCAGCGGAGTCATACCCCTAATAAAGTCAGCATAATTACCACTGCTTACCTTTGCAAAGAGACTTAATGCATATTCAACAACTGGTCTGGCATGGTCGTCCTTTACAGGAATAAAAGATGGTATCTCATACTCTCTTTCCAATCGGCATAAACCAAGATAATCAAGAGTCATTCGTTTATATGCGTAATCTACTAGATGTTTATACCCGACAGTATATTTCTCCGGCATCATCTTGATAACCTCTAAAGAGGCATAATAATCATAAGATCGTATAAGTTTCTTCAACAACTCTTCATTTTTAAGTTGAAATAGAGATGGGCATTCGATGATCTTACAACGATTAACAAATCCATCTTCGTTATCCGGATTTAACTCCCATAATGTCTTTACATCGTAGTCTTCGTGAATATGTTTATTAATTGTCCTCTCAGGAGTTGTAACCTGTATCAAACTTCCGTCAATATCACCTACAGTTGCAAGGACAACCAATGCGCTCTTCATTGCCGGAGTACCGGAAGATGTATTTAGAAGTAGTCTGTCATCTGATGACAGAGTTGAAAGAATTCTCGTAATCTCAGTTTTGTAATCATCATAAAAGAAATCAAAGTCCTGAACTTCATTCAACTCTGGGCGTTCGATAATCTCATAATCAAGAGGCTTATCCAAATTCTCATAGAGCTTGTTAAGGCAGTAAGTATATCTGTTATCTTCTGTCTCTCTTTCCAACACCCACCTAGACATATACATGTAAACTTTATCCGGCTTATACACACGACAGGTATGGATCATCGCTCCATCCTGACAATTAGAATTAGAAATCGGATCAGTACCGCCAATAGGCGAGAATAGTATTATCTTTCCCATAATTGGTCCTCTTATACTGGATTCATTTCAAATCTGCACATTCCCATCTGGAATCTTCGTCCGTTATATCTTGTACACTTCAAAATATGAGGTGATACTCCAAGCCTTACATCTTTCCCATGTCCGTGCTCAGTAAAGACTCTCGGCGTTAAAGTACTCTTAAACACCTCTTGTGCCACACCTACACCATCTCGGCTTCCCAAAAGCGGGTAAATAAATGTCTTAGAAACATAGCCAACTCCCCCACCTAAATAAACAGTATCTTCCGGTCGGGCTTTAGAGCCAAATCTACTTAAGAAGCAGTCATGGTACATTTCATTAAACTCTTTGATTGCCAACATAAGGCTCTCAGCATCATATTTAAAGATATCCGTATCAATCGTCAAATCAAACTCAATATCAACTCCCGGCTTAACGCATTCACGCATTATGTTAAGCGCATGCTCTTGTCCCTCTGTGTTATAGTCTATCTTCTGGCAAAGAACCAGATTACTGCATTCCAGAGGTCTGCTGTCACTCACTATCAAGCCTTGAAACACATCATTTACGGCGTTATGTTTATTATTCCGATCTTTATTAAGGGTATTAAACGCCACACTCTCGATTGATTTCGCTTCTTTAGTGAAGACTTTCCAATCAGGTTTATTACTTCTGAACTGGCGCATTTCATCAGCCTTTGTTTGATACTTACTCGGATTATGCTTAATCTCATATCCCAAAATGATCGTTCGAAGCATCCCTTTAATACTTGATCCCGGAACGTAAGGCTTACCATACGGATCTTTAACAAATTCCATTATCTGAGTTTTGCTGTTCCCTGCTTCAAGTCGATCGCCAAAATCTACTGTATATCTAACAGCATCCGTAAAGGCATCGGGATTCAAATGGTTGTATTCTAACCATCCATTAAGATCAGACCTCGGATTATTAAGCAAAAAGTCCTCATATTGCCGAGTTTTATTATTGCTAGACACATCTTGATAGAACTTGGCTGGATCATACACAATGACCTTCTGATCACCATACGATAAGCGGTACTCTTTCTTGCTTATCTCTTTACCGCTCCCGACAAATGTCGGAGAGAGAACATGCAATCTCGCCTTATAAACCTTCAAATAGTCCTTCATACATCTATCCTCATAAAGAACGGCTTACCATATCGGTATACGGAATGTTTACCAGCTTTCGTTGAAACATCATAAACATCGCCGTCGAATCTCTTACAGAAAACTGATCCGGACTTGAACATCACCATTTCCTTCTTACGTTGCCACAAATCAGCATAATTTGAAGAAGCAACAAAACCGCCCCTCCTAATGAGACTATATTGAGCACCAACCAACGCTTCTTCTAATTCAGTTTCTTTTGGGAATGCTGTATTAAGCAACATTAGCGAGTCACTTCTATCACACAACCGGTTTACAAGCCACGCATCTGCAACACACTTATTATAAGTAAAACGACCATATCCGGATGATCTCTTTCCGCCTAAACCGCTACAACTTACGAGCATCATCAAATCATCCATCAATGCTTCACAGTCCTCATTGTCACATCCGGCAATAATATAAAGTCCACAGTTCACATTAAAAGTGAAGGTTCCTACTTCATAAGGTTTCGTCTCATTTTCCTCATTTCGAATAGATGCCGAAATCTTTACGGAAGAGACTCCGATTTCATTTATAGATGGCGAAGAAAGCACATCGTACTCACCTTTTAGATATGACTCATAATTCTCTAACGGAACATACTTCAAAGTCTTATATGCTTTTCTGCTAACCGAATCCCCGTCCGATAATCGCTCTATAAAGATATATGGCTTGGGCAAATAATATTCATCATTAACATACGGCAATGCATCAGATATCTTAATCACGCCATCGCGAACATAGTTCACAAACTCATCCAGTTTACTCTGACTCTCGCCAACCGCCTCTGAACACAATGCAGAGAACAATGTATCCGAACACAATGTGCATTCGGAATTACTCAATGCAGTCTTTCCGAAATGGACCGGAGCAGTAAATCTCAATTTGTATATTACATATTTCATAATGCTAACAACTCATTACACTTGTTCAGCAACTGATTATCCAATGATCCTGTAACAACGGATGCTTGTAGATCACTAAATGAGACCTTACCATATCCTCTCGATCCATTTCCGCCAAGATAGTCATACTGAAGAAGTTTAAATCCTTCTGTCAACGTCTTAAAATCCTGTTCCACTTCTTCAAGTTTCTCGACATTATAGATGATATCTACATCAAAAACAGAACCTCTAATAACACGTTCAATCTGTCTGGGATTTGCTACAGAAGTCGCTCTATTGATCGTATTCTCGAACTTCACTTCTGTAAGACTCTGAAGTCCTGCAGATCGTAATTCTTGCTCATTAGATAGAACCATATCAGAAAACAACAATCTACTAGCACGAACATTCCCCTTCTTTGCAGTTCCGAATAGTCTTGCAATCTCTTCGCAATCATCATCCGGCTGACCTACCACATCGTTCAATTCTTTAGCCAAAAGAGTTCTCATCTTCCCTTTAATTGAACTCCCGGGTATAATCGGAGTATTATTTCTTGCATCTTTGATAACCGGCGAATCAACCGCACCAATTGCAGCATTAGCAGTAGAACCACCAATATGCATTCCTGTCTCAACAATGAGTTTTCCAGTAATTTGTATCTTTGTCAGCATTTATATATCCTCCGATTAATTCTCTCTACCGCCCTTATACTTGTGGAATGCAACTAACGCCTCCATGTAGTGATAGAACAGGATGAACTTCTTCTTATCGTCACCAATCATCTTTAAGTATTCGATCACCCCGGCAGCTTCCAAGAAATCCTTTCCTATAGGTTCGCGCCCAGCTTCATATATCATTCTCACTCGAAGATATTCTATACGGGCAATAATATCCGAATTAAGTTCAGGATCCAGGTTCTGTAATACGTTATCGTAAATATCCGCAGCCATAGACAAGATATTACGAATCTTAGACGTCGTAACCAAAGAAGGCTGACGTGTCTTACCATACTTATCTGTATATGGTTGTGTCAGTTTATCAAGAACTCTTTCAGCCTGATCTACATAGGTCTTTTCATCCAGAAACTCCATCAATTCAGTCCTCCTTGTTGTGTGTCATGTATACATACAATTGAATTGCAGTCATTAGTTGTTTTCGATCTTCTTCTGTATTTATCCATTTAGTCATATTCTCAGAGAATACTCGATAAGCATCTTTTTCTTGTTGAGAATCATTCTTGCCAGGTTCAAGTCTGGACAACAGATAGACATATCTTGCGAAATTGATCTTCTCAGACTGATTACGTATAAGATCAAGTAACTTATACAGAAAATTGTTTCCTCTCGAAGATGTAGCATCAAAAAATTCCTTAATTACTTTGAGTTTCTCTCCAACGACCTTATCTTCATATTCATCCCAATGATATGTATTATCCTCAAACAGAGTTAGAGCATCTTTACCAGGGCAATGCTTCGAACGATCCTCCATAACTTCGGTCTCATAAGAGATCCTGCTTATAGGATAATTGCTATCATATATTCCGACGCCACCCGAGATTGTAAGAGTTCCGTCTGTATATTGTTCAAAGGCTTTTCTTATATCGACAGACGATTCCAACAGATCGTACCATTCACCTATAATAAACAAATCGTCTCCGCCGGAATAACAAATAGTTACATTGGGATTCTTATGACCAAGAATATAATTGATATGACTCTTGAAGAACAAAGATAACTGTCTTGAAAGAGCAGCTGTCCGCATTAGATTTCCGCCACCCTGCTTATCAAAACCTAAGGCGAAAGTTGAGCCCAGATTATCAACATCGGCTCTGATAACGCCTATTCTTTCTCTGCGCCCGGCTTTCTTAGCATCTTCTGCCATTTCAGCCAAAGTATTTCTTGCAGAAGAATAATCACCAATCCACAAACCTATAGAATTATGCAGAGAATCATCCAGTTGCCTCTTACGATATACTCGTACAACATTATCAGGATCCTTAACTGATATCTTTTCAAAATTGCCACCTGATACCAAGCTCATATCACCAGGCAACGGGACGCCTTCATCACTATGTCGAAGAACCCCGAAGAAATTATCCTTAAGAATACTGCTTGATAGTTTCTTGATAGCGCTGCAGATGGAACACTCATTCGAATCATCGAGTTTATCAATCCGGCGGCACACCTTGCATTCTCTCGAGTAATCCTCATGATTCCTATTATTCAATTTAAGCAACTGCGAAGCGGTGTATCGACTTGCTTTTCGAGAGGATATATTCTTACTCACAGTCCTAAAGATATCCTTGTAACTTCCCTGCGGTTCATTTCGCAGCATTTCCCCACTACACGCAGCATATCCGTGAGCAACATAAAGTGAAATATCATATGTTTCAAGAAGCCAATTGTTTACATAGCAGTTATAATCCTCAACTGCTTCTTTCACCGAATCAGTATTAGGAATCAGCAGATAACTGTGACCTCCGCCTGAATAAATCAAATTCGCTCTCGTCAATTCCAGATTACAAAGAAGCTGATCGACGCAATTCTCCATCAGGATCTCGAGGTAAAAAGATCTGGCACGAAGTGTCTTAAGAGCGCCTTTACTGTTAATGGTGTAAATGAAGTCCTGTATACCGGAAAAATCCATGGAATACAGCAAGAATTCTTCTTCAGAAGGATTATCAACTGATTCTCTTTGTGCCAGACAAGATGCTACAGCGGCACACATTTTTGCCTGATCGAACAATGATATATCGGGATCAATTAATGTACCGGGAACATATGAAGTCTCAACCTCCAGATACTCGATAAATTGATTAAGCCAGGCTGCATTGAACTCCATGGTATTAAGTTTCTGATTAATATGTTCAGCCAAAGAAGAATAGTCACATGAACACTCTTCATTTGTAGGATAATTACAATCACCCTTAGTGTTAATCGGAACAGGTCGATAGTGCTTATTTGATTGGTTTCCGTTCAAAGAATTGAATACACTCTGAAGATTATCTCTACGCAATACCGGTGTATATGAACCGAAGATTATGCTCTTGGCAATTCTAACCTTGTCAGCATACTCTTTCAAAGACTCAGGATAACTAACTTCCGGAATTGCTTCATGAGCCACGAATAGCAACGAAGCAACAACAATTTTGATAACATCGTCTTTCATCACTTTTCCTCTTTGATTATCTTTATCGCACCCATTCCCATTCCGCACTTAATGCCAACACCGGAATACTCACCGAATTCAAGCAACATCCTTGCATATCTTGCCATCGTATCTGTACCCCTGAACCGAAAAGTTACTTCTCCAATAAATGAAGGTATCTTTGTCCCTTCAAGATGGAATCTGGTACTTCTTATCTTGAAATCCTGAATCACAGTATGATCAATTATGTATTGAAGTGTCTCCTCGTCAGTCATATCAGTATCAGATGACGCAACGCTGTACTTGCGCATAAGACTTCCGAATACCAACCTTACGTCAGGCATAAACACATATGCATCATTACTCTTAAACGCCGTTGGAGCTTCAAATGATACCTTTATATACTTCTCAGTAGAATCAGAGTTGAAGGACTTCATCAAGTCTTCATAGGTGATAGTCGTTATACCTTTATTGGTTATATCAACCGAGACTTCTTTCTTCTTAAGATCAAATGATTTGAATTGAGGAGCCAATAGCGGCTCGATAATATTGTGGTAAGCATCGTCGTTAATAGTCCTAATTATCCAAGTCAAACTATCTCTATTTGAGATATACATACTATATGGATGAAGCCCGGTCTGATGGATAATCTCGGCATAGTCCTTATTGATATTCTCCATCAACACGCCTTGAAACAACGATGACTGAAGATGTCCTATCTTTTCTTCAGAATTAACCTTAAGATCAAGTCTCAATTCTGCCAACAACGACATATGAATTACCACCCAATGAAACTGTTAAATAAATTTTACCATCTGGCAGTTGCCGATATCGTGAACAAATTGAAACTTTATAACAAGCAATTACGGCAGAATACAATTTAGAATGCACGGCAGTCAGTCATCGTTGGAATAGTTTTTATTACTTTGTTATACCTCTGACTGCTTAATATCAAGAAGAAGTCCTAAAGAGTAAAACTCCGGATTATCCTTCTCAGTCAGTTCTACTAATTTACGAATATCCTCATCGGTAAAGTAAATCGTCATATTAAGCCAATACCAATCCACCAATTGTCGCTATTATTGCCATTAACACAATCAAGCCAAACGCCAGCATTAACATACCCGCCAAAGCCAATCCGATAATCAGAACCGGCAGAAGCACAACAAAGGCTATGATCTTGGCTATTCCCCACGCTGCCTTGATACCCCAAATGAGCATTCTTATCGCTACATAAAACAATGCAATATAAAAGATTAGCGTCAACAAATTAACACCTCCTACTTATTCCATGTCTATATCCCTCTGAAGCCTTACAGAAGAGGCTCTGGTTTCCTTCAGATCCCGCCGATGATCGACCTTAGTTTATCGAGGAGCTGGTCGGCGTTTTCGATGTTGCTCTGTTTGTGAATGACGTCCATGATCGTATTGATACTGTCAATCTTGCTCTGGTCCGCCTTGACCTCTACCCCGAAAAGCGCCTGGAGTATCTCGTAGATTGCCTCGTCATCGTAGCCGTAGTCCTTGAGTTTCATTGCGGCTGCCACGCTCATTCCGATGACGTTCCTCAGCCTCTCTTCTGTCTCAAGGCTAATCTTTGCATTGTAAATACCGCTCATACTTAAATCCATCCTTTCTCATTCCGTTTCCAATCCCTTGGGCACCACTGCCCTGTTACTGCGATTCTAACATCGCGGACGAGTATAATAGTCCCTTAATAAGTACTAATCAAGGGCTATTTTGAAATTATCATCACCTTTTCGGTGGGGATCAGTCTGTAAGCTTCTGCTGCCCGTTCTCCTCAAGCAGCCCGTTTATCCTGTCAGCATCGTAGATGTTGTTGTTGATAGCGACTATAATGCACGCGTCCTTGGGGTTCTTCGAGTACAGCTCAGTAAGCCCGTACAGCTTGAGCGCGCGGTTCATCTCCTCGAGCGTGAAGTGTCCTGCCAGGCAGAAACGTATGATGAGGTCGCGGCTCTTGGTATGTTTCTCCGCGGAGATTATTTTGCTGCCGTAAGACTCGGTGACGCCGACCTGCGCATAGACGTCCTTGAGTTTGATATGCTTGCTGTCGAGGACGTCTTTGTAGTAATAGGAAAAGCCTTTTCGAGGGTCCGCGAGATACTCTCTGTTGTCCTTGATGTACTCGCCGATCTTGCCCGGATTCGTCTGCGCGAGGATCTGATCGAGCTCCTCCGTGGGTCTGTTATTCATGTGCTTCCTCCCCGATCTTCTCCAATACATCCAGCAACTCCTCCGCACTGTAACGCGCATCTGCCTCCAAGCTGATGCACTTCTCTATAACATGCCACCACGGCTGAGATGCCTGCTTCTGCTTCGGCACATCACCCGTTACCATTACGTTCATCAACACCCCGAGCGCGTAGATATCCGACTTCGCCGAGGACGCCTTCAGCCCGTACCCTGCCTGCTCCGGCGCAGCGAAAAGCCTAGTCCCCAGATAATTCGTATCATCATTGGCATCGGGCTTGTACCACTTGGCTGCATTCATGTCCAGAAGGTACACCTCACCCTCATCCGACACGATAATGTTCGACGGCTTAATGTCACGGTGAATGATAGGTTTGGGCAGGCTGTGTATCTCCTTCAATATGGCGCATGTTTTTCTTGCGATATCAAGCGCCCTTCTCTCATCAACTTCACCTGACGACATCAATTCAGCCAGAGTAGACCCGCTTATGTATTCTTCAAGGATTATGAGACAGTTGCTTCCCTGCGCGAGATATAACACGCGCGGCATATGTGAGACGGGATTAGCAAGAAGATACTCATATATCGACTTATCGTATATCGTAAGATACTTCTTGATATACTTAACGCCGCTGTCTGGGTCTTCTGCAAGGATCACATCTCCCCTGTCACCGACCTGTGCCAGGTCTCTGTAAGAAGTCAGATACAGAACCTCTTCATCGCTCAAGCCCTTGTACGGATTCATAAGATCAGCTATATAGGCTTCTTCGGTGTCATAGAGATTCTTCTCATCAATCTCATTAACGAAACCGCATTCAGTGCATGCCCACCTGCCGTCATTCTCCCTGAACCCGGTCTGGACATTAAGCATTGCGCCGCATCTGTCACAGATCCACGCGATATTGTCATCGGCGTCCACATCGGGATTGATAAGCATCTCACCGCAGCCCTTACATATCCAGTAAGGCAGGCTGTTGCTGTATCCCTTCTGCAGTGTCAGATTCGCATCGCACCGCGGGCAGTATTCGTATTGATCATTACTATCAGTGCTCATACCTTATTATTGCACCTGAGCACACACGCGAGCAACGACCCCGTAATCATCCGTTTCAAAAAAGCATTCGAAGGTTCCGGATTCGGAAACATCCAGATAAGCTATATAGAAACGCGAAGACATTCCAGGGTGGATCTCTATTTGATCGTCTGAATACAACTCATCCAAATATGCATTCGTATGCCCGTCATATTCATCCTGAAGAGTGGATATGGAATGTACCAGTCTGTCATTACAATAACCTCTCATATATCCCGGCAACTCCAACACAAGCATCTCATCAGTAAGATTATTAATCGTGAATTCAAACACTGCTATATTACGGGTATACGAAGTTGTGTCGACTTCAATTCCGTCAAGGATTAACTCATAATCAAATTCTCTGTAAACTACCGAACCCGGTTCGTCATACTCATAAGTCTTATTCTGATTAAACACTGAGACAAATTCGTAAGGTTCACTGCTGACATCGTCCTGCGTAAATGTCCACGATGCATCAGCACAGAATACAGTTATCTCTGACCATCCTTCATCAACAATAAACGGGTATACGATCTCGGCAGAATGACCGGGATCAATCATATAAGAATAGAAACCGTTAACGCCATCAAGGCTGAAATATCCACCGTCTAGATTAATAGGGCTCACCTGAACAGAATCAGCATACAATGAGACAATATCTTCCTGATATAAGCTCTGCGCCTGTCCACTTGCGTTATAAACCTGGATAATGGGATAAACTACTTCTTTTCCTGCTTCAACAACAGGCAGATCATACTGGAAGATTCCAATAACCTGAGACTCTATATCATCAAGAACCCTAACACCGACAACACTGAAATAGAAGTCACCGCCGCCTGCTATCTGACCAAGACTAAGATTGGTAGAACCGTCTGCCAATGTAAACGGCAGATTCCAAGACCTCAGCTCCTGGGTTTCTTCTGTTTCTTCCATTACTTCGGTCTCTTCAATCGACTCAGTAACCGTTTCTGCCGCTTCCGTTTCCGAAGCCTGTGCTGTCTCCTGAGCGGCTACCTGCGCCCTTAAGCTTTCAAGCTCTGCCTGCATGGATTCTTCTGCCGCTGTATTCTTACCGCACCCTGTCAGCGCGAGTCCCACCGATACGGTGAGCATGATTGAAAGTGCTTTTCGAGTTGTATTCTTCATGATCATCCCTCCTTATACGCGTAGTATAGCAACGCGCGGGAGATCACATTCCCACCAAAAAGGTGGAGGTTTACATTCTTTCACATATTGTTTTCATTCAGTCAATATGCTTGTATTCCTCGAACCTGTACTTCTGCTTAACGTCGGGGTATTTAGTGCGGTCGACTTCGCTGTAGAACATCTCGACGGGGCGCGCACACATCTTGCCCTCGCCGTAGAGAGCGCGGTACACCATGAGATTCTCGTCTGTCTCAGAATGATGCGCGACTCCGACTATCTCGTAAAGGTAGTTGTTACCCTCCGAATCGAACTCGCGCTTAAAATGTTGAACTATGTCGCCTGGTTTGAACTCACGGTCCATAAGGCGCACCCTCCTCTCGTAAAGCTGCGCCTTAGATTATATCATCTTGTCTTGATCGTAAGAGTGCTGTTCTTGCCGTTAAGCTCGATAACAGTTGCTGAAGTGGGATCCTCGATCGCCTCGCACACGATATCGTTGCCCTTGCCCTCGCACTTCGTTCTGTAGCTGTAGCCTGCAGGCACATAGAGTGTCGCCGTGCCGCCTACCATATTGATGTCGATCTTGCCGGAAGCACCCTCGATGTCTACCTCGATCACACCCTTGGCATCGATCTCACACCTCTCGAAAACAACTCCTTCCAACTTCAGCTTCGCGTCTTCGATATTAAGCTCGACGTGCTCCACCTGCGCGGGAAGTCCGATATTCGCATTAGTGCTCTTGAGGATGTCGATGTCGGCATGCTCCCTGTCCGTATCAACCTTTACTTCGGAAGGAATGACGATCGTGTTGTCGCTTGTGCCGTAGATTCTGATCTCGCTGTTGTTTCTGATCTTGATATCGTAGTCTTTCATGTCCGTGACCTCCGTTTCGTTTTTGTTGTACTCATCTTAACGCGTACGGAGACGGAATACTTGAAATGAACTTTAATTAATCCTTAATTCTTTCTTAATTCAAAAAAGCTCCATCGGAGCTTTTGATCAGGCGATACCTGCGTAGTTATTACCGCCGTAAAGAATTCTTATGAGCTGCATCCTCTGACGGAAGAGCATTGCTCTGATTCTCTTGTGTCTGTTGTAAAAGTTCTCCTTAGCGTTGACGTGCTTCTTCATTTCTTGTTCCCTCCAAGTTTGTTTTGATGATTAGATTTAACCATCCCCGTGGCGCGGAACCAATGATTGATATTGCGCTCAAATGTCGCTTAATCAACACTTCACAGGCGATGTGTCGGTTTACTACAGAATTATATCGTCGATATTCGTCTCTATCGCGAATCGGATCAGCGAGCGGTACTCTTCGGGATCGAAGACCTGGGAATCGACCATGCGCAGAAAGACAATATCCTTGAACTCACGAAATTGTTCTTCGAAATACTCATATTGCCTCTGTATTGACTTGATCTTATAGTTACTTCTCTCCATCACGCCGTCGATCTCCGACATCAGTGCCATCTCCAGCTCCGGGATAAGCATGGTTACATCCGGGTAATGATCATACTGCTTACCAGCCACATGTATCTCCGACTTGAATTCATACCCCATCGCCTCGACCACCTGCGCCGCAGACATCTCATTCTTCGTACGGAGCTTCTGTCCCTTATACGTGATCTTCAGCGCCTCTTGCTTATAAGTATTGGCATTTATCTGAGCATTCCTGAAGAATTCGGGATCTATGGCAGGCTGCCTGACTCTCCTGAGCGGGTATGTTATCTCCCGTGGCTCTACCCAATACGTCTGCCACCACAACGCTTCCAGGTTCTCCAACTCATTCTGCAGCTTCATAGCCTCTTCGATAATCGGCTGCATCAACTGCCCCTGCTTTGAATCAAGACGAATTATCCTCTTATGCTGATTATTGATTCTTCTATCCATCGGGTCATAAGTCAGATATATCGCTCTGTATCCGCGATGATGACCATAGTAACCCTGCGGCATATTCTTCAGCCGGTGCTTTAGGTAGGATATCTTCAATTCATGGTGTCTTTTACTTAACATACATTCATACTAGCCAGTTTCTTTGTCGAAAACACCTACGAAATGACGACAAATTTCGACAAAGCCGGAACAGGCAGAAGAATGTATCTTATCTACGTACAATATCGATAAATACTGCATAAAAATAAGATACATTGACCCCAATGTATCTTATTCTTGTCATGAATTCGGTAAAATCTGCATCAATTAAGATACATGATCAGCCAAAGCCCCCAAAAATTACTTCACAACCTTCACGAAGTCCGAAGCCGGATGATGGCACCAGGGGCACTCGAAGTCGTCCGGAAGCTCCTCGCCTACATACTCATAACCGCATACAGTGCAGCGCCAGATTGTCTGACCTGTTGCCGTATCAGTTCCGACAGCCTGAGGCTTCGGCTTGATGTTAGCCTGGTAATAAGCATAAGTAACGCTCGGATCGTTATTAAGGACTTCCGATTCCTCGACATCGAAGATAAACATAGTATGTGTTCCAAGATCGATGGACTGACAGACCTTACCGGAGATGTAAGCGTTAGTTCCGCGTGTGATGTAGAGAGTACCGTTAGCTGCACGCCTCGAAGCTGTGAATCCGTCAAACTTGTCGACATCTCTTCCCGACTTCATGCCGAATCTCTCGAACAATCCGAAGGTCGCCTTCTCACTTAAGATGGAGATTGTAAGCACACCGGACTCCATGATCATGTCATGAGTAAGATTAGCTTTATTGATAGTAATCGATGCGCGGTTCGGGTTGCTCGTTACCTGAATAGCCGTATTGGAAATACAGCCGTTATCCTTGAAGGTCTTACTTGTTACGATATACAAGCCGTAACTTATGTTATACATTGCATTCTTACCCATGGGACACCTCCTAAAGTAAACCTACTGCTATTATAAGTTTTATTTGCACAGCATGCCACACTTCGATAATATGAGTTCTATGAGCAAAGACCTTACACGTAAACAAAGAGACATCATCACGATCATCCTTCTTGCCATATTAGGCGCGATGATCGGATGGGTATACGAGATGCTATTCTACAGGATCGACCAGGGACACTTCATAAGAAGAGGTCAGGGCGGTCCGTGGCTTCCTATCTACGGCTTCGGCGCTCTCTTCCTCACACTTGCTGTCTACAGACGTAAGGTAAAGCCCATCGTGGTCTTTATCATCACAGTAATCGGCTCATTCATAATCGAGTTCTCCACAGGATATGTGCTGTACCACTTCTTCAATGGGATGCGCCTGTGGGACTACAATGTCGAGATCTGGAACTGGGGCAACATCGGAGGCTACGTCTGCTTAAGATCCGTCCTCATATTCGGTGTCATGGGAGTCCTCTATGCACGCTGGGCGATCCCGGGCTTCTTCAAGATGACAGATAATATGCCGCGTAAAAAGCTTCTCGCGATCTTCATCCCCATCGCCGTCATATTCTTCGGCGACCTTCTTATCAGCTATATACTGATTCCTTTATTCTTTAAGTGATTCCGGCTTACATCAAGGCCTGAAGCTTCTGTATGCGACTCCGTCCTGGGCGCCGCCTCTGTATTCGGCGAGCTCCGAGACAGTAACAAGCTGATAGCCGCGTCTTTGAAGCTCAGGAATAAGATACAATGCTGCATCTACCGTTGTGGAATGGATATCGTGCATCAGGATAATGTCGCCGTCACGGACAGAACCCAAGACAGAATCTATCGTCGCCTGTGTGCTTCTGGTCTGCCAGTCACGCGTATCGATCGACCACATGATAATAGGCATCCCTGCTACTGCATCGACAGTCTCATTATGATGACCTCCCGGAGGTCTTAGCACAGTCGTTCCTGAACCTGTCGCAGCGCGCACAATATCGTCCACTGCACCGATCTCACCCTGAATATCAGTTGCAGACAATCTCGTAAGATACGTGTGATCGTAAGTATGGTTTCCGATCTCGCACCCTGCGCGTCTCATCCTGGCAAGAGTATCGGTATAACGTTCTGCATTCATTCCTGTTACGAAGAATGTGGCCGCAGCCTGATGTGACTGAAGACAATCGATAATCTCCGTCGTCCTTCCCGTAGGACCGTCGTCAAACGTCAGCGCGATCATCGGAAGGTCAGGATTAACATATCTGAAGTTGCCGCGCACGATGCCGTACCGGGCACAAAGGCCCGTGAACTCTGTGGAATTTACAAACCCTGCGAAAACATTACGTCTCGGATGTCCGGCGTCAAGGAAAGACTTCCAATAGTTAAGTCCGCCCTCATCAGCTTCGCGGCCCATCATGGCACGGTAAAGCACCTGAACGAATGCAGTATTGTCTGTTGTAAGAGCACGGCACTCATCACTGAAGATGAATCCGAATGCAACATCTGCGCCGGTAGATCCGCCGCTTAGAAGCCTCTGAGTCCAGTCCTGTGCGCCTTCCTCATCAGCCTCACGGTCGAGAGTCTCACGGTATAACCTCTCGACAAACTGCCTGACATTATTGGCATTATCGTCAGCTATTACTTCACCCTTGTTAACTGTCATTACTGTAAAAACCATAACCGCAGCCAGGAAAGCCGCGATAAGTCTGATAGTCTTACCCATATTACTCAATCATCACCAGCCGTATCCTACATATTCTCCATACTCTTCAAGCTCCGGGAAGAACTCCTCCATCCTGTCCCAGAAATCCTTGTTGGCATCTTCAAGGTATGCTCTCTCGATAGTATCATCGCTCGAATATTCTGCATCAAACGGGGCCCTCGTATGGGACAGAGCAGTGCCGTCGTACGTCAGATAGGTTCCGTCATCAAGTTCAAGTTCGATTCCGTATTCCCCTCTGTAGAAATAATCAGTATGACCCATGTGCTTAATGAGAGGGGTCTCATCCATAGCCCCGATCAGATCATCCAACTGATCTACAGTAATATAAGAAACAACATAATCTTCTGCATCCGGCGGATACACGAAGAACCTGGCAGCCACAACATCATGTCCGGCGCCAAAATACGTTGTCAGGTGCTTGTCTGAGGACGGCTTCGAAGTAAAGATATCGCAGCCGCAAACACCCACAGCAAACAGAACCGTAAGAATAATCACAAATAGTCTTCTCATAAGACCTATTATAAGATAAGAACCGACGGATTTGTTCGATATGGAGCAAAAATATAAAAATTATTTAATAGAACTCCATTCCTCTTCCTTGAAGCCTACAAGAACCTTATCGTCCGTAAACAGAAGAGGTCTCTTAACTATCATTCCGTCAGAAGCGAGAAGCTTAAACATCTCATCTTCACTCATATCAGGGAGTTTCTTAGACAACTCCATCTCACGATAGATAAGTCCGCTAGTATTAAAGAATCTTCGAAGCGGAAGTCCGCTTCTCTTGTGAAGATTTCTCAAAGTCTTCTCATCAGGATGATTCTCCTTGATATCGATAAGATCATACTTGATCTTGTTATCGTCTAACCACTTAAGCGCCTTCTTACATGTCGTGCACTTTGAATAACAATAGATCTGTATCATATGTTATGCTCCCCTATTCACCTTAATCAGATTAACCATATTATACAGCCCGAGAATGATATTGACTCAATAATCCGCATCCTCGATGCCCTCATATTCGTCGAGGTCCTCTTCAAGAGCTTCGCGGCGCATACGGGCTTCCCAGTCATCGATAGTGCCGCGCATCTTGGCGTGGCATCGCGGGCATTCAAGAGGCGATGACTTGAACGTCCTTCCGCATTGTGAACATTCGAAGGTATCACTTCCGAAGATGTGCTTACTTCTGATCCAGTGACCTTCTGACCTAAACATATTAAACAGACCCATAGTGATACCTCCTCTATAATGTGTTGTGTCTACATTATAGATCCCGGTCCAACACTATGAGTCCCATTATTATCCCTATCGGGAACAGTATATATTTACGCCAGACTGCCGCTCTGCTGCTGTCCACCGAACGGTCTTATCTTCATACAGTTACCGGAAAGTTCTGCCAGGCGGCGTTCAGCATCCTGCATCATCTTCAATCTCAAGTAAACAAAATCATCTTCCATTGCTCCGCCTGAGACCTTATCTGCTGCGTTGATTCCAAGTTTTTTCTTATTTTTCTTATCTGTTTTCATATTAATTTTCCTCTTCTTTATTAATCTTTAAATCATGCCACCCTCCACGATGGCAAAAAATACCGGGCGTTATGCGCCCGGCTTCAGAAAGTCTGTTTGATAACTATCAGAATCGGGGGCAGTCAATGCGGCCGAGAGCACCTGACGACAGTGCGATCGAGGGACGCCCGATCATGTCCTGCAAGGCGACAGCGCTTTTCCGCTCAATGAGGTACATGATCCTGTCACGTATCGTCTCGCTGTCTCTGGCACCGCCGGTTACGAATTCAATACTGTCCTTATCCAAATAGTTTTTCATAGTCGTTTCTCCTTAAAGATTTCTCTAACTGAGTTCATTATTTCAGACCTACATGAAGAAACCTATGGTTAATAACAAAAGCATCTGTCGCTTAAGCAACAGATGCCGTCATAAGTGTCGCACTACACAGAAAAACTACTTACAAACGTTATACAAACCCTCGGTTACGGTCGATCTTCTTACGAATGCGAAGAACCCTTCCCCGCCCTCGACCACGAGCAGTTCCTGTCCCGGTATCAGTTCGAAGCGGTTAACAAAAGCGAAGTAGTCGTACCTGATCTCTTCGCCGTCCTTTTCGCATGTTAGGAAGGCATACTGCTCGTCCTGCTGGCTCTTGAAGTCCACGCGCGTGATGGTAACGATCTTGCCCGTGATCTTCTCCGGCAGCAGCCTTGATAACGGGATGCGGTAGAAATCACCGTGCTCGCGCTTCCACCTGCGTTCGTCGTGGGCAACAAATACTACCGGAACGAGAATGACAGCCAGGAGCATGCACGTGCACAGAAAAACACTCGACAGTACTGCGTGGGCTACAAAGAAGTCTTTGAAGGTAAACACCAGCGCCGGCACCAACACAGCGAAAAAGAGCAGCGGCAGGAACGCGATAAAAATCGGCCTCTTCAGGTACGGAGTCAAGCCGTCAGTCGGCTTGAACATAACCATCCCGGGATTATCAAGAAGAAGCTGCCTTTGCTGCTGTGTAAACTCAGTGGACATTATGAAGAGAAAGCTTCATATGCAGCCTGGATCTCGGCGCACATGAACGGAGGCGCGCTGTTATAACCGCCGCCCCTCGGCGTCTCCCATGCAGAGAAAACATAAGGACCGTTGATCGCGGTGACAGCCTGCTGCCCGCTCATGATCTCTTCTCCAAACTGGAAATATACTTCGATAAAATCGCCCACCTGAAGATTAGCAAAAGTCTCCGACGACGTATCGAACTGCAGGATATTAAACCCTCCGAAAACATCGGGGTTTTCATCCATGATGTTATAGCTGTATGTTCTGCCGTCAATAAGACCGATAGCCTGGTTCTCTTCAATGGCATAGTGGTAATCAGTAAGAGCCTCGCCCCTTCCGGCAGCACCGAGGAGAAGTGCCTCGACTTCGTCCAGCGACATCGTACTCATGTCATAAGAGGGGCTGGCAGTCTCTGTGGGAGCTGAAGTCTCTGAAGCAGCCGGAACAGATGAAGCCGCAGGTGTAATACGCGGCAGTGTCTCTGTCGTCTCACCGGTATCAGCAGGCTTGGAGCAGTTTGTCGCACTCATAAGAAGCGCCGCTGCCAGTACAACTGTGATAAGAGATCTCTTCATTTACAGTCCTCCCATATTATTGCCTTAAGTTTAACAGTATAAACGAGCACTCACTGTTACATCTTATTTGCAATTATAAAAGAAGACCGCCTTGTTGAAGGCGGTCTTTAATCTTCATTACCAAGTGTCGAAGAAGTTCTCTCCGTACTCGTAAGTGCCGTCATGATCAGGATCAAAGAATTCCATAACGGCATTGTTGGCACCTGTTGAATAAGCATTAAGCTCGATATCCTCGGAATAGACCTCTCCGTCTGTCGTTAAGACATCCACGGAGCAGTCAAGATATCTGTTAACTACTTCTGTACTCTGAATAATAAACAGGTAACCTGCATCCACGATCTCATCTTCATACTCGCCTGTAATATGGCAGTCGAAGAATCTTACATCCTCAAGGTTAGTATCAACGATCAAAGCCTCATCGTTGACGCCGATAAGTCCCTCATCGAAGTTAAAACCGCAGACTGTCGAACCGTAAATATCTCCGAAGAAGCTTCTGTTATGATCAAGTCCCGAGATCGTATGACCATTGCCGATGATGATTCCTGAGAATGCATATTCATGATCAGCGGAATCGTGACCCAAAGACGGCCAGTCATAAGAGGAAAGATCGAAGTCACTGTTAATATTTACATAAATGAAGAAGTGATCATCACTCAGTTCCTCTACCACACGGGGAAGCGGATAGGTATTAACAAAATAGTTAAGCGACGCGAACTGCGCGATCGTATCAACTTCGAACACTCCGTCCATCGAATCTTCGATAAACCCGAGATCGACAAGATCGATGATGCCTGCACCATCGCCCTGACCCCATTCAGTATCAGCAGGATCGGTAGTGAAGTAATTGTCGACCGTTAACTCAACAGGACCGGAAGCTTCAGTTTCGCCGGCCTCCTCATCCCCTTCACTCTCATTGACCGTAATGATCATAGTGTTTGACTGAGTCGTTGCAGTTGTCTGCTCGACAGCTTCAGTCTCCTCTGTCTTTCCACATGCTCCGAACAGCATAGCCGAAGCGAGCAATACAGCGATCAAACTTCTCTTCTTCATACTAATCCCCCTTATTAAGTATTATTAACTACGTATTATCCTGCGTAGAATTCTGTAGTTGTAAGATTCTGCTGGACAAGGATCGCACTCTGGTTGAACTCTGCGATCAGATCATCACAAGCAGCATGAACCTCATCAATACTGGTATCAGACAGATATACGACCAGGGTATACTCATGTGCGATCGAGCCGTCATCGTTGACCCATCCGCCTCTTGCCTCCTGGATAGTGAATCCTCCGAAGTGGTCTGTAAGTATCTCTTCAAGATGCTCACGGGATTCAGCCTCGTCGTAAACAGGCTCGTTGGAATCCTTATCATTGGTTCCTACATAGAGCACATACTGAATATCCTGTACCTGAAGTTCAGTCTCCTCCACCCTGTCCGGAATGAACGTCTCTTCCGGTATCTTATCATCCGGTGTATTAGCCAAAGCCACGAACGAAACACCCAGTGCAGCCACTCCGACGAGCAGTGCCAATCCTGTAAGCAGATTATTACTCTTATCCGCCATACCCTGTCCTCCTTAGGTTTGTAACAATGTTAATTATATCAGAACGGATAATCCTCGTTCTCATTCGTGATAAACCTGTGACCCTCGAAGTCTTCTCTTCTTAGCTCGAACAGATCCTTCAGAATACCTGCCGCCTCATACGAAGACAGAGGTGCCGGGTTGTCCTCACGGCCGTCTGTACGAATCCATCCGGGATGAACGCAGAAGATATTAACCTTCCTTTCATCCTTCAAGGTATTGTAGATATTCATAGTCGCCATATTAAGTGCAGCCTTGGCCATGCCGTAATCGATCTGAGCAGTACGGTAGCAGCGCTCGATGCTTCCCGCCTCCGAAGAGATATTGATGATAAGAGCAGTCATCGGGCTCTTAACGAGCATGGGATAGAACGCCTTTATAACTCTCATCGCACCGACGGAAGTTATATTTACTGTATTAGGAATAAAGTCGAGATTCGCCTCGAAGAATCCCTTATCGCAGTCGGGCGATACCTGCACGGCATTGTTGATAATAAGATCCAGGTGATCAAGCTTCATGCCCAGAGCCATCGCCGCGCCCTCTACGGAAGAAGTGATGCCGATATCCATGGTCAGGGTGATAAGCTTTTCGCCGTACTTCTCCTTAAGCTGCATAAGCTCCGGACACGACTTGCGTATCGTGGCAACAACCGTGTCCCCTGCTTCAAGGTAACGCACCACGAGGTTGAATCCGAGTCCTGCGGCTTTGCCAGCACCTGTTACCATTACGTTCATAAGCAAAAACCTCCTTTTAAGACGGCTGTGATGTGCTTGGCAGAGTGTAGTCTGCCGGATTATAAGCACTTATCGGCTGACTCCCGCACATAATGAGATAGTACGGATCGCCTGCCTCGGCATCATAGTAGTCATCGTGACTGACGCTTCTTCTGGTGCCGTTCGAGAATGAAAGGCTGTAACGCATATGCTTGATCTTGCCGCCTCCGTAGCGGCAGTTCTTATCGACCACGGTCACGACCTCGACGCGAGGCTCATTGCCTATCATCGGTACCAACTGCGAAAATGCAACGCACGCGAACACAAGGCCCATGATGGCAAGCCACGAGCAGCAGATCAGCGTCCTGAAACTCATTCCGTCATCTTCACCCGTAAGATGAGTTACTACAAGAAGGACAAATAACGCCGCTCCGAAGAACAGGAACATCAAAAGCCCTGCATCAAAAAGACGGGAGCAGACAAACGCCGTACTCGCGTCTTCAACATAATAGTCCGTCAACATATTGCCTGAAGGCTTCGGCTTAACCAGCAAAGCTCCCAGAAACAACAGAAAACCGACCGCCGTAAAGACGGCAAAGATCCTTGTAAGAATAATCTTAAGATTCTCCATCCCTATATACCTATCCAATACCTTATTCATACGAGCATCATGCTCACTATGGATAATACCACATCCGCGTGATATCAGAGTATCACAGGCGCCTCTTGGCACTTTTTTGCAACTTATTTTGTTTCATAATCAACACACCTGATTCCAAGTGTCGCTTAAGCAACAAAAGCCGCCTGAATTAATTATTGGTTTGGGTCTTAAAGCACTGCAGAATAGAGCCATAACAACCGGCAAACAATGCTAAGGAGGAAGGCAAAATGAAAAACATTATGAATTTAAAGGCAACAAGATTTACAGTTACAGTCGCACTCACAGCGGCACTTATCGCATCACTCATTCCGTTCACGGCAATGACATCCAGAGCAGACGAAGTAGTCGATGACAGAACAAAGGCAGATATCGTAGCTTACTACGACGATGCAAGCGCATTGCTCTCGATCTACGGTGACGAACTTCCCGCTGACATCTATGCAGCACTCGACACATCAAGATCCCAGGCTTACCCCGTTATCGGAACATCTTCTCTCGATGCTCACGTAACTGCAATCTCTAATCTCAGGATCCAGCTTGAGGTAGCTGAGGCTTACCTCGAGGGACGTCCCGCTAATACAACAGTTGCACCTCATCACGTTATGGGTACTGCAGCAGCTAACTTGGAAGGAGTTAACGGTGTATCTGCAGATACAGCTAACACAGTAGCTACTATCTACTCTTCCAACCGTAATCTCCCCGCTTACATGATCAGAACAAAGATCGTCGAGAACTTCGTAGACAGACTTTATGTAAATATCCTCGGCAGACATGCAGATGCAAGAAGCTCACAGGATCTCGTTAACGGCATCATCAACGGCACGATCACAACAGACGACGCAGCAGCAAGCTTGTTCAACTGTGCAGAGTTCAACAGCCGCAACCTCACAAACGAGCAGTTCGTAAAGATCCTCTACAATACATACCTCGACAGAAATGCTGATACAACCGGTCTTAACAACTGGGTAAACGCACTTAACAACGGTACAACAAGAGCACAACTCATCGAGACATTCTCCGGCCTCCAGGCTTGGGAGAACCTCTGTACCTTCTACGGTATTGACGACTGATCACTTGTTGATCATCTTCATAAACTACTCCATTCCAATGAGAAAGGGCTGTCACTTCATGACAGCCCTTTCACATTGTATTAATCTGTAAGAATGATCACTTCTTCATAGAAGCTCTGATAAGACCCAGGAACAGCGGATGCGGCTTATTAGGTCTGGACTTGAATTCCGGATGGAACTGAACACCTACATAGAAGTCATTATCCTCGAACTCGACTGTCTCGACGAGTCTTCCGTCAGGTGACAGTCCGGAGATCTTAAGACCTGCTTTCTCGAGGTCTTCTCTATAGTCGTTGTTATACTCATAACGATGTCTGTGTCTCTCACGGATCTCAGACTCGCCGTAGAGTTCTTCAAGTTTTGTGCCTGCAACTACTGAGCAAGGATAGCTTCCGAGACGAAGTGTTCCACCCTTCTCGATCTCATCATTCTGACCTGGCATAAAGTCGATAACCTTATGAGCGCAGTTAGCATCAAACTCACCAGAATTAGCATCACTTAATCCGAGCAACGAACGTGCAGCCTCGATCACTGTGATCTGCATACCGAGACAGATACCAAGATAAGGAAGATTATTCTCTCTGCAGTACTTAGCTGTCTGCACCATTCCCTCGATTCCTCTGTTGCCGAAACCGCCCGGTACGATAACACCGTCGAGCTTACCTAAGATTGAAGATACATTATCAGCAGTAATAGTCTCAGAATCTATCCAGTCGATATCTACATAGACACGCTCCTCATAACCTGCATGTCTTAATGCCTCAGCAACTGACAGATATGCATCATGAAGCTGTGTGTACTTACCGATGAGTCCGATCTTCACATGACCTTCACGGTTACGGATATTCTCGATTACTTTCTTCCACTCACCAAGATCAGGATGACCGCAGAAGATACCGAGCTTACGAAGAACTGCATTGGACAGACCTGCCTTCTCAAGCATCAGCGGCGCCTCATAAAGGATAGGGAGAGTCTGGTTCTCGATAACGCAGTCTTCCTTAACGTTACAGAAGTTCGCGATCTTGCTGATTATGGACTTATCTTCGATAGGCTCATCGGTACGAAGAACAATGATATCAGGAGATATTCCCATTCCCTGAAGTTCCTTGACCGAGTGCTGTGTAGGCTTCGACTTATGCTCGCCTGATGCCTTCAGATAAGGAAGCAAAGTTACGTGAACATACAACGAATCCTGTGGACCTACTTCGTTACCTACCTGTCTTATCGCCTCGATAAAAGGCTGTGACTCGATATCACCGATCGTACCTCCGACCTCTGTGATAACGATATCCGCATCAGAAGTCTTACCTACGTTATATATGAACTGCTTTATCTCATCAGTGATGTGAGGAATGATCTGAACAGTCTTTCCCAAGTACTCACCTTTACGCTCTTTGGAGATGACATTCGAATATACCTTACCGGTGGTGATGTTGGAGAATCGGTTCAGATCCTCATCGATAAACCTCTCATAATGTCCGAGATCGAGGTCCGTCTCACAGCCGTCCTCTGTTACGTAAACCTCACCGTGCTGGTACGGGCTCATGGTACCCGGGTCTACGTTGATATAAGGGTCGAGCTTCTGCGCTGCCACCTTGAATCCACGCATCTTAAGAAGTCTGCCGAGAGAAGCGGCTGTTATCCCTTTACCGAGACCCGACACAACTCCTCCCGTCACGAAAATGTACTTAGTCATATGTCACCTCCGATATTCGTTGATTATCTTCTTCGCGATGTATACCTTGCTCTTACGCTCGTTCATCGCGGATTTCTCAATAAACTTATGAGCCTCTTCTTCGGTTAAGGAGAGGTTCTCCACGAGGATGATCTTCGCGCGGTTAACGATCTTGATCTCCTCGAGTTTCTCTTCAAACGTCTTCTGCTTCTGCTCCATGCGAAGAAGTCTCTCTCTAGTAGAGCACATCATCTTCATCGAGTAGCCGAGGACAGTAGCATTAATGGGCTTAGCAAGCGTGAACACGCCGCAGTCCTGCATCTTGTATGAGACCTCGTCAAACATGTCTGCCTTAACAAGCAGCATGACAGAGCATGACGAATTGTCGGCAACTTCTATCGCGAAATTAATACCAATCTCATCCTTAACAGGAGTGTTGATCACGACTATGTCGAAGTCTCTTTGGGAAACAAGTCTTCTTGCAGCCGATACAGACTCCGAAGTCACTACGGGACCGTAGTCTTCGCGGGACAGAAATACCGACAGAGAAGATGTCATCTTCTCATTCGACGATACGAGTAATACAGAATATGCATTATCTCTGTGCACAGTAAGCCTCTATAACTGATTCGGGCAGGCACTCCTTAAGGAAGTCACTGCTCTTCGCTGCGTCTACTGCCTCTTCGATCGTTCTCGGGAGCATCGTGAACTCACCCGTGCTCGACGGTATATAAGTAAGATCCCTATCGACCGGGGCACGGAGCTCAAGCTTGTTCCTGACACCGTAAAGACCTGCATATATGAGAAGGGCGAAGGTCAGATACGGATTGCTGAATGCGTCAGGGGAACGCAGCTGGGCATAATGGTGTCCGGTGCTCTGGGGAACACGTATCAATTGACCGTAGTTACCACCGGACCAAGATATAAATCTGGGCGCATCGCCCTTCCCGATTCTCTGATACGAGTCTTCGCAGCGGTTAAGGAAGATCGTCATGTCGTAGATCTTCTGCATTATGCCTTCGATTACGGAAGGCATGATAGAGGTGTCACCGTCGCGGCTCGCACTGACATTAACATGGAAACCGTTTCCGGGAAGTCCCGACAGGGGTTTCGGGGAGAAGTCCGCATAAAGACCGTTACGCGCTGCGATGGTCTTTACGACGGAGATATAAGTAAGAGCATCGTCAGCAGCCTTGATAGGATCTGCTGAGACGAAGTCGATCTCATTCTGACCGGGACCCGCCTCGTGGTGGGAATTGAACGGCGTGATACCCATGCGCTCGAGAGCAAGGCAGATCTCACGTCTTACGTTCTCGCCTCTGTCGAGCGGAGCTATATCCATATAACCCGCCTTGTCGAAAGGCACCTTCGTGGGCTCGCCGTCATCATCCGTCTTGAAAAGATAGAACTCAATACGCGTGCCGAAAGTAAACTTGATACCTTCCTCTTCCGCCTTCTTAACAGCCTGCCTGAGAAGGTGGCGTGTATCAGAAGCGAAAGGCGTTCCGTCCTGATTCTTGATATCACAGAAAAGCCTTACTACTCTTCCTGAATCCGGTCTCCACGGCAGAAGAGCCGCCGTGTCAGGCTCCGGATGAAGGAACACTTCAGATCTGGATTCTTCGTTAAATCCTTCTATTCCCATAGGGTTGATCCCGACACCTTCGGTAAACGCCCTCTCGATATAAGAAGGCATCGCCGAGATGTTCTTGGGATTGCCGAAGACATCACAGAACATAAGCCTTATGAACTTAATATCTTCCTCGTCGATATACTGCATGAACTCATCAATTGAACAATTCATCTTTCCCTCCGCGGATGTTCATTATTCGCCCTAAAAAAGTAAACGCGTCCACTCGGGCAAGATTGGTTTTTACCCGAATGAACGCCTTTGTTCTTAAAAAAGATAACATTCTGCATTATGAATTGTCAACGTAAAATTCTTGCAAATTCCCTCTTGACATGCGGTTCACAGAAGTTTATCATCGCACTTGAAAATGATTGATACAGGCAATGGCGCCGATGGTTTTAGACCTTCGGCGCCTTTTCTTTTGCACAAACACAAAATGCAAGTTAGCCGTACGATTAATTCAAAAATTTAAGACAAGGAGTTTATGAACATGAAAGACACATCTGAGATCTTCGGCGAGAACGTTTTCAGCTTGAGCGTCATGAAGGCACGCCTGCCTAAGGAAACCTTCAAGGAAGTCAAGGCCGCCATCGATAACGGTAAGAGACTTTCAGACGAAGCAGCTTCTGTAGTCGCCAACGAGATGAAGCAGTGGGCCATCGAGAAGGGTGCCACACACTACACCCACTGGTTCCAGCCCATGACAGGTTACACATCCGAGAAGCACGACAGCTTCGTTAATCCCACAGATGACGGCAACATCATCCTGAGATTCTCCGGCAAGGCACTTACACAGGGCGAGCCTGATGCTTCTTCCTTCCCTTCCGGCGGTCTTCGCGCAACATTCGAAGCAAGAGGCTATACAGCATGGGATCCCACATCACCCGCATTTATAAAGGACGGAACATTATACATTCCCACAGCCTTCTGCTCATACACAGGCGAGGCACTTGATAAGAAGACACCTCTGCTTAGGTCCATGGATGCTCTTTCATCCGCAGCCA
>JAEEGL013968003.1_pt1 | contig 31056 bp, 27 predicted proteins | sample 9134231 | NCBI WGS metagenome assembly JAEEGL01 (sample SAMN16246548, study PRJNA631951) | gut metagenome | biome: gut microbiome; feature: rumen; material: fiber-attached | host: Bos | place: Iran: Karaj | collected 2018-10
ATTTTATAAATTACAGTGTCAAGGTCAAACGCCTTGCCAACTGAATCTTTAAGTATTTTCGTGCTATTTGATAAAACGTTTAATCAATGAAAATGAATATTGTGCTATTTTTTCATAATTTTATCTTCCGCTTAGCTGACAATTTGTATATTTAACTTCTGTTACTTTGCCACCCTCTTCCTTTAATTCCACATAGAAATCCTCAGGGTTAATAGCATAATAAGTTGAATATTCACCGGAATTTTCCTTTAAACCATTGTCAATAAGAGCCTTTACCGCTTCCTCAGAAGACATTCCCACGCTAGCTCCGAAAATTGAAAAGTTATCTGTTTCCTTTAACTGAGTAATAAAAAATCCTGTTCCGTTAGCAGAACCTAAAATCTCAATTGCACCGTCGCAAAGAGAAAAACAGCTTCCTGCATCATCAGTAGAATCAACAGCTGTTGTATTAAGAGCCTTAGCAAGTTCCTGTTCCAGATTACCTCCATACTCAGAAGTAAGCTTATCTGTATAGTCCTTTACATCCACAGTTGTACCACCTGATGCTCCCAAATTTGAAGATGAGGAGCTAATGGCTTCACTGCTATATTCTGAAGTTTCGAATGCAGATACAAAGTCAGACTCACTTGTAGAATCATTCGAACTTTCCTCAGTAATCTCATACATAGAATCATCAGAAGAAAGTGTACTACTATTTCCACCATCATTAGATGAACAGCCGGCGATCAATATAACACATGTAAGTCCTGCCGTTAAAAGTCTCTTTCTCATAGCATTTTTCCGCCTTTACTTTATCATCATTTAAAAATTATGTCCTTAGCGCGGGTATTATTATAATAATTCTGTAAATCCTCCTGAGTACCATCATAATACTCTCTATTATCCTTGTTTGAACTTCTTCTGTATGAATGGATTACTTTACCGCTCTGTCCGTTGTCAATCTCGATATAGTCCTTGTGCTCAAGCATTGTTCCATCCTTCGATAAGAAATATGTCTCAAAAGTGAACTGGGTAGAATTAGCAACAATAACACCATTACTTGTTATAGCTATTGGATCATGTGCATCAAGCGTGCCGGCAAGATACACCTTATCACTATCCTCTTTCTGAGTGAAGAATCGCACATCTTCAGCTGTAAAACCACCATTTCCATCTTTAGCGATTCCATCCATTGCTATTGCCAGAACCATAATATTACATCCCTGAACATTAACATATGTAGAATGATTAAAGCCGTTTTCTTTGTAAGCCTTTCTTACCTCCTCAAGACTTTTATAATTAGAAACATAACCAATTTCTCCATTGTAATCGCTATCAGACAAAGATGAATCATTCTGTTCCATAGGAACTTCTACTTCCTGAACTGTCTCAGTCCCCACTGTATCGGGAGCTGTATTATCTCCTGTTGACTGTGTGCTACCACATCCTGTCATTGCAAGCATACCTGCAAAAATAAGACCTGTAGCAATCTGTACTCCTCTTCTCTTCATTTTTAAATTTCTCCTTTCATTTATAAAGCGTTATATAAAAAGGCATGGGGTATGCATATACAAGCCCCATACTTTTATCCGAATTATTATTCATTGGCCATAAGTTATGTAAATCAACCTATAGTCCTTCCCCAAAAACAACAACATGTTAACTTACGGTATTATAACACGTAACGATTCATTCCGCAAATCGTAACAACATTCTTATTCAAAATAAATATCGTCGTTATTAATAGCACTTCTGATGGCATCCATGGGATAGCCTTTCCTTAACAAAAATGCTATTATCTTCTGTTTATCTTTATAATCCATGGATGGGTCATAATGTTTCTTAACGAGAAGCTTCTTAATCTGATCCAACTCAGCTTCACAGCCCTCTTCATATGTAAACTCATCAAGAACATTTTGAATAATGTCCTTGGGCACTCCTCTCGAAATAAGATCCTGTTTGATCCTATTTCTACTGCGAAGCTCTATATTATAAGCAACATAGTCACGCGCATATCTCTCATCATCAAGATATTTGTATGACTTAACGTATTCTATCGCAGCATCAATGATATCATCGGAATACAGGCCATCAGCAAGCTTATCCCTAAGCTTCTTCTCCGTATAGTCCTTCTTTACAAGAAGTTCCATAGCTCTCTTGGTGGCCCTTTTGGGTAAAAGAGCCTTTGTTATTTCCAGATAAGTTTCTTCTGAAATAATCTCTCCCTCTTTTATTCCAAAAGAACGAAGTTCGCCCTTGTATAATACAAAGGCGAACTCTCCGTCAATAAATATTTTATTTCTCTTTTTATCGAATTCTACAATACTTGATATTATCACTTTGAAGCCTTCGTTTTCTTAGGTGTCTCCGCGTCATCTGCTTTGGAAGCAGTGGTCTTAACGTCTGACTGAAGTCCGTAGTGTGCTCTTACCTTAGCCTCGATCTCATCCTTGATCTGAGGATTGTTCTCAAGATACAACTTAGCATTCTCTCTACCCTGTCCGATCTTCTCGTTTTCATACTGATACCAAGCACCGCTCTTGTTAACGATGTCAACATTGGCAGCAAGATCGAGAATATCACCTGTTGAAGAGATTCCCTTACCGAACATGATATCAAACTCTGCCTCTTTGAAAGGAGGAGCGATCTTGTTCTTAACGACCTTAACTCTTGTTCTGTTACCGATGTTCTCGCCGTTCTGCTTGATAGCCTCAATACGACGAACATCCATACGAACCGATGAATAGAATTTAAGTGCACGTCCGCCTGTGGTTGTCTCGGGATTACCGAACATAATTCCAACCTTCTCACGGAGCTGGTTGATAAATACAACCGTACAATTAGACTTACTGATAACTGCTGTAAGTTTACGAAGAGCCTGTGACATAAGTCTTGCCTGAAGACCAACATGAGAATCTCCCATGTCACCGTCAATCTCAGCCTTGGGAACAAGAGCTGCAACAGAGTCAACGACTACTATATCGATAGCGCCGGAGCGAACCATTGTCTCAGTGATCTCAAGGGCCTGCTCACCGCTGTCCGGCTGTGAAATATAAAGGTTATCAATATCTACACCGATATTCTTGGCATATACGGGATCAAGAGCATGCTCTGCATCAATGAATCCTGCAATTCCGCCTCTCTTCTGAACTTCTGCGATCATATGAAGAGTAACGGTTGTCTTACCGCTGGACTCGGGTCCGTATATCTCAATAATTCTACCCTTGGGAATACCACCGAGGCCGAGAGCAATATCAAGGCTGAGTGAACCTGTAGGGATAGTCTCTATATTCATTGTGTCGGTAGAATCACCGAGCTTCATAACGGCTCCCTTACCAAACTGCTTCTCAATCTGTCCGAGTGCCGCATCGAGTGCTTTCTGCTTATCTTCTCTTTCCATACACATCTCCTTCTTAGAACATCCGTTCTGTATATAAATTATACTAAAACAAACGTTCGATTATGTCAACATATTTTTTTATAAATTTACAAATAAATGAAACTTCGGCTGAAACGCCGTAAGAATCGCCCCGATAACATACAAGTCATTGCTCATGAAGAACAATGACTTGATAACCTTATCATATATGTTTTAAATAAACAACTTAAGATTTTCTTAAGACGAAATCTCATCAATTGATCATCGTAACGTCATACACTCTGCAAAGAGAGCTGTATTCGGCGTTGATAAGCTGAACCATCTCCGCATCACCGCTGACATTGTCCGGATGGAACATCTTCATAAGATCCTTGTAGCGTTTCTTAAGCGTCAGAGCGCTGTTTACTCCTCTAAACAGAAGATCCAGAGCATCATACTCATTTTCTCTCTGGTATGCTTTCTCACGCTCCAGTCTGACATATTCTCCTTCGAGCTTTTTCTTGTCGCTGTTGAGCTGATCAAATCCGTTGTTGAGAATCTTGAGTCTTTGATCAAACAAAGCCTTGTCGTTATTAAGCTTTCTACTCTCGGTATCAAGCTTCTTCTCGGCTTCGTCAACACGGTCCTTAAAGGATCTCTCATCGGCTTCAAGTTTGGCGTAACGCTCGGAAAGAGCACTCTCCTGGTTCTCGAGTCTCACACTCTCCTTAAAGAGCCATAGCCTCAGCTCGTTAAGTTCATCCTCGGTACCGTTTAAGATAATTTCTTCAAGGTTTCTCTTTTCTTCCATTGGGCCCCTCACCTTCTGGACGACTTACTTCTCCTCACCCTCATCGGGAAAAGCAATCTCTACTGCATCGTCATCATCCATAAAATTTTCTTTTTTGGCTGAAAAACGGTCCATAATATCGGGCACGAGATCAAGAACCTTGTTTACAACATCCTGATTCTTGATATTAACTAGTTTGGTAGAACCATTCTTTATAACAAGAACAGCGCTCGGTGACATCCTGGCACCGAATCCGCCTGCTCCGCCATTCTTTTTATCACTGTCGTTGGAACCTGCACCGACACCAAATGATACATCAACAAGAGGTAACACTATGGTATCTTCTATTTTGGTAGGTTCTCCGACAACTGTCTTGGTAGCAAGGATTGAATTCATACCATGAAGTAAAGACTCAACTACGCTGTTAAAATTACTCTCTCCCATAAAAACCTCCAAGATTAAATCTATCTTTCGGATATCTTCTTAAATCTGGCAATAACCTTTTTGACATCCTTGTTGAAATAGCAAACGCAAACACAATATAAAACAGTAAATAATGTTATGTGTCCCTTTAGATGTATATCGGCTTCGATTATCTTTTCATTAAAATCAGGGACAAACACAAGCTTATTCTGAAAAAACGAATACATCATTCCGTATACGGCCATGATATCGGCTTCCCACGCGGGATCTCCGACTCCGAGATAAAGTCTTGAATTACTTTTATCCGGCATTATCATCTTAAGAAGCCGTATAAGCTTGCCTTTAACCAGGCTGTAAGCCCTCTTGAAAATTTCACTCTCAAGGGTGGACTTAATCATATTTATCTTACCACAAACTCTAGATATTGTATATTTTATTTTTCGGAACACATTTTGTGGCGTTTTTATAAGCTTTATGATAAAAGAAATAACGTGTTCCACTATGTCGAAGATTGTTTTTTCTTCATCTGCTACTTCCGAATAAGAGATTTCTGCGACACTTGTGTCATTTTCTTCCTCAGATCTCTTTTTGTCCTCTTTTTTATCTTTAATTTCAAAAGAAAGATCGTCTTTATCTTCTATTTTTGCTTCCGATACTTCGAAATTTGACTCTTCGTCCTTCTTTCGATCTTTGTTTTTCATTTTTTCAGGTTTTTCTTTTCTCGGAAAGACCTTGATACCGAAAATTCTTATGACAAACGTGTCATCTTTATGATGAATATATTTGCCGCTAAGGATATGTAAAAGCCAGTGGAATCTGATCGCAAACTCTATTCTGTCGCTGTCGAAATCTTCTCCGAATCTCATTGTCGGAACATCACCGTCAATCTTGTATCTGATAGGTACAAACAACAATAGCAAGATGAGAAAAAGAAGTACGGCAAAAATAACAAGTATCGTGATCCCAACTATTTTAAGTACCGATAAAATCACTGCCAACATATATACTCCCAAGTTAAGTCTTTATCACGCATTCTTATCGAGATATTCAATGAGCCGGCCTTCCATTCCGGCCTCGCAAGCTCTGTTGGAAATATCAACGACCATATCGAGCGCCTCTTCATAGCTTCCCGCAATTCCGTATATATATGCAGGATGCTCTCTGTAATACGCTTGCTTAAGGAATGCGGAATGAATGATCTCAAGCTGATCATTCTCATTCATCGCCCTGACAAGGCAAAAAATGGTGAACTGCCCGCTCCCATGGTATAACTTCCACTTAACAAGAGAATGTCTTTTTACTGATTTTCCAAAGTACAGATTCTTATAAAATGTGCAGAATCCATTTTTTTTCATAAAAATACAATTCTCCCCAATTATCGAATTGACCTACATGCTCCTGTTTATGTATAGTAGGATATATAGGGGTTATACAAAACTTCTTCAACAAACATTTTAACACATGAAAAAAGTTTATGGAATTGCGACGGGACGCAAATTGGGAGGTCCATAACATGAAGGTAGTTGCACGTATTGAATTAAAGCCGGGAATGGTGATCGCAGAAGACATTCTCAATTATAAAAACGAGATCATTGTTATGGCCGGCACAAAAGTCACAGACAATATCATCAAAAAGCTTGCAAGACAGTCCATCATCGCCGTTCCGATCAAGGAAGAGATCGATTATTCCACAACTCACTTTGAAAAAGTGCGAATGACAGACGGATTCAAGAACTTTGAATCAATCTACAACATATATTTCCCTGTTTTCAAAACATGTATGCTGGGTGCGGTAGATAAAAGCCAGCAGATCAACCTCTCGCAGTTAATGGAGATCTATAAGAGTATAATCGCCGGTGTTAAGAGCGGAGAACAGCTTCTTGACTATCTATACAATCTTATTCCGGACGAAAACGATATGACACTTTGCCATTGTCTTAACTCCGCACTTATCGCGGGTGTATTTGCCACATGGCTCGGTCTTTCAAACAAAGACAGCACTCTTCTTATCGAGTGTGCGTTTTTATATGATATTGGTAAATTCAGCATTCCTTATCAGATACTATGGAAACCTCAGAGACTCACTCCCGAAGAGTACGCTCTTGTACAGGAGCACACAAGAATAGGCTATGATTTCCTAAAGCAGGTCGGCTCTTTTAACCATCACATATTAAGAGCAACACTTCAGCACCATGAAAGATGTAACGGAACAGGCTATCCTGCTTCATTGACCTCCTCTGAGATCGATAAATTCGCCAAGTATATTGCGATCATCGACACCTATGAAGCCATGACTTCACCGAGAACCTACAGAAATAAGCTTCATCCGTTCCAGATCATTGCCAACTACGAAAACGAAGGCTTTGAAAGATATGATGTTCAGGCCCTTAAATCCATTCTTTCTCATATCGCGGCTTCTCAGCTTGGCTTTAATGTGCAGCTCAGCAATGAGAGACTCGGAACCGTAATATTAATAAATGAGAAGGCGCTCTCACGCCCTCTCATAAAATTAAACGAAGATAATACGCTTATAGACCTCTCTAAAGAAAGAAACATCAGGATCACTCAGGTCTTTTAAGCTCTTTATTCCTCTCCGAAATATGCATCGAATATTCTCTTTGCTATCGGAACGGCATAGCTTCCGCCGCTTCCCGCTTCTTCAACTATTATGGTCACGCAGATCTGCGGATCTTCAGCGGGGGCATAGCCCGTAAACCAAGCATGAGAATCTTTGACATCATTAAATTCAGCAGAACCGGTCTTTCCTGCCGCAGTGTAGGAAAGGCCTTTTAATTTGCTCGCAGTACCCTTTTGAACAACCTGTTCCATCATTGAGCGAAGTATCCTTGCTTCCTCACTGCTCATAAACCTCTTGTATTCCTCAGGAGAATATGTCTTTATTTCCTTGCCGTCCTCACTCTTTACATTGCTCACAACATAAGGTTTCATAAGCATACCGTCGTTTGCGATCGCACATGTGATCATGTTGAGGTGTTCGGGAGAAATTGAAGTTTTACCCTGTCCGATGGACAACTGCATCACCGCATTGGGATCGTGATTCTTGGGATAAGAGGATGAACTCACCGCAAATCTGCAAAAATCAAGAGGTAGATCCTGATTAAACATAAGATCGTCAAGTACAGCGTCAACTGTAGCTCCGTTTAAACCCACACCGATATTGGCAAACGATGAATTACATGACTTGGCAAAAGAGGTCTCAAGATCGAGAGTTCCGTGTTTTTCGCCATGATAACAAGAAATCGTGTTTCCTTCATAGTCGAATCTTCCGCCACAGCTAAAACTGTAATTCATGTAATCGGTCGGATGCTCCTTCAAATAAGAAAGTGCCGTCACTATCTTAAAAGTCGATCCCGGAGGATATTTTCCCTGCGTTGCTCTGTTAAGGAGCTTAGCATCGGGTGATTTATCCTGAATAAGCTGATCCCACTCTTGTTCCAGAGTATTAGGGTCAAAATCAGGCTTTGAGACCATTGCTAGGATCTCACCCGTCTTAGGATCAGAAACAACAACCGCACCCTTTCTTGAAGAAAGCGCTGAATATGCAATCTCCTGAAGATGAACATCGAGCGTTGTTGTCACGTTGTCAGCAGGGTACTTCATTCCCTTTGTATCATAAGCGACCTTCTTTGAAAGATCGATATTAGTGTTTATCAGGTAATAGTTTGAAAAACCTTCTATTCCAGCTTTTCCTTTTGATACATAACCTACTATATGTGAAAACTCATTACTATACGGATATACTCTTACTTCTTTTCCGTTTTCGTTCTTTTCCGAATAAGCAAGAATATCTCCGTCTCTTGAAAGGATCTTACCACGCTGATTCTGCTTAAGAAGTATCTTTTGCCTTGTATTATGGTCGTTATTTATAAATTCCTGTTTATGAGTAAGCGAATAATGAGCGATATATCCGATCATACCGACAAACAAAAGAACATATATGCTTGTCAGAACGATTATCGAATAAGACCTTACTCTTCTTCGTCTGTTAGTACTCTTCGTCCTCGTATCTTTCATATCTGTTTCTTTTCCTCTCGTAATAGCGTCTTTCTTCCAGGTATTCCTCATACCTTTCATCCGAACCGATCATACAGATGCCTTCAACAATCATAATCATAACAATGGTGACCAGAACGGACGATCCACCGTAACTTAAAAGAGGAAGAGTAACACCCGTAAGCGGAATAAACTTACATCCTCCGCCGATCGTAAGAAAAGTCTGGAAGATATATGATATGCCGATACCACATATGATCATCCTGTAAAACTTATCATGAATGTAATAGCCTTCCTGCATGATAAGAAGGAAAGTGCTTAAGCATACAAGTACCATCATTATGGAAAAAAGAATTCCCATCTCCTCTGCAATTGCTGAAAAAATAAAATCCGATTCAACAAACGGTATTGTCTTCGGCGACCCGCCGTATAATCCAAGGCCGAACATTCCGCCGCTGCTTATACCAAAAAGAGACTGCGAAAGCTGATAGCCCGTGTTTGTTATATCACTGAACGGATCGAGCCACGCTTGTACTCTTACTCGAATATGTGCAAACAACCTATAAGATACGGCACTTGCAAACGTCACAAAGGCAAGTCCCATAATGAATAATCCGATATTCTCCGTCGATATGTAAATAAGTGCAAGATACAACATAAAAAAGATCAGTGCACTTCCAAGGTCTTTTGACAGAACAAGTATGATAACATGAACGGCAGCGACAGCCGATGCTATCAGGATATCCACTATTCCTTCCGCCTTATACAGCGCTCCCGCCATAAAGAACAGGAACAATACCTTTACAACTTCCGAAGGCTGGAAAGCTATTCCCATTATCGAATAATTAAGCTTTGATCCGTTGATCGCAACACCAAGCACCAAAACCGCTCCTATCGCTGCGATTCCGACAGCGGCATAGATCCAGGTAAACCGTTTTAGGAAGTTAAACCTGAAGATCATCTCGGGAATAAAAAAGCCTATCAAAAAAGATATTGCCACGATAACAAACTGCTTGACCGCCTTCTCATACGAAAGCCTCGTCAAGATCACCACTCCTATCATCAGAAGCAGACAACAGTTATTTATGATAAGCCTGTTTCCGTCCGGATAAATGAAATAAAACAGCATAAGCACGGCGGAAAAAACAACTATCTGAAATGCAAAGAAAAACAGATAGAGTACCTTTCCGGTCCTTGCAATTATCTGGATAAAACAAGCAATCTGGATCATGAATATCAGCATGATCTGTGCTACGTATATTTTAGTCCTTGCTTCTCTGCTCCTAAGTCTAAACGCCATAAATGCCGTGACGGTATACAAAAGCAGCATTATCGCAATGACATATTTAGATATTTCTGTTACATATAACTCCATTCCTTTATTCTACCTCGCGTTTATAATGTCCATTAGTAGATTTGATCCCTTGCAAAAAAGAATCTCTGAATTCTTTATCTTCTTTGCATATGCCGGCTTTAAGTACTTTTTTGGCCATATCCTTATCTTCAACGGTAAGATCGATCCTAAAGTGATCGAAAACATGCTTTTCATAAAGCGCATCCATTTTATTATACAAAGCCGTCGGATTCGTATTCCATATTATGTTATAACAATTCCTGCAATTAGTTGTTACAGGCATTCTGTTCCCCATCCTGTCCGTAATTGCAAGCACCTCACGATTGTACGTATTTAGCTTACCGCTGCATTTATCAAGTGTCTTTTTGATACAGCCCGCGCTTATCATCATGGGCACATGTCCGTATATATTATACGAAATCGGTATGCCGACTTCTTTCGCAATACTTTTTACAGCCTCAAGGGTCTCATGTATCGTAAGCTCGTAAGGGACCGATATCTCAGAGACAAAAGAACTGCCGGCGGCGCCTTTTATTTCCGACAAAAGCTTAGAACTTTCGGCATTCCATACATACACGCCATAATCGAGTATGATCTTTCCCTTATAATCTTTTTCCTTAAGATATCCAAGCTGTTCAAGATTTCTTACAAGAACTCCGGATACAGAACTACCGGACATGTCACTCAAAGCCTTGATATCACTTGTTCCGTCAAAAGACTCTTCTCTTGTCACGTAAGGAAGAGCCGCTATGATCTCTGTATGCGAAAAAGCAGGATTATCCAATAACTCTTTCGTTGCAAAAGAATATTTGTCATTAAGCAAAAGCTCGCTATCAAGATATAACCTTGTGACAGCATGTGCTTTATTTTCCGCATTATCGCCTTTACGAACAACCAAAAGAAAATCCTTCAAGGCTTCAAGCTGATCTTTTGTGTTAACCAGAACATGAACATCAGTATCCTTGCGCACGGATTCGTTGTCTTTCTCGGCTGCAACACTTCCTTCTTTTCCGGCAACACTTCCCGTTGATGAATGCTTAGATGTATTCTCACCATGGCTATCGGAACTTCCCACGTTTAGAAGCTCTGCTTCCATATCTTCACATAACTTTCTTCTAAGCTCATTTAGCTCACTTACAGGAATAAAGATTCCGTATCCGGTATTATTGTCATCAATTGAGATTTCGATGGAATCAGCCTCAAAAGGTGTATTACCGAGACGCTCAAGCTGTTTTCTTACGCTTTCTTCGTCCATCGGTCTCTTGGACGCTGCCTGAACTTCGTTTCCGTATACGGTCTTAGATACAAAATCACCGTTATTATCTACATTCATGATAATCTCAGCCTTTTCACCGAGCTTTAGCTTGCAGTAAATATCGCATTTGATCTTAAGCTCACGGCCAAGATAATCCTCTCTGACTTTCTTAAGGACTTCGTCTTTGGTTCCGTTATAAGCAGGTGAAACAACTGTCACCATCTCTTTTCCGTTATGCTTATGATAATAGCCCGAACTGATACCTGTTCGAAGATATAAAGACTTAAGTATCTCCATATCATCTTTGGATACTTCATGCTTTTTATTAGGTTCCGCATAATAAAGGTCAATATATTTCCTGTAAAGCGACGTAACTCCCGCAGCATATTCAGGCTTCTTCATACGGCCCTCTATCTTGAAAGAATCAATTCCCGCTTCAATAAGTTCAGGGATCATATCGATCGTGCACATATCCTTAAGGCTAAGCGGATATTGCTCACCTTTATCTCGAGATAAATCGGAAGTATACGGAAGTCTGCAAGGCTGGGCACATCTTCCCCTGTTTCCGCTCCTTGTTCCGACCATACTGCTGAATAAGCAAGCTCCCGAATAACAATAGCACATAGCTCCGTGAATAAAAGCTTCAACCTCAATATCAGCCTTTTCCCTGATAGCCTTCATCTCAGACAGACTTAGTTCTCTTGCGGGAACAACACGGCAGCATCCAAGCTCTTTTAAAAGCTTTGCTCCGTAAATACCCGTAACGGTCTGCTGAGTGCTTGCATGAAGCTCGATCCCCGGGAATTCATCTCTTATAAAGCGCATGACTCCGAGATCCTGAACGATCACGCCGTCCAGTTTCTTTTCGGCATACGGAAGCATAAATTCATAGAGTTCTCCGAATTCTCTTTCTTTAACAAGGGTATTTACAGTAAGATATATCTTTTTCCCATGCAAATGGGCATAAGAAACAGCGTCAAGAACCTGATCCCTGTCAAAGTTATCGGCATAGGCTCTGGCGCCAAATTTGGAACCTCCGAGATAAACGGCATCGGCGCCTGCATTGAAAGCGCCTACCATTGTTTCATAACCCCCTGCGGGGGCAAGTAATTCTACCTTGTTCATAATCCTTAAAAAAGAAAAGGCTGTCATTAATTAGACAGCCTTTTAAATGCAATCATTTCTTTGTTCCGGTACCTTTGACCTGAGTTTCAAGCTGAATGATCTTCTTTGATGACTCATCAAGCTTGGTCTGAAGGCTCTTACCGTTCTTCTCGGTATTCTCGAGCTTTATCTGCGTAGCAATAAGCTCATGTTTAAGATCGTAGAGCTCCTTCTCCTTCTCGGCAAGTTGCTCTTCCATAAGCTCAATCTGCTTCTTAGACTTGAAATAGTCATCTGCAATATTTAACTGAAGAAGAACATTCTGAGTATCTATCGGCTGTCTCTTAAAACTGTCGATCTTGTTGTACTCACCGATCTTATTGTTTATATAAGACGCCACCTTCTGTAAATATTCTTCACTTTCGTATCCGCTTAAGGTAAATACCTTTCCCCCGATAATTACCTCGGTATCTGTTTTAGATGCCATAAATCCACCCCTGCTTTTAATTCTTTTTAGCTTGGTTGCTTTTTAATTATATCTCTGAGGAAGCTCTGTTTTCAAGCCCCAAATGGGTATAGGCCGTATCCGTCACAACTCTGCCCCTCGGAGTCCTATTAATGAATCCGTTTTTGATCAGATAAGGCTCATAGACGTCCTCTATTGTTCCCGAGTCCTCTCCGATCGCGGCGGCAAGCGTATCAAGTCCCACCGGGCCGCCTCCGAATTTATTTATCATTGTAAATAATATATTTCTGTCGGTATGATCAAGGCCCATCTTATCAACATCCATAAGATCAAGGGCTGTAACGGCAACATCCTTGGTTATAACGCCGTTATGCTTGACCTGAGCGTAATCTCTTACTCTCTTAAGTATTCTGTTTGCAAGTCTTGGTGTTCCTCTGCTGCGTCTTGCCATCTCGGCGGCGCCGTTTGGATCAACCTCGACATCAAGAACCTTGGCCGATTGCATGATTATCTCGCACAGCTCGTCAGGCTCATAGAATTCCATCTTATGGATCATTCCGAATCTGTCTCTTAAGGGTGCGGATAGCATTCCCGCTCTTGTTGTTGCACCGATAAGGGTAAAATGAGGAAGATCAAGTCTTATAGATCTGGCTGTCGGGCCTTTTCCGATCATGATATCAATGGCGTAGTCTTCCATTGCGGGATAAAGGACCTCTTCAACCTGTCTGTTCAATCTGTGTATCTCATCAACAAAAAGAACATCGTTTTCCTGAAGATTATTGAGTATCGCAGCCATATCACCGGGCTTTTCAATCGCCGGTCCGCTGGTGATCTTGATATTTACACCCATTTCCGAAGCAATGATTCCTGCCAGTGTTGTCTTTCCAAGACCGGGTGGTCCGTAAAAAAGAAGGTGATCGAGGCATTCTCCTCTTTTCTTAGCCGCCTCAATATAGATCTTAAGGCTTTCCTTTATCTTCTTTTGTCCTATGTACTTATCAAGGCTTCGTGGTCTTAATGAGCCTTCAATCTTCTCATCTTCCACATTTACATTGGCATCAATGCCTCTTGCGGAAGTAACGATTTTTCTTTTTTCCATGCTTTTAGAACATCTCCTTAAGAGCAAGCTTTAAAAGAACTTCTGCATCAAGCTGCGCATCGTTTTCTTTTAACACCTTTCTGACAGCCTTGACGGCATCCGAAGAATTGTATCCAAGTGCGACAAGCGCTGCGACTGCTTCGTCTTTTGCCATTGCGGCTTCGCCCGTAAGATCGTCGCCGGAAACAGCTCCCGAAGGTGATAAAAGATCATCCTCGGTAACCTTGATCTTATCTCTAAGCTCAAGAGTGATCCTCTCGGCAGTTTTCTTGCCGACACCGGGTGCCTTGGCTATAGACGCACTGTCACCTGAAATGATGGCAAATCTAAGGTCATCGGGAGAAAGAACCGATAAAACGGCAAGTCCGCCCTTTGGTCCTATTCCGTTTACGGTTATCAGCATCTTAAAAAGATTAAGCTCATCCCTTGAAAGAAAACCAAATAAAGAAAAAGCATCCTCTTTGACGTTGGTGTAAGTATAGAGCTTGACCATCTCACCGATACCGGGCATTCTGTCCATAGTTGAACCCGAGATATTAACATTGACGCCAAAACCGTTAACGTCTATGACAGCATTACCCTCTTCGAGGTTTTCAAGTATTCCGTTTACATATGCTATCACGTAATTATCCCCCTGTAAGTCAAAGCGCCGGGCTAATTTGACTTAGCCCGGTGCTATTTAGTTAATATGATTATACTATAAATTATTTATTCTGAAGATACTCGTCGATTCCCTTTGCAGCTGCCTTACCGGCACCCATAGCAAGGATAACCGTTGCTGCACCGGTAACGGCATCACCGCCTGCAAAAACGCCGGGCTTAGATGTCTGACCTGTAGCTTCTTCAGCAACGATACATTTTCTTCTGTTTACTTCAAGACCCTTTGTTGTTGAAGTGATAAGAGGATTGGGTGATGTACCGAGTGACATGATAACAGCGTCACACTCAATCTCAAACTCAGAACCGGGAACCTCTACAGGACTTCTTCTTCCTGACTCATCGGGCTCACCAAGCTCCATTCTGATACATGTGATGCTCTTAACCCATCCGTTCTCATCAGCGTGGATCTCAACGGGATTGCAAAGAAGATCGAAAATGATTCCCTCTTCCTTAGCATGTCCAACTTCTTCCTTACGTGCGGGAAGCTCTTCCTCACCACGACGATATACAACGTGAACCTCAGCACCGAGACGAAGAGCAGTTCTTGCAGCGTCCATAGCAACGTTACCGCCACCTACTACTACGCACTTCTTGGGTTTCATGATAGGTGTTCTTGAATTCTCGTCAAAAGCTTTCATAAGATTGCTTCTTGTAAGGAACTCGTTAGCTGAGAATACACCCATAGCCTGCTCGCCGGGGATATTCATGAATCTGGGAAGACCTGCACCTGATCCTACGAATACAGCCTCAAAGCCTTCTTTTTCCATAAGCTCGTCAACTGTAACTGACTTACCGATAACAACGTCAGTCTCGATCTTAACGCCGAGAGCCTTAACGTTCTCAACTTCTTTCTTAACTACAGCGTCCTTGGGAAGACGGAACTCGGGAATACCGTATACAAGTACTCCGCCGGCCTCATGAAGAGCCTCGAAAATAGTTACATCGTAACCCATCTTGGCAAGGTCGCCTGCGCATGTAAGACCTGAAGGGCCTGATCCGATAACGGCAACTTTCTTGCCTTTCTTCTCCTTTGCTCCTTCGGGCTTGATGCCCATCTCTCTTGCAGTATCTGCAACATATCTCTCAAGCTTACCGATTGAAACGGCATCGCCCTTGATTCCTCTTACGCACTGGCCTTCGCACTGGCTTTCCTGAGGACATACACGTCCGCAGACAGCGGGAAGAGCACTTGCTTTGCTGATCTCCTGATAAGCACCCTCAACATTTCCCTTCTTAACCTGCTCGATAAAAGCGGGAATGTTGATAGATACGGGACATCCCTGTACACATTTGGGATTGGGACAGTTAAGACATCTTAATGCCTCTTTTTCTGCCTCTTCCTTGTTATATCCAAGACAAACTTCTTTAAAATTGGTAGCACGTTCCTTGGCGTCCTGTTCGCGGACCGGAACTCTTACAAATCCATCCATTTATTTAATCTCCTATATAGTAATCACGAAACATGGTATTTTCTTAGTTACAATTGCCGCAGCCGCCGTGGTGTGTATCACCTTCCTGAGCCTTGAGGAAAAGTCTTCCCTCCTCAGTCTTATACAGCTTCATACGGTTCATAGCCTGGTCAAAGTCAACCTTGTGTCCGTCGAACTCAGGTCCGTCAACACAAGCAAACTTAACCTGACCGTCTACTGTAAGACGGCAAGCGCCGCACATTCCCGTTCCGTCAACCATGATAGGATTCATGCTGACAATTGTAGGAATTCCGAGCTCTTCTGTAAGCTTACAAACAAATTTCATCATGATCATAGGACCGATGGCAACGCAGTGATCGTACTTGTTGCCCTCATCCCAAAGATCCTGAAGTGCCTTTGTAACCATTCCGCTTCTTCCGTAAGAACCGTCATCTGTTGTGATATGAAGGTTACAAACCTTCTTGAATCTATCTTCAAGAATAACAAGATCTTTTGTCTTGGCACCGATGATAACGTCGCAGTCAACGCCCTGCTCCTTGAGCCATTTAGCCTGGGGATATACGGGAGCTGTTCCTACACCGCCTGCGATAAATACGATCTTCTTTTTCTTAAGCTCATCAATGCTCTCTTCGCAAAGATCTGAAGGCTTACCGAGAGGTCCGACAACATCGGCAAGAGAATCGCCTGCCTTAAGCTTGGAAAGTTTAAATGTTTCAGCTCCGATAGCCTGAACAACTATCTCGACAGTTCCCTTTTCTCTGTCATAATCACAAATTGTCAGCGGTATTCTTTCCCCCTCTTCATCTACACGGATAATAAGAAACTGTCCGGGTAAACACGCGTCTGCTACACGCGGAGCTTCAACGATCATCTGAAAAATGTTCGTAGTAAGCTCATTAGCCTCTAAAATCTTGAACATAGTCATCCTCCTACTAGATATAAAAATAAATATTATAAAGCCAAATAGCTTCTTATCGATTGGAAATAGTTATAAGTATATATTTACCGCCGGAATCATATCCCAGTCTGTTTACGGTGCCGTCATGTGTGTTGACTGCATATATTCTTCCCGAAGGATTTCTGGAACCGTCATTACCGACACGTATCTCATCGATGACATAATACTCACCGGCGCCTTCCACTTCAATCTCGGAGCGATACACATACTCATTGTGTCCGGGTACACCTATCTCCTTACCCGTTTCGTCGAGAAGATAATTAAGTCTTACAAGTGTACTTACCACACTGTTTACAGCCTGCTCCTTGGTCACAAGTCTGGCAAAAACAAGGTGATAGTCTCTTTCCACTATCTCGCTGCAAAGACCTTCGTTGTTATAGGCAATAAACTTAAAGTGCGAAGTACCAACCGGCATCGATATCGGTGAAATATACTGCTTGGAATCCATTGTCGGGTCCGATCCGTCCGTCGTATAAAAAATCGAAGTTCCGGGTTCGGTAACGGCAACAATCATAGTGTTCTGGCTATACTCTCCGCTTGCCTCCATTATAATGGGCTCATCGGGAGTTCCTGCCTCAATGGTATAAGTATTTTCGGCAACTGCACTTAAGAATCCATATTTGTTTACGGAAACCGCCTTTATCTTATATTCGCCTTCTGCGTCAAGCACGATCTCTTTTTCATAAGGGATACCGCTGTTGTCGGGATTATCACCGTTTACAGTGTAGTATACCTTAACTTCATCATCAGGCGCTCCCTTGGAAACAGTTACTGTGATACTGTCCTCATATGTATCCCCTTCGGGACTCATAACGGGCGTCGGAGGAATATATTTCTCCTTAAGCCCCTTGGCTATTTCATTCTCATCGTTACTCAAAAGCTCAACTATCTTGTCGTAATCGCCGTTTTCCTTATATATAGAGATAATGCCTTCATATGCATTGGTTACCTTCTCATCGGAAAAACGATCTGAGTTTGTTATAAGACAAAGTGTCTCGGCTGCCTTATCGGGATCACCCGCTTCCAGATAATAATCTGAAAGTCTGAATATGATCTCGGTGCTCTCGGGATTATCTTTATTACCCTCAACCAGATACTCGATAGCCTTATCAAGATCTCCCGAATTTCTTGAAGACTCTGCGATACTAAGATAATAAAGAGGCGTTTTGTTGTGAAAAGCCAATAATAATGTCGCAACAATCACTATGATGATAATAGTAGCAGAAAATAATAAAATTGTCGTGCTTTTTTTCTTTAACGCGCTAAAAAATACCTTTCGCTTTTGAATACGCAAGGCTTTTAGCTTAGCTTCCTTATTCAGTTCATCGGCAACTCCCGAAAGTGTGGCATTTATCTCATTTTCAACCTCCGGATCGAAATCCGGAACGAAATTGATCTCTTTGCCGCATTCGTCACAATACATGTGCCCTTCGGGAATTTCTTTACCGCAAACGGGACATATCATTAAGATCAACCTCAAATAGAATTATGCATAAGTGCCGCTTCATAACAATTGTTCATAAGCATCGCGATGGTCATGGGACCTACGCCGCCGGGTACCGGAGTGATCGCACTTGCAATCTGTGAAACTTCATCGTAAAGGACATCGCCGCAGAGCTTTCCGTCTGCGCCTCTGTTAATTCCGACATCAATAACAACCGCGCCCTCTTTGACATGCTCTGCAGTGATCATGCCGGCTTTTCCTACAGCCGCTATAAGAATATCCGCTCTCTTGCAAACATCCTTAAGATCTTTGGTTCTTGAATGTGCGATCGTAACTGTCGCATTTTCTCTGAGCATCAAAAGAGCCATAGGCTTACCTACAATATTGGATCTTCCGACGATAACGCACTCTTTACCGGCGATATCTATTTTTCCGTCGCAACCTCTTTTAAGAAGCTGGATAACTCCTGCGGGTGTGCATGATACAAACCCCTGCTCACCGATGCAAAGAGCGCCGACATTCATCGGATGGAATCCGTCTACGTCCTTATCGGGAGATATCGCATCAATAACAGTCTTTTCATCAATCTGCTTGGGAAGCGGCATCTGCACAAGAATACCGTCTACATCCTTTCTGTTATTAAGCTCATCGATGAGCTTAAGGAGCTCTTCCTGAGTTGTATCAGCCGGAAGTTCATAGGATAAAGACTTATATCCGATATACTCGCAGGCTTTCTTTTTATTCCTTACATAGACCTGCGAAGCGGGATCCTCTCCGACAAGGATAACGGCAAGAGTTACCTCTATACCCTTTTCCTTTAAAAGAGCTGTCTTTTCCTTAAGTTCGTCCTTAATATTCTGTGAAATTGCTTTTCCGTCAATAATCTGTGCGCTCATCGTGTCTCCTGTTTTGTAGAAAGATTTTTGTAATTATTATATGCGAAATCCGCATTAACTCTTAGAACAATCCTGTGATCTTGCCTGTCTCATCGACATCGATGTCGTAAGCGGCAGGATGCTTGGGAAGTCCGGGCATTGTCATGATCGCACCTGTAAGTGCAACGACAAAGCCTGCTCCTGCTGAAACATAAGCTTCTCTAACTGTGATGTTGTATCCCGTAGGTCTTCCGAGCATTGCGGGATCATCCGAAAGAGAATACTGTGTTTTTGCCATGCAGACAGGAAGATTTCCGAATCCCATCTCTTCAATCTTGGCAAGCTGCTTGGACGCAGCAGGTGTGTATGTAACGCCATCGGCGCCGTAAATCTCAGTAGAGATAGTATTGATCTTATCCTTGAGTGAAAGCTCATCCTTATAGATAGGTGCATAGTTAGAAGGCTTGTTCTTGATGCTCTCGACAACTTTCATTGCAAGATCCTGTCCGCCTTCTCCGCCTTTTTCCCAAACCTCTGAAAGAGCGAAGTTACAACCTCTCTCCTCGCAGAACTTCTTGACGAACTCTGTCTCTGCTTCTGTATCAGTAAGGAATGAGTTAAGAGTTACAACAACGGGAACACCGTATTTCTGGATGTTCTCTATGTGCTTCTCAAGATTAACGATTCCCTTCTTAAGAGCTTCAAGATTCTCTGTTCCAAGCTCAGCCTTGGGAATTCCGCCGTTGTACTTAAGAGCTCTGATAGTTGCAACAAGAACAACAGCATCAGGCTTAAGTCCCGCGATCCTGCACTTGATATCAAGGAACTTCTCTGCACCGAGATCGGCACCGAAGCCTGCCTCCGTTACAGTATAATCCGCTATCTTAAGTGCTGTCTTTGTAGCTCTTACGGAGTTACATCCGTGAGCGATATTTGCAAAAGGACCACCATGTACGATTACAGGTGTGTGCTCAAGTGTCTGCACAAGATTGGGCTTAAGAGCATCCTTAAGAAGTGCGGCCATAGCGCCGACTGCCTGAAGGTCACCTGCGGTAACGGGTTCTCCCGCAAAGTTATATGCAACAATGATCCTGGAAAGTCTGTCCTTAAGATCGTTAAGATCGCTTGCGAGACAAAGAATTGCCATTATCTCGGAAGCAACCGTAATAACAAAGTGATCTTCTCTGGGAACACCGTCAGTCTTGGCTCCAAGACCTACAACGATATTTCGAAGAGCTCTGTCATTCATATCCTCGGCTCTTTTCCATATGATCTGTCTTGTATCGATCTGCAGTTCATTACCCTGCTGGATATGATTGTCCAAAATAGCCGCAAGCAGGTTGTTTGCGGATGTAATGGCATGGAAATCACCTGTAAAATGAAGGTTGAGATCTTCCATCGGAACTACCTGTGCGTATCCGCCGCCGGCCGCTCCGCCCTTTATTCCGAAGCAAGGTCCGAGTGAAGGCTCTCTAAGAGCTATAACTGTCTTGTATCCAAGTCTTCTGAGTGCATCTCCGAGTCCAACACTTGTGGTTGTCTTTCCTTCTCCCGCGGGAGTAGGATTGATGGCTGTTACAAGGATAAGTTTTCCTTCCTTGTTACTTTGTACCTTTCTAAGATACTCCTCTGTAAGCTTAGCCTTATGCTTACCGTAGAATTCAAGATCGTCCTCTTCAATCCCGATTCCTTCCGCTACATCTCTGATGTGTAGCATTTTTGCTTCCTGTGCGATTTCAATGTCACTTTTAAAAGCCATTTATTCTCCTCCTACATACCTATCAAACTCAGCTTTGGTCATTAGTACCTTTCTGGGTTTAGTACCTTCTTCATCGCCGACCACCCCGGCTTCACATAACTGATCCATAATCCTTGCGGCTCTGTTAAAGCCGATCTTGAATACTCTCTGGAGCATTCCTATGGACGCTTTTTCTTTTTCTATGATAATCTCTCCGGCTTGTACAAAATACTCATCTCTGTCCGAATCTCCACCTGTGGAAGCACCGCTACTTCCGCCGGACTGACTCTGGTAATTTGCAAGCTGTTCTTCAACACCTTCGCCGTAGCTTGATTGTATATCCTGATTTCTTATGAAATCCGTAACCGCCTGAACTTCCTTGTCGGAAACAAACGCTCCCTGAATTCTGGCAGGTTTCGTATAGCCCTGAGGATAGAATAACATATCTCCTTTACCAAGAAGCTTCTCGGCACCGTTGATATCGAGAATAGTTCTCGAATCAACACCGCTCGATACCGCAAACGCAACTCGGCTGGGCATGTTCGCCTTGATAAGACCCGTGATGACATCGACGGAAGGTCTCTGAGTAGCAATAATAAGATGAATACCCGCAGCTCTCGCAAGCTGTGTAAGTCTGCAGATAGCATCCTCAACCTCGTTGGCGGATACCATCATAAGGTCTGCAAGCTCATCTACAATAACCACGATCTGAGGCATAACGCTCATTTCGGGATCGCTGCTCTTCTCTGCAAGCTTATTATATCCCTTGAGGTCACGAACACCCGCATCGGCAAACTTCTTATATCTGTTAGTCATCTCCGCAACCGCCCAGTTAAGAGCTGCAGCAGCTTTCTTGGGATCCGTCACAACGGGGATCATAAGGTGCGGGATTCCGTTGTAAACACTAAGCTCAACGATCTTGGGATCGATCATGATCATCTGCACTTCTTCAGGCTTAGCCTTGTAAATAAGGCTCATGATGATCGTATTTATACATACCGATTTACCCGATCCGGTAGCGCCCGCAATAAGAAGGTGTGGCATCTTAGCTATATCGGTAACAACCGTCTTACCTGCGATATCTTTACCAACCGCAAAAGCAAGCTTGGATGAAAAGTCCTTGAACTCTCTGGATTCAAAGAGATCTCTTAAGGCAACGGCCTGATTCTCTCTGTTAGGAACCTCGATTCCCACAGCTGCCTTGCCCGGAATGGGAGCTTCTATTCTGATATCTCTTGCGGCCAGATTCATCTTAATATCATCCGCAAGTCCGACTATCTTATTAACTCTTACACCTGCCTCAGGCTGAAGCTCAAATCTTGTGACAGAAGGTCCCTGGCTTATATCGGTAACGGTAACGTTAACTCCAAAGGTCTTGAGAGTCTCCTGCAATTTAAGCGCAGTCTCTTTGAGCTGCCTTGCAGAATCCGAATTCTTGTTTCTTGTACCCTTTTCCAAAAGAGAAAGCGGCGGAAATACATACTTCTTGGGCATAGCCTTCTTGTGCTGCTCAATCTCTTTTTCCATACCGACATTAACCGTATGAGGACCCGGGCCGTCAGGCACATGGGTGCTTGTAGGCATTGAAGCCGATGACGTTATCTTAGAAGAAGCACCGGGGCTCCTTGATATATGATCCTGAGCATGTATTGCATATTCGCCGTTCATTCCGTTTCCAAGGTTCTCCGCATGAATAGGAACATCCGGAAGAATATCATCTTCCATGGGAGCTTCCTTAGCCGCTGTGGCAACAAGCTTACCTTTAGTCGAAGGCTTAATATCATGTATTTCATCACGTGCTTCGTCTTCAGGCTCGTAGTCGTCATAACCCATTCCGTGAATCTTGATGCCTGTTTTAAAGGCTCTTTGTCCGTCGGGCTCAACATCAGTCTCTATCTCATGTTTCTTAAGTACGATCTCATGTATGTCATCGTGGAACTCATCTTCATCGGGAATAAAGATATTCTTCTTATCTTCCGTGTCGGCGCCATGAATACGGATCTCGCTCATATCATCCGCTTCTTCATCTTCCTTGGAAAGCTGCGTATCGATCATAACACCGCGCACATTCTTTTCCATGCGAAGGATCTTCTCATCCTCTTTTTGCTCAATGGCAAGACGTCTGTCTTCCTCAATCTGAGCACGTCTTTGCTCAATCCTCTCTCTGCGCTCTCTTGAGTATTCTCTGTAGTTGGCGGCGTCTTCCTTGGTCTTTTCGATGATCTTGCGGCCGCCCTTCTTGATACCGCCCACAAAAGACTGCTCGGTAAAGATAACAACGCTTGCTATACCGATCAAAAGCAGCAAAAGAGCCGTTCCGGCAAGCGATAAATACTTATATGAAAGATATGCAAGTGAGCCTGCGAAGAATCCTCCTCCGTTGTGCGCTCTTCTTGCTTCGTTGAAAACATATGAAATGCTGTAAGACTCGGTTCCCTGCGGTCTTCCGGTGAAAAGCTCCAATATCATACCTAAAATGATAAAAAGAACGATCCCGGAAACTATCTTTCTTGTAGAAGCGCTGGATCCGAAGTTGGCAACGCCTATAACCACGCAAAACAGCGCAAGTAAAGGCGCAAGATAAGCCGTGAAACCGAATAAGCCGAACAATACTCCGCTTATGGTGTTTCCTATGCTTCCGCAGATACCGAAATTACACAAAAAAAGGAAAATGGTAAGAGCTACCATTGCAATGACAATAAGCTCGCTTCTTAAGGAATAGTCAACTTCCTCATTAATATGACGCTGAGTGGTCCTTGAACCGCTCCTTGATGACGAGCTGTTGGATGATTTTCTTGTCTGTTTTCTCCCCTTGTTACTCTGTGACATGTTATCCCCTTATTTCTTTACAAAATCTCTATTAGTATACCATTTTTAGCACCCTTATGCTATACTTACGTTACTGTAGATTTAGAAAAAAAGGAGATCACAATGGAATTCAAGCAGGAATTAGAAACCGGCACCTTTAAGATGATCGGATCAAACGAAACAACATTAAAGATTAAAGAGGTTGCCGAGAAATGCAGGCTTGTACGCTCGGATTCGGGAGTAAGAGTTGAACTTGCTTACACAGGTCCCAGCGCCAGCAAATATATGCAGTATGTAGAAAAGCACAAGGATGAGCTTACAAAGTTCCTTTTAAACCCTGATGAAGCAGATCTTTACGAGTGGCTCGAGACTTCTCATCAGAATGAGAACACACTTAAGAAGCATGAGAAAGAAAAACTTATTCTCTATGTCAACTTCGATCCCACAACACGTATGATGCTCACAGGTATCGCTGATGACAACGTTACACTTAAGCTCGGTTCACCTCTTATGCAGGTCAACATCGACGAGCTTGACAGAGATCAGTTTAAGCTCAAAATCTACAATATGCTTCTTCTTGCAGATGAAATTGCCGTAATGATGGGCAATTCCGATCTTCGAAAGATGACCAATATTCAGATAGTTAAGTCATATCTCACCGAGATCTATGACAAGTATCATGAGAATATTTGATCACCAATAAAATAATTGCCTTATGGTATAAAAAACGGCATCGCCTATATAAAGGCGATGCCGTTAATACTTATTAAACTTAAACGGTTACAAACTGCTTTGTGCTGTCTGAAAGCTGACTGGTAACTCTGTTGTTATTGTCCATAGCTTCTCCGATGCCCTGCATCTGTCCTACAATCTCTGTTGAGTTTGTAGCTGAAGTATTGATGGCAACCGTACTCTCCTGAACCGACTGGTTGATCGATGTAACATGCTCTGACATCTGCTCCATGATAACGCCGAGATTCTCAGCTTTTTCACTGAACTTATTGAGCATATCATCAATTATTGCCGCAGTATTCTCATACTTCTCTCCAACCTCTACAAATGAATCGTAATCGGAAAGAACAGTGGTGTTGATGAATTCAAGCACCTGCATGGCATTATCTGAAAGAGCCTTAACCGCATTGGTAACATCCTGACTGATCTTCTGGATATTACCCGCTGTTTGTCTGCTGTTCTCGGCAAGTGAGCTGATTTCCTCAGCAACAACCGCAAAGCCTCTTCCGGCTTCACCTGCTCTTGCAGCTTCAATGCTGGCGTTAAGAGCAAGAAGATTGGTCTGTGATGCGATATCAAGAATTACATTAGTAAGCTCACCGATCTGGTTAACCTGCTCGGAATCCTGAACTGACTGCTCTAGAACGGCACTGAGCTCTTCCATCTTACTTCCTGTGTTGCTCTTCTTCTGGTTAACTTCTTCCTGAACGGATTCAGCCTCAATCTTGATGTGCTCTGCTGTCTCTTTTCCTTCCGCAACCTCTGCATTTATGCTGTCTGTAGCGCTCTTAACATCAACAAGTTTCTCAGTCATTGTTGTAGCTGTAGCCGATACAGTGTCCATGCTTGCAGAGAGCTCCTGAAGAGCTGCCGAAGTATTGGTAACATTGTCGTTGGCTTTCTGTATCTTCTCGGAAACCTCTTCCTCCGATGTTGTAAGTACAACCGTTCCGTTCTTAACTTCACGCATAACGTTCTGAAGATTCTCAATAAATCTGTTGAAACCGTTCTTAAAGAAAATAAGCTCGGAATTAGTCTTGGTATTGATCCTTGTCGTAAGATCTCCTTTGCCGTTATCAATATCATCTATGATGGCATTAACTTCATTGGAGATAGATCTGATCTTCTTAACGATAACAAAGTAGTTAAGCGCAAATGTTAATGCAAGACAGATAAGGAATATAGCAAGTCCGATAACAGACTTAAGCACTGCCTGATTCCTTGAATCTATCATGTTGTTTATCGAACCGTATGAAAGAGCGTCAACCGCAGCGTCAAGCTCTGCCAAACGACGGTCGATATTTTTCATAAGTTCTTTAACCTCGCCCTCCATGACAACGGTACACTGAGCACCTGCTCCGGATTTGGCAAGATCCATGGCGTTTGTAACGGAAGAAATATACGTATCGACACGTACACTGAGTTCCTTCGCGATCGTGAGAGCATTGGCGGAATATTTATCGTCGTTCTTGGAAAAAACTCCGATAAGTGAATTCATTGATGCCTTGAGTTCTTCAAGATCTGCCCTTACCGTTGTATCAATCTCGGGTTTCTGATCTCTGCCCGCGTAAATATAAACAAACGGCTGAGCATAAATATCATATATTTGTGTTGAAACTTTCCCTTCATACATGTTGGCTTCAGCAACATAATTGATCAAAGCGTTAGAATTGTTGACAGTGTTATCGAGTGAGTCCATTGTGAGGAACATTACCGCTCCGAATACGACCAACATCGCAACGTTAACGGCGATAACCTGAAATAAAATTGAATGATACCATTTTACCCCTTTTTTCTTTTTGCTTTTCATACACTGGCCTCCATATTTGATTTTTTATACACCACAGGGGACGTCTCCCCTATGATTAGGTGCACGCGACTTGCGTCACTCTTTTGCGACGAACAATGTTCCGACCTTCTTTTTCTCTATGATGTCATAGAGCTTCTCGGGATTCTTGCCGTTTGTAACAAGAACATCGATTCCGTGAGAAGTAGCAAGCTCAGCCGCTTCCAATTTGGTGATCATTCCGCCCGTCCCCCTATTAGAGCCTGATCCCGAAGCAACTTTCCTAAGATCGTCTGTAATCTCCTCGACTCTGCTGATCACCTTGGCATTGGGATCCGTCTTGGGATTACCGTCGTAAAGTCCGTCTATATCGGAAAAGATGATAAGCTTACTTGCATTGCAGAATACCGCAACAAGAGCCGATAACATGTCGTTATCGGAAAACAGCTTCTTTTCCGATTCGATCTCCGTATGGCTTACGGAGTCGTTTTCATTAACTATTGGAATAATATGATTTTCCAAAAGAGCATCAAATGTGTTCTTTAGATTCTCACTTCTGACAGGATTGCTGAAATCCGCATTATCCAGAAGTATCTGGCCTACCATTCTGTTGTATTCACCAAAGAACTTGTCATAAAGATGCATAAGCTCTGTCTGACCTACGGCTGCAGCCGCCTGCTTCATCTTGAGTTCCTTTGGTTTCTGAGCAAGCCTCATCTTTCCGGCGCCTACAGCGATGGCACCAGATGATACAAGCACCAGGTCATAACCAAGATTCTCAACTCCCGAAAGAGCTCTGCATAAATGATCGAGAGCACGAATATCTACATTACCGCTCTCGTTAGTGATAGTGGATGTTCCCACCTTAACAACAATTCTTTTTTTACTGACTGCCATGTCTTCTTACACTCTCTTATAATGTTTATTATCAATCCGGCCAATATGACATTTCATTATATATCGGTCGATCTCTTCTGAATTATTATAGCGTTTGGATCAATTTTTCCTTTTATTATGCTACCGGCACCTATTACAGCGCCCTTACCGATATGAGTTCCGCGGAGAATCACCGCTCCCGCACCGACCCACACGTCATCTTCAATAACGACGTCGGCACTGATGAACTCACTGTCCGTCTTATTTCTGAAATCATGATCGTGATCCACGATAACAACGTTGTTGCCGAATTTGCAGTTATTTCCGATGGTTACGGATTTGGCTGCGGTAATACATGTTCCCGTGTTAAAAAAACAATGATCACCAATCTTAAGCTCTCCGCCGTCCGCTACAAGATAGAGATTACCTCTGTTCTGATTGTAGCTTCCGAGTTTGATCTTACCTTTTTTATATATTTCTACATGAAGCTTATCGAAAGTCTGGATCGCTCCCGCAGAAAAAGCAGATAAAAAGCGAAGTTTCCTACATCCGATTCCTATGAAATTTTTAAAATACAGAAAGGGTGATCTCATTTTTTCCTCCGTTTTTTATTTAAAGGAAAGTATCATATACCTTTTCAAGCTTGGAAATATGTGTATCAAAATTGTACTCTTTGTCAGCTATTTCATAGCTTCCCTTTGAAGCACGGATATATACATCCTTGTCAGATAACAACTTAGCGATCCCGTCGCTTATACTGTCGACGTCACCGGGCCCTGATATAAAGCCGTTTACTCCGCCTCTTACGATCTTGGGAATTCCTCCTACATTGGTCGAAACAACGGGTAGTCCGTAAGCCATCGCATCAAGAATCGACATCGGAAGTCCTTCATCATAAGACGGAAGAAGATATATTGAGGATTCTCTAAGGAACTTATCCTTCTCTTCTCCTCTGACCCAACCGGGAAAAAGAGCTTTCTCCTTAGTGGTCACGCTGTATACATCATACGTTATCTCTTCAACATCGGCCTCATCTCCGCTTCCGCAAAAAACAAAGGATGCGTCCGGAACCTTGGCCAGCGTCTTTTTTACTATAGGCGCAAAATCATAACCGCCTTTTCTTTTCCCGAGTTCTCCGAGGAAAAGAATCTGCTTTTTACCAAACCTGTCGTCAAAGAAGCTCTCTACAGTGCTTTTGTCTTGGGGTCTGCAATAATTCTCGATAACTGTAAGCTTTTCTGTTGGGACAATATGTGACATAGTCTCTTCCCACTCTTTGGAAAGAACTATTATCTTAGAAAAATCGTTATAAACCTTCTTGATGAGCTTCTTCTTTTTATCCGAAGCTTCCTCGTAAAATGTCTTAAAATCAGCGCCGTGAAGGTGATCTATAACGGGGATTTTCTTTCTTTTGGCCAAATACAAAAAGGGTTGCATCCTGTAAAAGCTCGGACCGAAAGAAGAGTGAATATGAACAAGCTCGGGCTTAAAGGTTCTGATCACCTTGCGATACTCCATTAAGCCTTTCACTGCTTTTATAAGCTTTTGGAATTTGCTTCCGTCACAATACGATTCAACATACCTGATGTCATAATCATCTTCCAGTCTGCTTCCATAATATCCGGAAACAACCGCGGCGATACCGCCTTTGACATCACGCTGTTGCACGATCATGCAAACTCTGCGTTTATTCTCTGACATATACCATCCCCCGACGCTTCAATTCCCTTATTTTCAAGAAAAAACGCCACCATATGCAAATAATATACCACACTGCGACATTGTTTAACAGTATCTGTTTTTCGCTATTTCTTCTCTAAATTATAGATAAAAAGCGGAAAAATAATATGCCTTAAAACAACTTGTATATTGCGGCGGTAACATTTATTCCCGGTCCGTAGCATGCAACAAGTGCATCTGCGTTTTCAAGTTCCCTAAGATCATACGGCAGATTTGTGCTTAAAACCACAATCTTTTTATCTGCGAGTTTAGTCTTTTCAACAAGCGTCTTTACCTCAGTATTCTTATGTAACTCTTCCCCTGTGGCGCAGGTCGATAAGCACACCACTACATCCGCGTTTTGTATCGCGGAATCTGCCGAAGAATCAAGGCCTTTTCCATAGCATATAAGTGAGGCCGCAGAAGCTCCTGCCAAATCTATCCCGTTCTGTATGGATCCGAGCTGATCGGCTTGGGGATAGAAAACAACTACCTTTTTATCTTTTTCAATAGGACATACTCCGTCATTCTTAACGGCGGTAACTCCGGCCTTGGCAATCTCCCATTCAACGGCCTTGTTCTGTCTTGAGCCCACAACATCCGCAGCCTTTTTTGAAGAAGCTTCAACGCTTGTATTTAAAAGCCCGTATTTATTCTTGGTCTCTATGATTCTTTTTACAGATTCATTTATTCTGTCTTCGGATATCTCTCCGCTCTTTACCTTGGTCAAAAGACCGTCCATATATGCGTCAAGCTCCTTCAGAGCCTTGTCGGAAGATAGCTGAACCGGCATCAAGATCATATCCGCTCCTGCATTTATAGCCATTGCGGATGCATCTACCTTGTCAAAATTGTCGGAAATGGCTTTCATTTCCATGGAGTCGGTAATTATAAGTCCCTTATATCCCAGATTTTCTCTAAGGATTCCGGTCAAAATCTTTTTGGAAAGTGTCGCAGGCAAATTTATCTTTTGCCCGTTTGCTTTGGAAACATATGTATCTTTCTCAATCTGAGGATATTGAATATGAGCCGTCATTATGAAATCCGCATTGGAAGCCAAAGAAACATACGGAACAAGCTCATTTTTCACTAATTCCTCGTAGGTTTTGTTGATCACGGGAAGTCCCGTATGACTGTCGACATTCGTATCCCCGTGTCCCGGAAAATGCTTAAGGCATGCCATCACTTTTTGGCTGTGAAGTCCCTTTACAAATTGTGCACCGAAACGAGCCACAACAGCAGGATCATCCGAAAAAGACCTGACTCCTATCACAGGATTCTCAGGATTATTATTTACATCGACAACAGGTGCAAAATCAAGATTAAAACCTTGAACGGCAAGTTCTCTTCCGATCACATTTGCGGCCTTAAAAGCATTGGTGGCATTCCCCGTTGCAGCAAGAGCCATATTACCGGGCATCTTAGTACCTGTCTGCAGCCTAGTAACTCTGCCGCCTTCCTGATCTATCGCAACAAACAGCTTGGATTTAAATCCGCCGCTTAGGTGTGCTTTTTGAATGCCGTTTATAAGCTCGGTAGTCTGCGTCGCATCCTTCGTATTCTGCGAAAACAATATCACCCCGCCGAAATCATACTTTGCCAAAACAGATGAAAGTTCACCGTTCATAGCCGTAAGATCCTGATCGTTCCATGTCCTCAGCGACGGCATTATCATCTGCGCAAGCTTCTGCTCTATCGTCATTGACGCGACAACGGAATCAGCGGTTTCTTTAGCTTGTACAAAGACAGTGTTCCGGCCAAACATACCTATTCCCAATATACATGATAATAATAACGATGTGATTCTCCTCATAAACTCTCCCTCTTATCAGATAATTATAACACTAAAGAAAAAAGCGCTTAACCAAGCGCTTTTAAGAGTGGATTAGACGGGAGTCGAACCCGTGTCCAAAAATTCATCCCCTGTACTTCTACTATCATAGTCAATTATTTCGGGATTCTACATCCCTGTTCCCTCATGCTCGCGGTAATTGACAACTGCAAACAATCGGTAGCTTCATGATACGACCATGACCGCAAAGCTTAGGCCATGTCGTTTCCTACAAAGTTTGACGCCGATTACCGAATGTGTAGGTGCACCCGGGTCGACGTGCTGCATTTAGGCAGCTGCTAATTCTGTGTTAGCGTTTAATTTTAATTTGAGGTTTAACGCACCATCCTGCGGATA